>ENA-UOWE01006616-UOWE01006616.1-activated-sludge-metagenome-genome-assembly--contig:-NODE-6616-length-10164-cov-7.547037_pt1 | contig 10164 bp, 9 predicted proteins | sample MGYA00249841_ERZ761562 | MGnify/ENA primary metagenome ERZ761562 (study PRJEB28883, sample SAMN05720200) | activated sludge metagenome | isolation source: Anaerobic digester | place: Japan... | reverse complement strand
ACGATCGCCAGGCCGCCGACGATGAGGGCTGCGATGAGGCAACCCTTGCCTGCGCCGCTCTTCTGGGTGACCGGCGGCGGTCCGTAGGCCGGCTGACCGTATTGGGTCTGGCCATACTGGGGCTGGCCGTACTGCTGCTGTTGATAGGGCGCTTGGCCGTACTGCGGTTGCTGCCCGTACTGGGGCTGCCCATGGGCGGATTGACCGTATGCCGTGTGCTCACCGTCGAGACGCTGCCCGGCTCCCGCGGCGGCCACCTCCTCGGCAACACCTTGGGGGAGCACGCTGGTCGCATCCACGGACAGCTGCTGAGTGGCGTCTCCCGACGACCAGTTGCCGCCGTCGTCAATGGCCCGAGTGGGGTCGAGGGTGGACTGGTCGAGATGGTCGGTGGGCTCCGGCGTCGGGTCGAGGGCTGGGCCGGTCGCCGGTGCAGCCAGGTCTCGCATCTGCTCGGTCCATGCACTGCCGTCCCAGTAGCGCTCGCGTCCTTCTGGGACGGGGTACCACCCTGCTGGTGCGCTCATGACTTTCCTCCCCTGCCCGGGACCCCCCGGGCGCCTGCGCCCAATGTAGCCCGCGACGCTCGGGCATGATGAAGGGTCCCGCGATGTTGTCCAGCGGGCGAGCAACTCACCTCGACCCGCCCGCGGGACACCGGCACCAGACCAGGAGAACCGCATGCCACGCACACCTCGCCAGGTGGTGCGATCTGCCCTGCCCCCGCTCCCGAAGGTGCCCAAGGTGCCGGGCCTGCCCAAAGTTCCCACGCTCCGGCCCCGAATCGATCCCGCGGGATGGACGACGGGTGAGCTCACGGCATACCTGGCCTCCGGGCGAAGCCCGGTCCGCCCACCACGGCGGGCCGGGCACGAGGCCGTCCGCCTGACGAATTCCCTCGACGGGACGCTCCCCGTGGACGCAGTCCTCCTGGCGCGCGCCGTCGCCGATGCCGCGCCGCCGCTCGGCCACGAGATCAGCGAAACCCTGCTCCAGATCGTCGATCGCTACCTGCCCGACACTCTGATCGCCTACTGCAACAGTGGGTCGGCGGCCGAGAGCCCCGAGGGCCATCGCTTGATCCTCGACCAGTTGCACCTGCTCCATCAAGTGACCGGTGACGTCCTGCGCGCGCAAGCCGAGCACGATGACCGGGAGCTGCGGGTGCAGGAGAGTTTTCTGCGTGAGCGCTTCGCGCGCACCGCCAACGGACTGGACCTCACCCCTTCGACGGGCGCGGCCTGGGTGTCGGGAGTCGGGCCGAAGACGCCGATCCCCGCCCGGCGCAACGCGCCGCGGACTGGTCCGCGAGGCCTCGCCGCCTCCACCCTCACCACTCACCACCGACTGGTCGTCGACCAACGCCCGACCGCCGTCTTCAACCCGGACGCCAAGAGCGACGGCATCCTTCGCGCGCGGCTGGCCCTGCCGCCTGGGGTGTCTGTGGTCCTCGGCGCGGTCATCGAAAAGCACTCCGGCGCAGTGTCCTTCGTCAATGCCGGGTCCAAACGCTGGCAGGCGAGGAAGAGGCAGCGAGGCTTCGGGACACCCCAAATGGACGTGTCCATCGCCCTGCCGCTGGCGGAGGTGAAGCGGTTCATCATCCACGCGCGGACGCGAGTGCGGGGCAACCCGGCCGATGTCGTGCTCTTCCTCTCCGAGGGCGCCACCAACACTGCTGAGTTGCCGACCACCCTCGTGCGCCGGACGGGCACGACGACCACGGTGCTGGCCTCGGGGCACGACACCAGCGATGGCCTCTTCCTGCGCAACGAGTCCTTGATCCACCCGAACCTCCGGGCGGCCTGCGACGCCTTCGACTACGGGCGGGTGACCTGGTTGTCGTCCGACACCCCAGCGGTCTGAGCCGGGGAGTCGTCCCGTCCGAGATCGATCGGGTGGGCGACCTCATCGCGCATCAGCCCGGGCAGGACGATCGCGGCGATCGCAAACACGATCGGTGCGAGGGCTGCGATGAAGAAGGTGTTGTGCAGGCCGATGACATGGGAGACCGGCCCGGCGAGCGCCATCGACGCCGGCATGAGGGCGATCGAGACGAAGAAGTCGAGGGAGGCGACGCGACCGAGCATGTGCGAGGGGACTCGCCGCTGGAGGAGGGTCCCCCAAATGACCTGCGGCGCTCCGAAGAGCACACCCATCACCAAACCAGAGGCCACGACGACCGCCATGTGGTCAGTCGTGGCGATGAGGGCAAAGGGCAGGCAGGCGGCCCCCCACATGAGGATCATCGACGTCAGGTAGTGCCGCGGCATCGGCCGGGCGGCCATGACGAGAGAGCCGAGGGCCGCTCCCACCCCGAAGGCGGCGAGCAGGTAGGAGTGGTCCCGCGGTCCGCCTCCCAAGTGGTCCTTGATGAGGAAGGGGATGAGGACCTCGAGGGGGCCCATCATGACGAGGATCATGAGCGAGGCGAAGACCAGCGTGGCGAAGAGCCATGACGTCGTGACGAGGTAGCGGACCGCTTCGCGCAGATCCCTGAGCACCGCGCCCACGGCGTGGTCCTGGGTGTCCGTGAGGTCCCGTCGGACTGCGGTCCGGGGCACGGTCGCGAGCGCGAGCAGGCCCAGCGCGGAGGCGATCACCGCGATCGTCATCGCGGCGGCCGGGTTGAGGGCGGCGACCACCGCACCTGCCACCGCCGGCCCGATGGCCTGGTGCAGTCCCGGGCGGATCATGCCCTCAAAGCCATTGACGGCTTGCAGCTGCTCCGCCGGGACGAGAGACGGGAGCCATGCCGAATAGGCGGGGTAGTAGAAGGCCATGGCCACCCCGAGCCCAAAGGTGATGACAGCCAATGGCCACGGGCCGTCACGATCGAGGGCAGACAGGGCGGCTGCGAGCGCCATCCCGAGGGTTTCCAGACCGGCGACGGCAAGCAGGATGAGTTTCTGCGGCACCCGATCGGCGACGACGCCCCCGAGCAGCGCGGCGAGCACGACGCCGAGCGTCCCTGCGGTGGCCACGAGCGAGAGTTGGCCCGGGCCGCCGCCGAAGCGGATGACCTCCCAGACGATCGCGATCGCCCAGACACCTCCTGCGAAGGTCGACAGGACGAGGGCGATGGCCAGCCGTCGGTAGGCGGGCTGCCCCAGCGGAGCGATCGCTCGACGCAGCCCCGAGGGCGGAGGGGCCCCGGGGTCAGCCGCAGGCGTCGGCAGTGGGACGTCCGGATGTCCGGGACCAGCGGGCACGGACACGAGCGTCACCTCAGGGCATCGGCAGGGGGTGACTGGACAGGCTAACCGCGGTCGGCGCAGCCCGCACCTCGAACGGCGACTGCCTGCGTATGCCGGGTTGCCGGGTTGCCGGGTTGCCGTTGCCGGCCTCGGCTGCGCGGGCGGTCAGGCGGGGGTGGTCGGTGGGGTGGTCGGTCGGGGCGGTCGGGCGGGGGCGGTCGGGCGGGGACCGACAGTCGCGTAGAATGGTGGGAACGGCCCGCCCAGTTCTGCCTCGGGCCACCAGTTCGATCGAGTCCCTGACGGGGCCGCGGACTCCCAGACTTGTCAGTCTTTGATGCGTCGATGCCGACTGCGCCGCGACCTCCTGTCGCGCCGGGCAGAACGACCGTTCCAGCACCACTGAACTCCGATGGAGCCCCCTTCACCCATGAGCACCACCTTCCGCACGCTCGGCGTGCCCTCCTCCCTCGTCTCGGTCCTCACCGAACGCCGGATCACCACCCCCACCCCCATCCAGGCCGCGACGCTGCCCGACTCCCTCGCCGGACGCGACGTCCTGGGCCGCGGGCGCACCGGCTCGGGCAAGACCTATGCCTTCCTGCTGCCACTCGTCGCGCGGCTGTCCGCGAGCCGTGCCCCGCGCCGTCCCAAGGCCCCGCGCGCCCTGATCCTCGCGCCGACGCGTGAGCTCGTCGCCCAGATCGAGGAGGCCCTCGCACCCTTGGCCGCGACCGCCGGGCTGCGCACCCGCACCGTCTTCGGCGGCGTCGGCCAGAACCCCCAGGTCACCGCGATCCGCCAGGGTGTCGACATCGTCGTCGCCTGCCCCGGTCGCCTCGAGGACCTCATCGGCCAGGGCCATGTGAGCCTCGAGGCCGTCGAGATCACGATCCTCGACGAGGCCGACCACATGGCCGATCTCGGCTTCCTGCCCGGCGTGCGCCGGATCATGGACCGCACCCCGCGCTCCGGTCAGCGGATGCTCTTCTCCGCCACCCTCGACGTGGGCGTCGACGTCATCGTCAAGCGCTATCTCAACTCCCCCGTCACGCATCAAGCCGACTCGGCGCAGTCCCCCGTGGCGACGATGAGCCACCACGTGTTGCACGTGAGCAACGATCAGCACCTCCCCGTCCTGCTCGACCTCGTCGCCGCCCCCGGTCGCACCGTGGTCTTCACGCGCACCAAGCACCGCGCCAAGAAGCTCGCCCGTCAGCTCAACGCCTCGGGCGTCCCCGCCGTCGAGCTCCACGGCAACCTCTCCCAGAACGCGCGGACCCGCACCATGGAGGCCCTGCACTCGGGTGCCGCCACGACGTTGGTCGCCACGGACATCGCTGCCCGCGGCATCCACGTCGATGACATCGGGCTCGTCGTCCACGCCGACCCGCCGGTCGAGCACAAGGCCTACCTCCACCGCTCGGGCCGCACCGCCCGCGCCGGCAACGAGGGCACCGTCATCACGCTCATGACCGATGACCAGGTCCGCGACGTCCGCGACCTCACGCGCAAGGCCGGCATCAAACCGACGACCACGCGCGTCGACGCCAAGCACCCGCTCCTCTCCCAGTTGGCTCCCGGAGAGCGTTCGTATGCCGGGGGCTTCGTTCCCGAGGTCCCCGCCCCGTCCGCTGGCGGCTCGGGCAGTGGCCGCCGTTCGCGCAACCGGACCAGCGGCACCGCCCAGGGCTCGCGCAACGGTGCTCCCAGGCAGGGTGCACGCACCGGCTCGGGCCAGTCCTCCCGCACCAGCGGCGGTCAGGGCTCACGCAACGGGAGTCAGCCTTCCCGGGGCAACGGGGGTCAGTCGTCCCGTGGCAACGGCGGTCAGGGCTCACGCACCGGTGGAGGCCGCTCAGGCGCTCGCTCCGGCGGTCGCAGCGGCGGTGGCGCGGCCGCGTTCTCGGCCGGCTCCCGCATCGGACGCTGATTCGGCGGCCTCCGGCCCATGAGTTGAGTTTGCGCAGGTCCTTTGAGTTGAAGGGCGGCCGTGGCCTCGAGGTGCGTCCTTGCAGGGGCGCCCCTCGACACGAAGGACGCCCCTCAACCGGAAGGACCTGCGCAAACTCACCGTGAGGCCGCCTCGGCGCCAACGGACTCACGGCATGCCACTGAACTACCTGCGCTCAAGCACACTGAGTGCCATGAGGACCTACCGGATCGAGGTCATTGGTCAGTTCGATCGCCCGCAGGGCGTGGTGCGCGAGCGCCTGCTGGCCCGAGCGCCCCACCACGGGCTGATCACCTCGGCCTTCACCCCCGAGGGCACCTTCAGTTACAACGCGAGCCTGACGCGCTTCACCTTCAAATACCTCGTGACCAGCGATGCCGACAGCGCCGTCGCGGCCGACGCCTCAGCCGCAGAGGAAGCAGAGCTCAAGGCTCTGGCGCATCTTGAGGAGCACGAAATACCCTTCCGGTCTCTCACCACTTCCTCGACCTGCGTCGACGACATCAAGCCCCGCCGTGGTCGCTGAGGCGCTGGGTCACTACCCGATCCCGGCGGCCTTGTCGAGTTCTTGCAGGAGCCGGTGCGCGGCGAGCTCGACCTTCTTGTGGTGCCACTCCGAGGCCCGATAGACGCACGCGATGAGCCCGGAGCGGTGGATCCGCCGGAAGTCGCCGAACACGAACGCATGCCCGCCCTTGGTGTCGGGGTTCGCACCCACCGTGCGCCCCAAGAACCACGACCCATAGTCCGTCCAGTCATGCCCTTCCAGATAGGCGTTCTGGGCATCCGTGTCCGGCTGTGACTCGCCCCACTCGCTGTCGAGCACCCACTGCTTCGCGGCGATCAGGTCGCGGGCACGACGCACCGCCGCGCGGTTGACGGTGTACTCGGCCATGACGGTCCCCTTCGCGTCGGATCCTTCCAGCGTGCCACCACACCACCCGTTGTGGGCCGTCACAATGCTGGGTATGCCGTCCGCTTCCGACCCCTTGCCCGTCTCGGTCAGGCAGGAGGCGGCGGACATCGCGGCCTTCCGCGAGCGCCACGGGCTGCCCGGCTTGGTCGACATCCACACGCACTTCATGCCCAAGCCGGTGCTCGACAAGGTGTGGCGTTTTTTCGAGGCCCTCGACGGGCACAGTCACGGTGGCGCGGCTTCCTGGCCGATCACGTATCGCGTCGACGAGGTCGAGCGGATCGTCACGCTCCGGGCGTTCGGCGTCCGGCGCTTCACCTCGATGCTCTATCCGCACAAGCCGGAGATGGCCGAGTGGCTGAACGCATGGTCAGCCGAATTCGCTTTCCGCACAGCCGATTGCGCGCACACGGCGACCTTCTGTGCGGAAGCCAGCGCCACGGCATACGTGAAAGAAGCCCTGGACGCTGGGGCGGAGGTCTTCAAGGTCCACGTGCAGGTCGGTGGCTTCGATCCGGCCGATCCGATCCTTCACCCGGTGTGGGGGACGCTCGCCGAGGCGGGGGTGCCGATCGTCATCCATGCCGGGAGTGGGCCGGAGCCGGGCAACCACACGGGCCCGGGGCCGATCCGATCGATCCTCGCCGCGCATCCCGACCTCGTGCTCGTCATCGCACACATGGGGATGCCGGAATACGCGGACTTTCTCGAGATCGCCGAGAGCAACCCGCACGTGCACCTCGACACGACGATGGCCTTCACCGACTTCACGGAAGCACTGATGCCACTCCCCGTCGACCTGCTGCCTCGGCTGCGAGACCTCGGGGGCCGCGTCGTCCTGGGGAGCGACTTCCCCAACATCCCCTACCCCTACCTGCACCAGCTCGAGGCCATCGAGCGGCTCGACCTGGGCACGGAGTGGATCCGGGCGGTGTGCTGGGACAACGGCGCTCGCCTCCTGGGCGTCAGCCCACGCTGAGCCCGAAGTTCAGCGCCTGGTTGACCAAGAGCAGGACGACCAGTGCGACCAGGCCGCCGATCGGCCAGAGCGACAGGCGCAGCGGGCTGGGGGTCTCGCGGTTCATGGCGCCTTGGAAGATCATCGACATCGGCAGGAAGACCAAGACGGCCGTCCCTGCCGCAGCGATCGCGACCATCTCACCCGCCGAGATCGGCATCCGCGCCGTGGACAGGTTGAGCGCGACGATCGCGAGGTTGATCGCGGTGGCGATGAGCCAGGGCCACAGGGTGAAGGCCATCCGTGCCGGCTTCTCGGGCCCGGCATGGCGGCCGACGTGGGGGGCGAAGGCGCGCGCGAGGGCGAACTGCCCGGCGATCCCCACGGCGAGCATGATGAGCGAGATCCATTGCGGCCACCCGAGATTCGTGATGGCGCTGGCGGTGTCACCGGCGCCGAAGGGCGCGATCTCGAGATAGCCGATGCCCTCCATCAGCGAGGCGAAGGCGAACATCAGCCAGAGCAGATGGCCAAAGCCACCCTTCGTCCGCAGCGGAGTCCACGCGGCCATGACCGCCCCGGTGACCAGGCTGAAGACCGGCCCGGCGATCGCGGCGATGCCCAGTTGGGTTGGGGTGGCTCCCGGGTGGTCCACGCCGTAGGAGTAGAGGATGCCGGGAACGCCTTGGGCGAGGCCGGCGACGAGGTGGGCGAGCTCGTGGGCCAGGACCATGAGCCCCGCTCCGAGGACTGCGGCGATGGTGACATTGATGAGAAGGGTGCGCGGGTCGGGACCGCTCGGCGTGTGTTCAGAGGTTCCCCCGACGACCTCTGAGGTGGACGTCATGCGGCCAGTCTGCCTGCTCATGTCGCCCGTGCCGAGTTTCTGCGGAGTGTGAGTCGGGATGATGAGGCGGTCACGGCATACGACAGGGCTTGGGAGTTGGCCACGAACCCCGCTGAACGGGCCCACCTCACGGCACGTCGGGACTCACTTCGTCCTTGAGTCGCCTTGGCGCCTGCACAAGATAGGAAATGGTGACGAGCTCTCCGACCTCGTCCCAATCCGTTGCAGTCCAAGTGGATTCATCGCCGAGCATCATCCCGATGACGTTGCGACCCCATTCGGTGCGGAAGTAGGGCGGGCCCAGGTGCTCGAAGGCCGCCACGTCCTCGGGATCGCCACGCAGGGTGATCCGGAAGATGCCGTCCTCGCCGCCGAAGACGTGGGCGACGGTGCGGCCGGCGACGCGCCAGCGGGTGCCGACCCAAGCACGCTCCTCGTGGCACTCGGGCAGGTCGGCGGCCATGGCCCGGATCCGGTCGATCATCTCATCCGGGACGTCGGGGCGATCGGGCATGGCAGCGGGTCCGGGCTGCTCAGGAGAAGACGACGGTCCGCTGGCCGTTGAGGACGACACGGTGCTCGGCATGCCAGCGCACGGCCTTGGCGAGGACGCGTGACTCGACTTCCTCGCCCGCCCGCACCAGAGCCTCCGGCGTCATGCGGTGGTCCACCCGGTGCACGTCCTGCTCGATGATCGGGCCCTCGTCGAGGTCCGCGGTCACGTAGTGCGCGGTCGCACCGACGATCTTGACGCCCCGGTCATAGGCCTGGTGATAGGGCTTGGCGCCCTTGAAGGACGGCAGGAAGGAGTGGTGGATGTTGATGACCCGGCCGGACAGCCGTCGCGACACCCCGTCACTGAGGATCTGCATGTAGCGCGCGAGCACCACGAGGTCGACCTCCTGCTCGTCGATCAGCGCGAGCATGCGCGCCTCGGCGTCGGCCTTGGCCTCGGGTGTCACCGGGATGTGGTGGAAGGGCACCCCGTGCGCCTCGACGAGCTGCCGCAGGTCCTCGTGATTGGACACCACACCCACCACATCGATGTCGAGGCTGCCCGACTGCCACCGGAAGAGCAGGTCGTTGAGGCAGTGCCCGAACTTGCTCACCATGAGGAGCGTGCGGGTCCGCTTGGCCGTGGGCCGCACCTCCCAATCCATGTCGTATGCCGTGCCCACCGGGGCCAGGACCGTCGCCCAGTCCGTGGCCGGGTTGTCGATGGCGCCCACGTCGAGGCCGCGGCCAGCGGCATCGCGGAAGTGGATCCGCATGAAGAAGCGGCCGGTGCCGGGGTCCTTGTATTGCTGGCTGTCCTCGATGTTCGCGCCGTGTTCGGCCAGCAGGGTCGTCACGGAGGCGACGATGCCCGGGCGATCGGGACACGAGAGGAGGAGGACGTGGTCGGTGGGGTTCACCCCGACATCATTCCTGATCGTCAGCGGGATCCTGGCCACGGACTTGAGTCAAGACATCGGCCATCAGGCGCTGGACGACGAGGGTGTCGGCGAGCGGCATGATCGGGCTCTCCGTGCGACCTTGGGCCAGGCACTCGCCGACGTGGATGACCTCGTGCTCGTAGCCGACGCCGAAGTCCTCGGTCCCCACCTGCTCCTTGCCGCGCCAGATGGTGATCGATGGCGTCCGGTGGAAGCGCGGGTGGACGTCGATCCACCCCTCGGTGCCGACGAGCATCATCCGGCCAGGTCCGTGTGCGGTGAAGCTGCCGGACAGGCTCGCCGAGCGGCCGCCCTCAAAGCCGAGGACGACGGAGAAGTCGCTCTCCACTCCGGTCTCGTAGAGCGCCCCGACCGCGTGGGTCGTCGTGGGGGTGCCGAGGAGGTGCTGGGCGAAGGACAGGACGTAGACCCCGAGATCCAGCACTGCTCCGCCGCCGAGGGCCGGATCGAAGAGTCGGTCGGTGGGATCAAACGGCCGGTATGCCGTGAGGTCGCCGTGCACGCCGCGCAACTCCCCGATCGCCCCGGACTCGAGCAACTCCCGGATGCGCACCATGCCGGGGTTGAACCGTGTCCACATGGCCTCCATGGCGAAGACGCCGGCATCGCGAGCCGCGTCGATGATCCGCCGAGTGTCCTCAACCGTTGCGGTGAAAGCCTTTTCGACGAGGATCGCCTTGCCCGCGGCGATGGCGGCCAACGCGATGTCGGTGTGCTGGGGATGCGGAGTCGCGATGTGGATCGCATCGATGTCGGGGTCGCTCATCAGGTCCTCGTAGGAGCCGTGAGCGGTCGGGATCGAGTGTTGCGCAGCGAATTCGTTCGCCCGCTCCTG
>ENA-UOWE01006609-UOWE01006609.1-activated-sludge-metagenome-genome-assembly--contig:-NODE-6609-length-10172-cov-11.726500_pt1 | contig 10172 bp, 10 predicted proteins | sample MGYA00249841_ERZ761562 | MGnify/ENA primary metagenome ERZ761562 (study PRJEB28883, sample SAMN05720200) | activated sludge metagenome | isolation source: Anaerobic digester | place: Japan... | reverse complement strand
ACAGGCCTTGCAGGAGTTTTCCTTCCGGTGCTTCCCGGAGTACCTCTTGTGTTTGCAGGTGCATTTATATACGCATGGAGTACGAGCTTTGAGGTTATTACTGTAGGGAACATCGTACTTTTTGCTGTTCTCACTGCCATAGCTTCAGCAGTGGACTATGTTGGAGGCCTTATAACTGCCAAAAAATACGGCGCGTCCAGGTATGGCCTTATAGGCGGAATTCTCGGGGGAATACTCGGGCTCATTGCTTTTGGCATACCGGGGCTTATAATCGGACAGCTTGCAGGGGTTATACTGGGGGAGCTGTATTTTGGCAAGCAGATGAAGGAATCCTTTACCTCAGGCTTCGCCATGTTCGCAGGTTACATTCTTGGCAGCACCGTCAAAGTATTTTTTGCGGGGCTGATAGTTATCATATTTTATATAAAAATACTGGGAGCACTGTAAACAGGAGGAGCGGCATATGAGCAAACCCGTAACCGGGCTCTGCAAAATCAGAAATAATTTGACAAAAACTGCAGCATTAAATATACTATGTAAAAATACGTTTTTTAAACTCATATAATTTCGAGAATATGGCTCGGAAGTATCTACAACATAACCGTTAATTATGTTTCTATGAGTGAAATTTCTTGTCTGCAATTTCACTGTTGCAGACTTTTTTCTACTAATTAAAAAGGAGTGTGTTTTAGCCCAATGGAAAAGTTTGCGAAAGAGGGTCTGACCTTCGATGATGTTCTTCTGGTTCCGGCAAAATCTGAAGTTCTTCCAAAGAATACAGACACCTCGACAATGCTTACCAGGAAAATCAAGCTCAATATTCCGCTGATGTCGGCAGGTATGGATACCGTTACGGAGTCCAAGCTTGCTATTGCAATAGCAAGAGAAGGCGGCATCGGAATAATTCATAAGAATATGTCCATAGAAAAGCAGGCTATGGAAGTGGATAAGGTGAAAAGGTCGGAGCACGGAGTCATAGTTGATCCCTTTCATCTGTCCCCCGATCACGTAATATCTGATGCCATGGAACTGATGGAAAGGTACAGAATTTCCGGAGTCCCTATAACTGACGAAAAAGGAAAACTGGTAGGGATACTTACAAACAGGGATCTTCGCTTTGAGACGGAGTTTTCAAAAAAAATATCCGAGGTAATGACAAAGGAAAACCTTATAACCGCACCTGTAGGCACCAATTTAGAACAGGCGGAACAGATATTGAAGAAACACAAAATCGAAAAGCTCCCGCTTGTAGATGATAAAGGATATCTCAAAGGGCTGATCACAATTAAAGATATAGAGAAAGCCATACAGTATCCGAATTCCGCAAAGGATCCGGGAGGAAGGCTGCTTGTGGGCGCAGCTGTCGGGGTGACCGAAGATATGATTGAGAGAGCAGAGGCCCTGGTATCATCAAAGGTTGATGTTGTAGTTATAGATACTGCCCATGGACATTCAAAAGGTGTTATAGAAGCTGTAAAGAGGATAAAAGGCCGATTCCCTGAGCTGCAGCTGATTGCCGGTAATGTAGCTACAGCAGGGGCGGTAAAGGAGCTTATCGAGGCCGGTGCGGATGCTGTGAAGGTTGGTATAGGCCCCGGTTCGATCTGTACCACCAGAGTGGTGACCGGTGTAGGAGTGCCTCAGATCACGGCAATATATGACTGCGCGATGGAAGCAGATAAACATGGCATACCTATAATAGCAGACGGAGGAGTCAAATACAGCGGAGATATCGTAAAGGCAATTGCCGCAGGAGCAAGTGCAGTGATGCTGGGCAGCCTTTTTGCCGGTACTGCGGAAAGCCCCGGAGAAATGGAAATTTATCAGGGAAGAAGCTTCAAGGTGTACAGGGGTATGGGTTCCTTGGGCGCAATGGCATGCGGCAGTAAGGACAGGTATTTCCAGGAGGATGCAAGGAAGCTTGTTCCGGAAGGAGTGGAAGGCAGAGTACCTTATAAAGGGCCTTTGGCAGAAACGATTTATCAATTGGTAGGAGGCCTGAAGTCCGGTATGGGCTATTGCGGAACAAGCACCATTGAGCAGCTGAGGAAAAACACGCAGTTCATGCGTATCACCGCTGCAGGTTTGAGGGAAAGCCACCCCCACGATGTAAGCATAACAAAGGAAGCCCCCAACTATAGCCTGTAGGGAACTTAATGTTATCTATATTAGGAAAATGCAAAGCACGGGCTGAGAGCCGTACGCCGCAAGGCAGCTAATGAATGGAGAGTGTAATATGGCAGACAAAGAACTGGTATTGATACTGGACTTCGGGGGTCAATACAATCAGCTTATTGCCCGAAGAGTAAGAGAGGCCAATGTATATTGTGAAGTTGTGCCTTATGATTACAGCCTGGATGAAATAAGGAAGAAGAATCCCAAGGGGATAATATTCACCGGCGGGCCCGCAAGTGTATATGAAGAAGGGGCTCCCAGGTGCGATCCCGGGGTATTCGGGATGGGAGTGCCTATCCTGGGTATATGCTATGGAGCGCAGCTTATGGCACATATGCTGGGAGGAAAGGTTGCAAGGGCTGTTAAGAGGGAATACGGAAAGACGCAGGTGAAGCTTCTGGAGGATACTCTATTCAGAGAAGTACCACAGGACAGCATATGCTGGATGAGCCATACCGTTTATGTAGACAGCCCTCCGGCAGGGTTTGACATTATAGGAACTACGGAGACATGCCCTGTAGCGGCCATGGGAAACAAGTCCGGGAAGCTGTACGGAGTTCAGTTCCACCCGGAAGTGGAGCATACTGAGTATGGGAAGCAGATATTGAGGAATTTCCTTTATGATATATGCGGGCTCTCAGGGGATTGGACAATGGGAAATTTCATTGAAGAAAATGTAGCGCGAATAAAAGAACTTGCCGGAGACAAGAAGGTAATATGCGCCTTAAGCGGAGGTGTTGATTCCTCCGTAGCGGCAGTGTTGGTACATAAGGCCATAGGGAACCGCCTGACCTGCATATTTGTTGATCACGGCTTGCTGAGAAAAAATGAAGCGGAACAGGTAGAAGAAGTATTCAGGAAGCGTTTTGACATCAACCTTATTAAGATTAACGCCCAGGATAGGTTCCTTGACAAGCTGAAGGGAGTATCAGAGCCGGAGAGGAAAAGAAAGATAATCGGTGAGGAATTCATCAGGATTTTTGAAGAAGAGGCAGATAAACTGGGGGAGATTGACTTCCTGGTGCAAGGTACAATTTACCCTGATGTTATTGAAAGCGGAACCAAGACTGCGGCTGTGATAAAGTCCCATCATAATGTGGGCGGCCTGCCTGAAAACATGCAGCTAAAGCTTATTGAGCCTTTAAGGGAGCTCTTCAAGGATGAGGTAAGGCTGGTTGGCCTGGAGCTTGGCCTTCCGGAGGATTTGGTATGGAGGCAGCCCTTCCCGGGGCCGGGGCTTGGCATAAGGGTATTGGGCGAAATAACAAAGGAAAAGCTTCACATAGTGAAGGAAAGCGATGCAATTCTCAGGGAAGAGATAAAGAATGCGGGATTGGACAGATGCATATGGCAGTACTTCACTGCCCTGCCCGACATAAGAAGCGTAGGAGTTATGGGGGATGAGCGAACCTATTCCCATACGGTGGCAATCCGTGCCGTTACCAGCTCCGATGCCATGACTGCCGATTGGGCAAGGATACCCTATGAAGTACTTGAGAAAATATCCAACAGGATAGTAAATGAAGTGGAGCATGTTAACCGCGTAATGTATGATATTACAAGCAAACCACCGGCAACCATAGAGTTTGAATAGAAGTACGGGGAGTTCTGAATAGGACTCCTCTTTATTATTCTACAGGCTTGGTTGAATATACTACTGGCAGAGGATGGAAATAATAATTGACATATGTCATAAATACCATATAATAGGAATTGAAGGATATAACTTAATAATATTTAAGGGGGGTTTTCTATGTCATATAGTCCATCCTTAGGAAGTTCTTTAACCAATACAAAAATGAGGACTCCGGAGCATATTTCCGATTTCTCGGGGATGTGTTCGGTATGTACGGCAAGCTGCATCGGAACTTGTGAAATAGGCCTGTCCGCTGTCAGAGGTTCAGAGGCCATATATCCCTTTGAAACAGACAAAAACCAGTTTGCCTCTGAAAAAAGCTATCCCCTGGATTTTTCCCACTTTAATATCAACGGCAGGGTCTTTGGAGCGGTCGGCTGCCCGGAGGATGCAAATGAAGCAACATTCCCCAAGGCCAATATTGCCGTGGATTTCGGTATCAAAAACAAAATAAAATTAAAGGCGCCTATAATTCTTCCTGCCATGGCCAAGCTGAACTGGAAGGATTATTATGCAGGAGCTGCATTGTCAGGGGTGCTGGTTGTTATCGGGGAAGATGCTGTGGCGAAAGACAAGGAACTGGTACTGGAAAACGGAAAGGTTGCCGGCTCTCCGCTGCTGAAGGAAATGGTATCATCCTTCAGGCAGTATTACAGAGGATTTGGAGACATAATACTCCAGGGGAATTACGATGATGAAAATCTTGGCGTATTGGATTATGCAATTAAAGAACTTGGTGTAAAAACCGTCGAATTGAAGTTCGGGCAGGCAGCCAAGGGAATTCAAGGAATGGGGAGAGTTAAGGATATAGATGCTGCACTTGAATACCAGAAGAAGGGTTACTTGGTTTACCCTGACCCGTCGGATCCTGAAACAGCAAAAAATTATAGAGAAGGAAAAGGACAGGTATTTGAGAGAATAGGAAAGCTTCCTATGTGGAACGAGGATATACTGATTAATCGGGTAAAAGAATTGAGAGAGCTTGGAGCTGAGCGCATATGCTTCAAGACAGGCCCCTTTGACCCTAAGGATTTAATAAGGATTCTCAAGATAGCATCAAAGGCAGGAGTGGATTTGGTAACCTTTGACGGAGCCGGAGGAGGATCGGGGAACAGCCCTGTCAAGATGATGAATGAATGGGGAATTCCGACAGTATACCTGGAGAGCCTGTTGTATAACATTTTAAAGCGAATGAAGGAGAAGAACTATAATCTTCCGCAGGTTGCAATAACTGGTGGCTTTGCCATGGAGGATCAGGTATATAAAGGATTGGCGTTAGGTGCCCCATATATAAATATTGTCGGCATAGGAAGGGCAGCAATGGCAGCAGCCATGGCAGGCAAACAAATAGGAGATTTAATGAAGGAAGGAATGACTCCCAAAGAATATCTGAGGTTTGGCACTGCCAAGGAAGAGGTATTCGGAGACATTAGAGAGCTTAAACTGCTATACGGGGAAGATGCTTTGAATATTTCCACCGGAGCGGTAGGGTTATATTCATACATAAACAGGATTGCTGCAGGGTTAAAGCAGCTTATGGCGCTGAACAGGAAATTCTCCCTGGAGTACATTGACAGAAGCGATATAATCCCCTTGACCGAAATAGCTTCAAAAGTTACAGGATTAGAGGCAGTATATCAGTATAATAAAGAGTTGGAAAGCGAAATATAATTCAAATTAGTTATTGACATATGTCAGAAACATAGTATAATAAAAATTGAAAGTGACATATGTCATAAACTATTTGGAGGTGAATCATATGCCAAGGCCAAGAAAATGGAGAAAAGTATGCTGCCTTCCGGAATGCAACCGCTTCGGCCCTTTGGGTTCCCAGGCAGACCAGGCGAATTATGTCGTTATGACCGTTGACGAATATGAAACAATAAGGCTCATTGATCTGGAAGGATTTACTCAGGAAGAGTGTGCCAGCCAGATGAATATTGCACGTACAACCGTTCAAGGCATTTATAACGATGCAAGAAAAAAGCTTGCAGAGTCACTGGTGAATGGAAAGGTGCTGTGGATAGAAGGCGGCGAATACAGGCTTTGTGACGGCAGCGGCAGCGGCTGCGGAGGCGGAGGATGCCGAAGAAGGAGACACGGCAGCAAATAGAATGGAGGATTCTTATGAAAATTGCAATACCCGTAGATGAAAAAAATAAGGAAGCAAATGTATGCATATCCTTTGGACGAACACCATATTTTCTGATTCATGATACGGAATCAAAGGAATGTTCATTTTTGGACAACAGCGCGGCATCCAGTCAGGGAGGTGCCGGCATTAAAGCGGCACAATTCCTTGTAGACAATAAAGCAGATATACTGCTGACACCCCGCTGTGGAGAAAATGCAGCCCAGGTAATAAAAGCTGCAGATATCAAGATGTATAAAACCATACCCGGTTCCGCCAGGGATAACATAAATGCATTTGCAGAAGGAAAATTGCCTGTGCTTGAAGAAATCCATGCCGGGTTTCACGGCCATGGAGAAAAATAGCATGAAAATTGCTGTATTAAGCGGCAAGGGAGGCACGGGGAAAACTTTGGTATCGGTGAATTTGGCTTCGGCAGCAGAGGAATCTGTTTATTTGGATTGTGATGTGGAGGAGCCCAATGGGCATCTTTTTTTCAAGCCGGAGAATTTACGTGAGGAAGAGATATCAGTTAAAATTCCTGCAGTACATGAAAAACAATGCAGCGGATGCCGGGTTTGTGTTGACTTTTGCAAATTCAATGCTCTTGCTTATATAAAAAACAGACTGGTAGTTTTTGATGAGGTTTGTCATTCCTGCGGCGGATGTATTCTGCTTTGCCCGGAAAAGGCAATGAATGAGAAAGAAAAAATCATCGGGAAAATTCAGAAAGGTGTTTCAGGGCAAGTGACTGTATATACGGGAATGATGAATACCGGTGAAGCATCCGGTGTCCCCATTGTTAAGAAGCTTCTCAATGAAAACAAAGCAGATGAAGAAATGATAACGCTGATCGATTGCCCTCCCGGAAGTGCTTGCATAGTGATGGAAAGCATCAGGGATGCGGATTATTGTATTTTGATAGCTGAACCTACATTGTTCGGCGTCCATAATCTTAATATGGTTTACGAACTGGTAAAACTGTTTCACAAGCCTTATGGGGTGGTTCTTAACAAATGCCAGGAGGGAGAAAATCCGGCAGAGAGGTTTTGTGAAGAAAAGGGCATCAGGATTTTAGGGAAAATTCCCTTCGATAATGAGCTTGGGGCACTGAATTCAAATGCAAAGATAGCTGTAAGAGAAAGTGAAAAGTATAGAACCGTGTTTTCATCCCTGCTTGAAACCGTGAAAAAGGAGGTGCGTCATGAAGCAGCTGTTAATCCTTAGCGGAAAAGGCGGAACGGGAAAAACTACAATTGCCGCTGCATTTATAAAGCTTTCCGCTGCAAAGGCATATGCGGATTGCGATGTTGATGCACCCAACCTACATTTGATTATGGGTCAGAATTCAGAACCGGGGAAAATAGATTTTTACGGTCTCCCAAAAGCCGAAATAAACAGGGAATTATGCATTAAGTGTGACAGGTGCAGGCAAAACTGCCGGTTTGATGCAATCCTGGTAAATGAGGAATATACAATAGATGCTTTTGCCTGTGAGGGTTGCGGGGTCTGTGAGGCCCTTTGCCCTGTGGGAGCGGTTGCCTTAAAACCTGCAGCTGCAGGGGAATTGATGCTGTATTCGGACGAAGGCAGAATTTTTTCAACAGCCCGGCTTAAAATGGGAAGCGGTACCTCCGGTATGCTGGTTACCGAGGTAAAAAAGCAGATGAGATCAGCGGCTGAAAATGCAGAGCTTGCAATTATTGACGGCTCTCCCGGAATAGGATGTCCTGTTATTGCATCACTAAGCGGTGCTGATATGGTATTAATAGTAGCAGAGCCTTCCGTTTCGGGCATCAGTGACATGGAGCGCATAGTAAAAACTGCGGCGGCATTTCAGACAGAAGCAGCAGTTTGCGTTAATAAATATGATACAAACATTGCAAATACGGAGAGGATAAAAGAGTACTGCCGGACGAATAATCTGCCCTTTGTGGGAAGGATACCTTTTGATCCGGAGGCAGTGAAAGCGATTAATGACGGCCTTACTGTCATCGATATTGATTGTCCGGCAGGCATTGCAGTAAGAGAAGTTTTTAACAAAACCATAAAGCTGCTTTTCGATACTTCAACAATATAATATTAACATAAAGGAGACAAAAAAATGAGTGAACAATGCAATCAGAACTGCAACAGCTGTACAGAAAGCTGTACTGAAAGAAATGAGGAATTTGATTTTTCAGAAAAACCACATGCATTAAGCAGCATTAAAAAAGTAATCGGTGTTGTCAGCGGAAAAGGAGGAGTAGGCAAGTCATTGGTTACATCAATGCTCGCTGTCACAATGAACAGAATGGGCTATCATTCAGCCGTATTGGATGCTGATATAACAGGCCCTTCAATTCCCAAGGCCTTTGGTATAAGGGAGAAGGCCATAGGCAGCGAAACGGGCTTATATCCGATAAAAAGCCATACCGGTATTGATATTATGTCCATAAATCTGCTTCTGGATAATGACAAGGATCCGGTAGTATGGAGAGGCCCTATTCTGGCCAATACCGTAAAACAATTCTGGTCGGAGGTCATATGGAGTGATGTTGACTTCATGTTCATTGATATGCCTCCGGGAACCGGTGATGTGCCTCTTACTGTTTTTCAATCAATAGCAATGGATGGAATCATTATAGTTACATCTCCCCAGGAGCTTGTTTCAATGATAGTATCCAAGGCAGTCAGGATGGCGGAGATTATGAATATCCCTATAATTGGCCTGGTGGAAAACATGTCGTATTTCAAATGCCCTGATAATGATAAGGAATACAAGATATTTGGAGACAGCCATATAGATGAGATTGCCGAAGAACATAATCTTAAGGTTCTTGCCAAGCTGCCCATAGACCCAAGGCTGTCTGCAGCCTGTGACAAAGGAATGATAGAACTTTTTGAAGACGATTGGATGGAGCCTGTCGGGAAGATATTAGAAGATATGGAGGGTAAAAAATGATTAAGATAGCGGTAGCAAGTGAAAAAGATATGGTAACGGAACATTTCGGACATTGCATGAACTTCAACATCTTTGAAGCTGAGAATGACTGGATAGTAAAGAGCGAATCTATTTTAAATCCGGGACATAGACCGGGTTTTCTTCCCAACTTTCTGAATGATATGGGAGTAAATGTAATTATATCAGGAGGTATGGGCGGCGGCGCCATTGATATTTTCAATGAAAAAGGAATAGAGGTTATTGTTGGTGCAAGGGGTAATGCCAAGGAAGCAGCAGAAGCATATCTGAAAGGCACATTGAAATCTACCGGTTCTGTTTGTCATGAACATCAGCATCATGATAAATGCGGAAAATAACGAGGAGGATTTGCCTATGACAGCGGCTCTATATGTTATTGCCATATTGGCACTATCGACCTCACTTCTCAAAAGTAGGGAAAAAACAATACTTGCTCTGAAGAAGGCATGGAAGTCCTTTGAAAACATACTGCCCCAGTTTTTGTCCATTTTAATTATAATAGGCATATTATTGACAGTTTTATCGCCCGAGCAAATTTCAAAATTACTGGGAAAAGAATCGGGCTGGTACGGTGTGCTGATTGCTGCAGTTATAGGTTCTGTTACTCTAGTTCCCGGATTTATCGCATTTCCATTGGCGGCAGCATTGTTAAAAAGCGGTGCCGGTTATATGCAAATAGCAGCTTTTATTTCTGCGCTAATGATGGTTGGCATTGTGACGATTCCGGTGGAGGTGGAATACTTCGGGAAAAAGGCAGCCGCGGTCAGGAATACTGCCGCCTTTGTATTTTCATTGATTGTAGCTTTGGTTATGGGGGTGGTTATGTGAAGGCTAAAGGAGCGGGGCTGTTTAAAAGATATAGATTATTCTTTTTACTTGTTATACTTAACATAGCTGTACTCATTTTTTTTCCTGCGGTTGGCAGCAAGTCATTGCAGCTGACATGGTCGAATTTACTTGAGATGATGTCAATATTGCCTCCGATTTTTGTTCTGCTTGGACTGCTGGATGTTTGGGTGAAGCGTGAAACCATGATCAAGTATATGGGTGACGGTTCAGGGATAATTGGTGTACTGCTGGCATTCTTTCTGGGTTCTGCAGCCGCCGGCCCACTGTATGCAGCATTTCCTGTTGCCGGTGTACTGCTGAAAAAAGGAAGCAAATTGTCAAATGTATTTATTATGCTGGGAGCCTGGTCAACCACAAAAATACCCTTGATACTATTTGAAGCCTCTGCTCTCGGCCTGAAATTTATGATTATAAGAATG
>ENA-UOWE01006607-UOWE01006607.1-activated-sludge-metagenome-genome-assembly--contig:-NODE-6607-length-10174-cov-19.249432_pt1 | contig 10174 bp, 9 predicted proteins | sample MGYA00249841_ERZ761562 | MGnify/ENA primary metagenome ERZ761562 (study PRJEB28883, sample SAMN05720200) | activated sludge metagenome | isolation source: Anaerobic digester | place: Japan... | reverse complement strand
CAGCCAGCATGAAGACCGCCTGATGGGCCAATTTCATCTTTATATTCTTTATATTCTTTATATTATTCATATTATTCTTGTCTTGGCTGAGCGGATCAGGCGGTTCAGCGGCTGGAAAATGTCGTTTCCGCTGCTCAGACATAGCGGCCTCGGCAGGCCATCCCTCCAGGGCGCGTTCAACCGCGGCCTGAATTTGGGATGACCTTTCCACAGGCAGAGGTCGGACCGCATAAGGATCCGGCGGCAAAGAAGGAGAGATATAGCTGATCCATGAGGCTGAATTTTATCTGTCCAGCAGCTCATACAGGATCTTCATGCCCTTGGTGAATGGAGGCATTCCTGAAGTGAGAAGAACCACCCTCAAGACATCCACAATCTCTTCTTTGGTGATTCCAAGCTCCTTCATGCCGCTCATCATCTGCTTTTTGGTGGCTGTCTCATCGGATCTAGAGGCATTGATTCCGATGGCAATCAGCTTCTGGGTGGCTCTCCAGTAAGGGCTTGCTCGCCCAGCACAAAGGTGACATACCTGAAAACGACATCAAATCCTGCCAAGGGGCTCTAAAGCTTTATCCGGAATAAAAGCATTTCATACCTAGACAAATTTGGAAGGAGATTTTTCATGGTACTCAAGACACCCCAGTCATTAAAAGCTGAACATGATGAGCTTCATGCCCAGCTTGCCCAGGCCAGGGATTCCGGCGGAGCTACAGGCGAGGCAGCGGCAAAGGTAGCCGAGGCCCTTCATCCCCATTTCCTGAAAGAGGAGGAGTACGCACTCCCGCCACTGGGATTGCTGACTGCGCTGGCCGAGGGCAGGATCCTGCCGGAGATGAAGGCAGCTGTGGGCATGGCCTATCGCCTGAAGGCAGATCTGGGCCATATGCTACAGGAGCATAAGGATATCGTGGCCGCCCTGGAGGCTTTGAAAGAAGTGGCGAGTTCGGAGGGCAAGGCTGCTGCGGCACACTTTGCGAAAAAGCTGGTGCTCCATGCCCAAACCGAGGAGGAGGTACTCTATCCCGCCTCGATTCTGGTTGGTGAGTATCTCAATTTGAAGCTCTCGGAAAAGATCTCAGAAAAGATGGGAAGGTGATGGCCAATGTCGATTGAGGAAAACAAGAGCATTGTGCTCCGATTCTTCGAGGTGGGCCCCTCCAGGGGAGATCTCGACGCCGCCAATGAGCTTCTGGCCCCTGACTTCGTTCTGCATGTGCCGCTGCCCTGCGCTCCCGGTATTAAGGGGATAAATGAGGTCATCTTTGCCTGCCGGGCCGCCTTCCAGGACCTGCATGTAACGGTGGAGGATATGGTGGCAGAGGGAGATAGGGTTGCAGCGCGCTTCACCGCCCGGGGCATTCATATGGGTGCATTCATGGGACTGCCTCCCACCGGCAAGCCCATTGCGATGACCGGAATGGAGATCTTCCGCCTGGAGAACGGCAAGATAGCAGAGCTGTGGGGCGAGGCCAACCTGCTCGGGCTTATGCAGCAACTGGGGATTTTGCCTCCTTCGTGCCAGTAAAGGGGAAAGCAGACTGTGAGTGCAGTCCTCCAGATCGAGGCAGAAGCTGCACCGCTCCTGCCCCGCACCCGAGTGCAGATCCTGATGGGGCAGTCGGGCGGGCCGCCGCCATTTCGGCATCCGGCGCAGCGGGTGTAGGTGGTCATCCAGTCGAGACCCCGGTCCACAGCCGCCCGAGTACTATGGCCTCTCCTCCGGGCACAAGAGGGACTGGCCAGGGATCTGGCATTTGGCAATATGCTTGCAGGTAAGTTCACATCGATATAGATCATGGGCTGCCGGATATTCTCAGATAGGCCTAAAAAGCCTGTTAGTTCTTGCTCAAGAAACGAGCAAGCGGCCTCTTCACAATTTCGGAAATGATGAGGTAGAGCACAGCAAGCGACATAATAAGACCCAGGTGGGCAGGCGTAGGCCTGGTAAACTCAAAAAATGCTGCAGTCCAGGGGATCATGGGCAGGGCAAGAGTAATTATAAACGCCATCGCCGAGATGATCACAACCAGAGGTGCCGGCCAGCCGGCTTTTTCTATCGGCAGCATCGACCGAATAGATGCCATCAGCAGGAGTTCAGTGATTACACTGGCAATGAACCAGTTGGTTTGCAGCACCGCCGGTGAGATGCGATAGAAGAGGGCAAAATAAATGAAATCAAAGACCGTGCTGACCAGGCCCAATGTTACAAAGATGATATAAAGCGAACGAAAATCGTAGCGCTGCGGGCGGGCCACCTCTTGCTGGGAGACGCGGTCAAAGGCTATTGCCATCATCGGGAAATCAGAGAGAAGATTGAGAAGCAGCAACTGCTTTGGCAGCATGGGCAAGAAGCTGATGAAAAGCGAGCCGATGGCCACGGCATAGAAATTGCCGAAGTTGGAGACAAGCGTAGCCCGAATATATTTCAGGGTGTTGGCATGGGTCTCCCGGCCCATGCGTATGCCTTCCACAATCACTCTAAGGTCGTTTTTAAGAAGAACGATGTCTGCGATCTCGCGTGCCACGTCAGCTGCCGATTGAACCACCATGGAGACATGCGCTGCCTTTAAGGCCGGAGCATCATTGATCCCTTCTCCCAAAAAGCCTACTGTGTACTGCTTTTTGAGAAGCTCAATCAACTGCAGCTTCTGCTCCGGCGTGGTTCGGGCAAACACTCGAATGGCGCCGATCCGTTTGTATTGCTCCTGGACAGGAAGGGCTAAGAACTGCGCAGCCTTCATCACCTCATCGCTGCTCGTCACAAGACCTGATTCTCTCCCAACCGCCTCGGCCACCATCAGGGCATCGCCGGTTATGATTGTCACAGCCACATTGAGCTTCTTAGCAGCGGCTATGGTCTCAATGGTGGTGTCTTTGAGGGTATCGACAAAGGATACAAAACCGCCAAAACGGGGGCCACTACCGTCATCATAGCTCACGCCGAGAACCCGCCTGCCGGCTCTCTCCTCATCTGCAAGCCAGACTCCCACCTGCTCCCGGCTTACCAGTCCCTGCTCGAAAAAGTATTCCGGGCTGCCCCGGCGGATATGAAGGCGCAGGCCGTCTTCCCGCCTGGTTATGGATCCGTTGCTGCGTAGGGCTTGATCGAAGGCCTCCTCTTCCAGGATCCTGAAGCCGGCTATTTCTGCGCGCTGTATATCGGAAAGGGCCTCATCGGTGGCCCGGTCAAATGGCTCGGGTGCCGGCCCATTCAAGTTATGCGCCGCCAGGCGGGCCAGAATGAGGGGATGGAAGGGCGAGTCCGGGATGGTGTAATCATTCTTGTGGACCAGATGATTCTCGGTTATGGTGCCGGTTTTGTCTGAGCATATAAGGTTCACCGATCCTAGATCCTGTACCGAGGAGAGCCTTTTGACTATGACATCCTTCTTAGCAAACTCAAGGGCTCCTCGGGAGAGGGTGAAGGTCAAGACCAGAGGCAGAGCCTCGGGGATCACCGAGACCGCCAGGGCAATGGCAAATATGAGCAGGCCGGGTATGTCCGCCTCCTTGCCGTCGATCAGGACATTGGCCAGAATGACGAAGAGGAGGGTAATCAGGGTGGTCTTGAGGATGAAGGTGCTGATGCGGTCGACGCCTTTCACCAACTCGCTTTCTGCCTGGACCGCAGAGGCGGTAGCCGAGATTGAGGCCAGGCGTGTCCTGGTGCCGGTTGCAGTGACCTCGGCCAGGGCGTTGCCGCTTATGACCACTACCCCCTGCAAGAGTGTGCTCTCCTCATCTGCTTGCCCTGCGGAATCAGCTTTCGCCTGCTTAGATACGGGAATGCTCTCGCCAGTGAAGGTGGTTTCATCGACCAGCAGGCTGCGGGCCTGTCTTACTATGGCATCCGCAGGGACGATGTCTCCTGATTCGAGCTCCAGGATGTCGCCGGGAACGATATCGGCGATGGGCAGCTCCTGATCCTGACCGCCGCGCCTAACTGTTATGGTCCGCACGAAGTAGGACTTGAGCTTGTCCGCAGCAGCATTTGACTTGTACTCCTGGAGGACATTGAGGGCTGTTCCTAAGAAGACAAAGAAGAGGATGAAAGCCCCGTCGATGGTCTCGCCCAGGGCAAAGGTCACGGCTGCGGCGGCGAGGAGAAGCAGATTGAAAATCCCAGAAAACTGGCGGAGGATGAGGCGGAGCAAGCGATATTGCGGCTCAGGCAGGCTGTTGGGGCCGTATTCCTTCAGACGTTCTGCCGCCTCAGTTGATGAGTGTCCATCGAGATTGCTCATGCTCTATGCCCCACTCCAGCCTTGCTTCCTTTAGACTAGGCCGGATCACCCTATTCTGCAATGCTTTCTTGTGTGTCCAGCTATAAAATAGCCCTGATCAATAAGAATATCTCATCTTCCGGATATGCCCCTCCCGCGGCAATCATCGGCTCTCCTTCAGCTTCTCCCTGACCTCCACCCCATGCCCTTCCAGCCACTCGAATTTGGTGCAGCTCTCCAGATCGGGGCAGGAGCTGCACAGCTCGTAGCCCCTCTCCCGGGCGCAGATCCTGATAGCACAGTCGGGCGGGCCGCCGCCATTGCGGCATCCGGCGCAACGGGAGTAGGTGGTCATCCAGTCCAGGGCCCGGTCTACGGCCGCCCAATCGATGGCCTCTCCGCCGGGTACGAAGGGAGACCACATGGGAATCTGGCAGTCGGTTATATGCTTTCGGGTCAGGCCCGCGCTCTCGGCAACAGCGCCGTTGCCCAGGGGGCAGGCATCGCAGAGGATGCCGCAGGGGCCGAATTGGTCTTGGATTGGATTTGAAGGTTCGGTCATGAGAAAGAGATATTACGATCGAAAATATTTATAGATTCTTTCCAGCAGAAAGTAGATGGCCTCTCCTCCGGGCACAAAGGGAGACCCAGGCGGGGATCTGGCAGTCGGCGATGTGCTTGCGGGTCTGGCCCGCGCTCTCGGCCACAGCGCCACTGCCCAGGGGGCAGGCATTGCAGAGGATGCCGCAGGGGGCGAGGTGGGATTTGGTGGGATTTGAGGATTCGGTCATGAGAGTAAAGTATTTCGCTCGAAAATATTATACGTTCTTTCGGAATGTCTTCATAAGAAGCAATTGAATAGCCTGTATGAATCCTTCAGGCAAAACAACGCACCTAGCAGCAAGCCGCGGGCATTCAATTTAGACGCTCATGATTAGTAAATCATATTTGGAGAGGAAAATCAAATCCTCTGCGGTTGGTTGTGTTCGAGGGATGTCAAGAATTATCTGGATCCGAACAAATAACACAATGTTCACAAAAAAGAATTGTCTTTCCATACTGAAATTTCTTTCTGAGGTTTTTTGGCATGGTTTTCACCACCGATGCAATATGCTCATCGCTAATCGGCACAGCCGTTACTCTGCAGAGCGGATCAGCTGGATTTGAAACCATTGCAATGTGATTTGGCTTTATATTTATTTCGATTAGCACAGCTTCGACACCATTGTATGTCTCACCTATAATATGGTGACAAAGGCATTTATTCTCCCAACATATGTTGCATATGTTCCGTATTTCTTTGCATATGATGTTGTTATATTTTTCGCCCGAGGTATGATCACATTCTAGCGGATCTTTTCCGCATATTGAACAAATCAAATCTTCAGTACAACCTATGCTGAATCCGATATCGATATGAGAAAGACGCACAGGGCAATCATTATAATAGCTCTTTCCATTGAATTTCAATGGACATTGAAATCTATCATGAAGAAGCTTGCCAATCGAGTGCATTGAAACCGAAATATCCATTCTCTTTTCCACAATAATCCAATAGGCAATAAGATAATTTTCCAAAGATTCCCTTAATATTATATTTGCACATTCATCAAAAATAAGTGATCTTCCCAAGGATTCAAGTTCTTTTGCTTTTTTAAGAGCTAATGCTCCTTGAACTTCACGTTTTAATATTACCATTTTTATCGTCTTCTTTTAAAGCTTCTAATGTTTTTATAACATCGGACACAGTCCCTTTCATTGCAGTTCTTTTTAAAGTAGTGGATTGATTATTTAATTCCATATATTCCAAAGAAATAGTCGCATTGGGCGATTTGGTGCTATTCTTAAAATACTTGTCGTAGATAAAACATGATAATATATTTAAACCAATAGTTGTCACTGCCCCTCCGATAAATATTAATGTGGGCAAAATTTGATCGCATGAATACAATCCGACGTATTTATGTGGCTCTTTAACCGCTATGCAAACCTTTATATCTTTACTCTTTATAAAATTTCGAATCAATGCAGTATTTGGATATAGTATATCTCCATCTGCTTGAGCTTTATTTGGCATAATAATTATTTCGTATTTGGTTTTAATCTGGGAAATATCACCCAAGCGTTCTTCTATGATTGGGATTACTTCTTCTTGATCCACAATTGTATTCTCAACCTTTAGACTTGCATCCATACATTTAGCTTGAATTGAATAACGTATTGATATAGATTCCCTTTCATGTTCTTCGAAAGATGGAGGACACACGACCACGAAAATATTCTTTTTAAAAAATATAGGCGGCCCTACTTCCTCGCCGCCATCTCCAGCACCCGGACCACCCCGGCTCCCGCCTCAAGAATCTCCAGATTCTTTGTGATGAGCCAGAGATTCTTGGCAAAATGTCACCAGGAAGGTGTCGCCATAGGCCTCTTTGGGCAGGCCCAGGTTTCCCGCCTGCATCAATGCCGAAAAGTGCCGTATTGGCCACCTGGATCGCCCCGTGCTCCGTAGCCGATGGATATGACCTTTACCCCCACCTACGAGCCGATGAGTGCCCTGAAATCTGAAATGTAGATCATTAAAAAAGAGACAGCTTGAAGGCCCCAATCCCTCAAGCAGAATACGTGATCCTATAGATCACCCCGGCCAGATCATCGGACACCAGCAGCGATCCGTCCGCCAGAGGCTCGACATCCACCGGCCTGCCCCAGGCCTCGCCCTCCTGCAGCCAGCCCGAGGCGAAGATCTGGTGGCCGATAGCTGTGCTATTTTCCACCTTCACCGCCACCAGCCGATAGCCTATGGGCGTATCCCTGTTCCAGGAGCCGTGCTCCGCTATGAAGATCTGGTTCTGGTAATCCGCCGGGAACATATCCCCCTGGTAGAACCTCATTCCCAGAGCGGCTACGTGCGGCCCCAGGGCCCAGGCGGGAGGTATCTTCTCATGGCAGCTGTAGCTCTCATTCGATCCCAGCTCCGGGTCCGGTATGCTTCCCGAATGGCAGGTGGGGAAGCCGAAGTCCAGTCCCGAGACCGGGGCGTGGTTAAGCTCATCAGATGGGACATCATTTCCCAGCATATCCCTGCCGTTGTCTGTAAACCACAGCTCTCCCGATGGGCTCCAGTCCATGCCCACCGAGTTTCGGACGCCCTTGGCGAAGACCTCCCTGTCGCTGCCGTCTGCATTCATGCGGATGATGGTGGCATTCAGCTCGTCCTCCGGCTCACAGACATTGCAGTCTGCGCCCACGGTCACATAGAGCTTCTCATCCGGCCCAAAGCCGATGTACCTCCAGCCGTGCAGGATGTAGTAGGGCAGACGGGCCACCTCCACCCCCTCCGGCGGGCTTTCCAGATTGCTCTCGATCCCGTCATAGCGCAGGATCCTGTCTATCTCCGCAACATAGAGCGAGCCCTCATGGAAGGCCACTCCATTGGGATTTCGGAGCATGTCCACCACCTTGATCTCGCTCTCCTCCGCCAGGCCATCGCCATTAAGATCCCGGATGGCATAGACCGGGGTCTCATCCCCGGAGTCGATCAAGTCGAAGGGCAGACGGGTTCCCACGAATATGGTGCCGTCGTCGCCCAACGCAAGGGATCGGGGATAAGAGAGGTTCTGGGCGAAGAGATGAATGGCAAAGCCCTCTGGCAAGACGATCTTCTCCAGGGGCAGGGAAGAGGAAGCGGGAGCGGACTTAACCGTCAGCTTGGAATTCTCCGCAACCGTTAGCTCTCCGCTCTTGCTCCCGGCAATGCTGCATGTAGCAGTGGCCTTCAGCACATCTCCAGATGTGGCATTCACCGCATAGGAGTAGGTGAATGGATCTGATGCCGATGGCTGGCTGCGGTAGTCGCTGCTCAGGATCTTCTCACCATTCTTGAAGATATCCACCCGCGCCACATAGTGGCCGGAGGGAGAGGATACCTTATGCAGTACGGCCACATTGAGGGTCTGGTTGTCCTGGTCGTAGCTGAGCATTACCTCCGATGGGGGATGAGCCTGCACCGGAATTGGCAGCATAGCTGAAAGAGCCAGGACAGCCAGGACAGTCAATATCGGTGAAGCTCTCAGGCCATGAAATGAACTCATTTTCCAAAACATATTCGCGCCTCCAAATCCTCCTAAAATGGATGCCAGCTGAGGATTCCTTCCTGTTATTCTCCTTGGCGGGTAAATAAATTTCGGCGAGAGCCTCTGTTCAGTGCCTGCATTGAGGGCTGCTTGGCAAGCCTTATTACCCCATAATGAAGATTCCAGCAATGCCAATCACATTGGACGCTGCAATGTAATGATCGAGGAAACACATGGCAACCACTGAAACGCCCCCGCACGACATGAACTTCGGAGCTCTGATTCCCTTCTTCGCCATCACCTTCGCTTTGGGATGGGGAATCCTTGCCATCTTGATCTTCTTCCCGATAGAGACCGAGGCCATCTTCGGCCCCATGGGCTACACCAATCCACTGTTCATCCTGGCCGTGTACTCGCCGGCCATAGCCGGCGTCTTTCTGGTCTGGCGGCACTGCGGCGCTGCCGGCCTGGAAGGCTTCTTCCGCCGCTTCGCATTGGTGCGGATGCCCCTCTGTTGGTGGGCCTTACTGGTGCTCGGCATACCCGCCGCCTTCTATCTGGGCGCTGCCATCAAGGGCACCATCTCCGATCCCTTCCCCTTCTCCCCCTGGTACGGCGTCCTGCCCGCCCTGGCTACGGGGCTGGTCATAGGGCCCATTGAGGAGCTGGGCTGGCGTGGCCTGGCTCTGCCTCTTCTGCAGCGCCGCTATGCTCCCCTCTGGTCCAGCCTGATCCTGGGCGGGATCTGGGGCCTGTGGCATCTGCCGGCATTCTTTCTCAGCGGAAGTCCTCAGAGCGCCTGGTCCTTCGGTCCGTACTTTGTAGGTGTACTGGCGATCACAGTGATCCTGACTGCCATGTTCAACGCTGCACAGGGCAGCCTCCTCATTGCCGCACTGTACCACTTCCAGATGAACGGTCCGGCCTGGCCCGACGCCCAGCCCTGGGACAGCCTCGTTTTCGCTGTTGCTGCTGTCATTATCGTGCTGCTGAACCGGCGGACGATGTTGAGTGGCGACAGGGCAACAACTGATGTGATCATGCCCGGCGATTGAGGCGGACCAGAGGAATGACTGATGTGGACTATACTGCCATTTTGGCTCTTGGTGAAGATTTTTGACCCCGCCCCTCTGCCCACGACATCCGATCTCGAGATGGGGATGAAGAATTAAGCTGATTGCTCCAGACTGCACCGACACATAGCAAAGTATTTACCTCTTGATCATTCTAAATTCCTTCCAGGGAATGATAGAATGAGACTCTTTATGCTATGCATTTTAGTCCTTTCTCTGACGCCGCTCTCCTCTTCCGTTGTTGATCTAAGCGGACAGTCTGGAAAGGATGTTCTAAGCAGCATTGAATCTGGCAGCGGATTATGGAATTGGGGATCAGTGCCCCTCGGCCATGTTGTTAATGACAGCCAATTGCTCCCAGGAGTTCGCAAGGATCCCAGGGATATATCAACGATGGAGACGCCACTCCAAGCCCAGGGATCGGATAGCAGTGGCCTGATAGCCCCGATAATGAGCGGCTTTTCTGATGGGCAGACACCTACTCAGGCTGCAAATAACGGTTGGATCCCGATTGTCAGCGGCTATGATGACATGAATCCGGTGGATAAGAAGGCATTCAAATCACCAACCGGAGTCTTCGACTTGTCCTTCAAAGGACCTACAATAGCTCAGTTTCCTCGGGTCTATTGATTTTTTTTAGCCTTTTTATTTTAGCATCTATAGCCGCTCATCTGCACGGTGCGCTCCACTTGTAGGGCAGTATTCCAACATATGAGGTTTTATTATAATTTGTGACTAAAAATAAGCTATGGCGGCTTACTTCCTCGCCGCCATCTCCAGCACCCGCACCGCCGCGGCTCCC
>ENA-UOWE01006600-UOWE01006600.1-activated-sludge-metagenome-genome-assembly--contig:-NODE-6600-length-10186-cov-3.672194_pt1 | contig 10186 bp, 7 predicted proteins | sample MGYA00249841_ERZ761562 | MGnify/ENA primary metagenome ERZ761562 (study PRJEB28883, sample SAMN05720200) | activated sludge metagenome | isolation source: Anaerobic digester | place: Japan... | reverse complement strand
GGGGGGCGGGGGGGGGGGTGGGGGGGGGGGTGGGGGGGGGGGGGGGGGGGGGGGGGGGGGTGTTCGGGCTGTTGGCGAGCTTCTCGGTGGCCTCGATGCCCTTCCATTCCAGGAGCTGGGGGCTGATGCCCTGGGCCACGATGCGCTGGAAGTCCGCCACGCCCTGGGCCTCGATGCGTTTCCGCTCCGCCTCCTGCTCCCTCTTGAGCTTCTCCTGGATGGCGTTGGCCACCGTTGCCGGCAGTCCGATCTTGCGCAGGAGCACCTGGTCGGTGATGATGCCCCGGTCCTTGGTGAGGTGCACGAACATGTCCTGGATCTCCATGGCTATCTTGTTGCGCTCCGATGAGTAGAGCGACTTGGCGTCGTAGGAGGCGGTGATCTCCCTGATGGCGCTCCTGAGCTGCGGCTCCACCACGACCTGGACATAGTTTCTGCCAACCTTCTTGTAGATCTCGGCCGCCTTGCTCGCGTCGAGCCGGTAGAGCAGCGAGACCTCAAGGTTGATGATGAGTCCCTCCCGAGACGGGGTGTCCGCCTGTTCCAGGATCTCCTGGGTCTGCACCGTCATCTTGACGACCCGGGTGAACGGGACGATGATCCCCAGGCCCGGGGACAGGGTGTTGGGCGAGACCATGCCGAAGAAGTCCTTGATGCCCACATGGCCCGCAGGGATCACCGTGACGGGATTGGCCACGGCGAGAAGGACGATGACTGCAAGGATGATGGCCAGGTATTTGAACTGGGAACGGGATGCTCCGATATCTGCCATTGGACTGCCTCCTTTCTCCCCGCACCTGCCTCCCCCGGTCTCCCTGGACAGGCCTCATTGGACAGGGGATCGACAGGATGTGTGTCATGGATTCATGATACGGGCAGCATAGAGAAAAGCATCCTGCACTGCAAGGCGAAAAGCCCGGGGGGCGCCTTCCGGATGGAGCGCCCGCGAACCGTGCGTTACTCGGCAGATCTGTGGCGTATCTGGTCCCGGCCGCCTCGTTTGGCCTCGTACATGAGGTCGTCCGCGTCGCTGATGAGCTCGACGATGGACTGCCCCTCCTCCGGGGTGCACGTCGCCACCCCTATGCTCAGGGTGATGTGGTCGGCGGCATCGGAATGGGCGTGGGGGATGCCCAGGGCCTTGACGCGGTTCCGGATGGTGTTCGCCAGCAGCAGGGCGCCCTCGTGGTCGGTTTCCGGCAGGATGCAGGCGAATTCCTCCCCGCCGTAGCGGGCCACCAGGTCGGAGGGCCTCCTCAGGCACTCCCTCAACTCGTCGGCCAGGCGTTTCAGGCAGTCGTCACCGGCCAGGTGTCCGTAATGGTCGTTGTATGCCTTGAAGAAGTCGATGTCCATGAGGATGAGGGAGATGGGCATCCGGGTGCGAACCGCGCGCCGCCACTCCTTCACCATGAACTCGTCGAACTGGCGGCGGTTCGGGATGCCGGTGAGGCCGTCGGTGGCCACGAGGTTCTCCAGGAAGTCCCGGTAGCGCTTGAGCTCCAGGTGGATGCGGACCCGGGCCCGTATGATGGGGATGCTGAACGGCCTGGTGATGTAGTCCATGCCGCCGATCTCCAGGCCACGTTCCTCGTCCTCGTCCTTGCTCATGGATGTCACGAAGATGACCGGGATGTCACGGGTCGCCGGATCCGCCTTGAGGCGCTCGCAGACCTCGTACCCGTCCATGTCCGGCATCATGATGTCCAGGAGGATCAGGTCGGGGTTGTGGGCCGCTGCCATGGCGAGGGCCTCTGTGCCGCTGGTGGCCACGAGGAGGTCGTGCTCTTCGTTCAACGCCTCGCCGAGCACCATGACATTGGTCTGCGAGTCATCCACGATCAGGACTGTCTGCCTTTTCTCCTTCATGCTCCCCTCGTACGGACCGGTACAAACCCTCGTTGGACCAGGCGCGGGCTCATGATCGCCGGGGCCCGGAGGCGCTGCCGTCTCCCCCGTCGTTTTTCGCTGGGGGAATCCTCAGCACCTGATCGGCAGGGATGGGCAGGATGTTGAGCAGAAACCATGCTGCCAACGCAGTGATCCGGGCTGGCCTGCAGGAAGGGGCCGCGCAACTTGCCCGTGCCATCCCGGCCGGCAGGTACGGGGGGCTTAATCTTATGGACGAAAAGGACGATCATACGATGAGGATACAGGACGGATGGAGGGGTGCGAGCACGTGACGGCACTGTGTTCACGAAGTCCTTTCGGAACACGGTATGCCCGCCCGTGCATCCTCCCCGGAGGGGGAACGCGCTGATGCGGATCGAACAGAGAAGATGGAGAAGCGCCGATGACTGGACGGCTGTGGCCGGAGCAAACCTGCGGGAACCCCCCCAGCTCGTGCTGATCTTCGGTGCCAGGGGGGTCATGAAGGACCACGGACTCATCGGGCAGATCATGGGTGCATATCCCGGTGCCCACTACGTGGGATGTTCCACTGCCGGAGAGATCTCCGGCACGGAGGTTTCCGACGACTCGGTGGTAACGACAGCGATTCACTTCGCACACACCTGCATACACGGGGGGAAGATCGCACTGCGCCATGCCGGTGAGAGTTATCAAGCCGGGGCCGGCCTGGCCCGGACGATGCCCCCTGAAGGACTGCGCCATGTCCTGGTGTTCTCTGACGGGCTCTCGGTCAACGGGAGCGACCTGGTCAGGGGGTTGACGGATCACCTGCCCAAGGGCGTGACCGTGACAGGGGGGCTTGCAGGGGACGGTGCCTCCTTCACCGAGACGCTGATCATGTGGGACGGCATGCCGGAAGGGGGAGCGGTGGCGGCTGTCGGATTCTACGGGGACAGGCTCCGGGTGGGTTTCGGCTCGCAGGGAGGGTGGGATCCCTTCGGACCGGAGCGCCTGATCACCCGCTCCGAGGGAAACGTGCTCTACGAGCTCGACGGGCGTTCCGCCCTCGACCTGTACAGGAAGTACCTGGGGGAACATGCCGGGGGATTGCCCGCCACGGGTCTGCTTTTCCCGCTGAGCCTTCGTCTCCGGCCGAACGACACACCGGTGGTGCGCACCATTCTTGGCGTGAACGAGGCGGAGAAGAGCCTGACCTTCGCAGGAGATGTGCCCGAGGGCTCCTCTGCGCGGCTGATGAAGGCGAACATCGACAGGCTCATCGACGGTGCCGTCGGTGCCGCCCATACCAGTTTCTCCGCAGTGGGCCCCGTGTCCCCGGAGCTGGCGGTGCTCATCAGTTGCGTGGGGAGGAAACTCGTGCTGAAGCAGCGCGTAGAGGAGGAAGTGGAGGGGGTGTGCGGCGTTCTGGGCGGATCCGCGGTCATCACCGGATTCTATTCCTACGGCGAGATAGCGCCCTTCATGCAGGACGCGCGATGCGAGCTCCATAACCAGACCATGACGGTCACCACGTTTTCCGAGGGACAGGGGGTGGGGAAGTAGATGCACAGCCTCCTGGCGCGACAGCTGAAGCGGTGTTTCGGGGAATCGTGGCGCATCCCCGATCAGTGGCGGGACTTCATCCGCGCGGTCAACGATGCATACGAGGAATTCGACGCGGACCGCAGGCTCCTGGAGCGATCCCTCGATCTCAGTTCTCAGGAGCTGCTCCAGGCGAATTCCGAGATGGGGGCCATCTTCCAGGCCATCCCCGACCTGCTGCTCAGGGTAGAGGCAGACGGCACCATCCTCGATTACAAGGCGGGCAGTCTCGAGGGCTTCTCCCTGCTGCCGGACGAGCTCGTCGGCAAGAGGCTCGAGGAACTCCCGTCCATCGGCGATCCCGAGTCCCTCCGTGACGTCATGGCGCGCGTTCAAGAGCACAAGGCCATGAGCGTCATCGAGTATGCGATCATGACGAACGGCCAGGAGCGCTTTTGCGAGGCTCGGTTCATGCCGCTGCCCGGTGATCAGGTCATCGTGATCATACGGGACATCACGGATAAACGGATGGCCCAGGATGAGCTGAAGCGCAGCGGGGAGCTCTATCGGACCATCTTCGAGAACACGGGAACGGCGTCCATCCTGATCGCGAAAGATACGACCATCCTCCTTGCCAACTCCAACTTCGAGAAGCTCACGGGCTACTCGAAGCAGGAAATGGAGGGAAGGATGAGCTGGACCGTCTTCATCGTCGAGGAAGACCTTCAGATGATGAAGAAATTCCACGAGCTGAGGAGAAAAGACCCTGCCCTTGCCCCCACGTCCTACGAGTTCCGGCTGAAGAACCGCTTTGGCGGTGTCCGGGACATCTTTCTCACCGTGGACATGATCCCGGGAACGTCCGAGAGCATCGCATCCTGCATGGACATAACCGAGCGCAAACGAGCGGAGGCGGAGCTCAGGCGAAGCGAGGAGCGCTACAGGAACATCCTCGACAACATGGAGGAGGCCTACTACGAGGTGGACCTGAAGGGGAACATCCTCTTCGTGAATCCGGCGACGTGCAGGATGATCGGCTATCCGGAAGACGAAATACTGGCGAAGAGTTTCCGGGATTTCATGGACAAGGAGAACATCAAGGCGGTCTATGACACCTTCAACAGGCTGTTCCGTACCGGGGAATCGGCTACGCTCTTCGACTGGGAGTTCATTCGGAAGAACGGCGAGAAGCTCGTGGTGGAATCGTCGGTATACCTCATCAGGGATGCCGGAGGCACCCCAACCGGCTTCATGGGGATCGGGCGAGACATCACCGAGCGCAAGAAGGCCGAGGAGGAGAAGAAGAGGCTCGAGACCCAGCTCGCCCAGGCACAGAAGATGGAATCCATCGGGACACTGGCCGGAGGCATCGCCCATGACTTCAACAACATCCTTTCGGCCATCATCGGGTACACCGAGCTCGCCATGAACGACATCGCCGACCCGGTGCGCGCCGGCGCTGAACTGGGGGAGGTGCTCAAGGCAGGGGAACGGGCCAAGGACCTGGTAAGCCAGATCCTCACCTTCAGCCGGCAGACGGAAACGAGGCACTCACCCCTGGCGATCAAGACCGTGGTCAAGGAATCGCTCAAGATGATCAGATCCGTCACGCCGTCGAACATCGAGATAAGGAGTGACCTGGCCGACTCAGGGGTGATCCTTTCGGACCCGACGCAGATCAACCAGGTCATGCTGAACCTCTGCACCAACGCGGTTCATGCCATGGGCAAGACGGGCGGCATCCTCGAGGTGGGACTGAGAAGGGTGCATGCCGAGGGGGGCAGCGAGCTGAGGGACCTGGACCTGGTCCCGGGCACCTACATGCGCCTGGAGGTGAGGGACACTGGCCATGGCATGTCACCCGAGGTGATGTCCCGGATATTCGACCCCTATTTCACCACCAAGGAGGTCGGGCGCGGCACAGGCCTGGGGCTCGCCGTGGTCCACGGCATCGTGAAGAGCCACGGCGGTGCCATAACCTGCGAGAGCGTCCCAGGGGAGGGGACCACCTTCCGTGTCTATTTCCCCGAGATAGAGTCCATGGAACAGGCCTCGGCGCCCCTGTCCAAGGGGGATCTTCCCACGGGAACGGAGCGCATTCTGTTCGTCGACGACGAGCAGGTCCTCGTGAACCTGGCCAGGAGGATGATGGAAAGCCTCGGATACACCGTGTTCACGAGGACGAGCAGCATCGAGGCGCTGGAGTTCTTCCGGGCGAACCCGGACAAGTTCGATCTCGTGATCACGGACATGACCATGCCGGGCATGACGGGGGACATGCTCACCAAGAAGATCCTGAAAATCCGTAAGGACATCCCTGTCATCCTGTGCTCCGGGTACAGTGAACACATGTCCGAGGAGCGGTCGAAACTCATCGGCATCCGGGAGTTCATCATGAAGCCCATCGTGATGAAGGACCTCGCGAAGACCATCCGGAAGGTGCTTGACAGCAGGGCCTGATACGGGGCACAGGGTGTGCGCGGTCCCTCTTCCTGCGCACGTGCGCAGGACTGCAGGGGTCAGAACCCGGGAAGGAGTGTCACGGAACATGGGTTTCGAATATTTGCAGGAGATACCGGGGTACAATGAGATCCTCGCCGCCATGCCCTTGGACAGGAAGCTGGCCGACATCAAGAAAGAGAGGGACCGGCAGATCGGGACGGTGTTCACGAGGCAGAGCGACAGGTTCCTCCTCGTCATCGGCCCCTGTTCCGCGCACGACGAAGCCGCGGTGTGCGACTACATCGGCCGCCTGGCCGCCGTGCAGGAAAAGGTCAAGGAACGGATCATCATCATCCCGAGGATCTACACGAACAAACCGCGCACCACGGGCGTGGGCTACAAGGGCATGGTCCACCAGCCGAACCCCCAGGAGGCGCCGAACCTGGTGGAGGGCATCAATGCCATCCGCAGGATGCACATCCGGGCGCTGGCCGAGTCACACATGAGCGCCGCCGACGAGATGCTCTACCCCGGCAACTACCCCTACCTGGAGGACCTCCTGAGCTACGTGGCAGTGGGCGCCAGGTCGGTGGAGAACCAGGGCCACCGCCTCACCTGCAGCGGCCTGGAGGTTCCCGTGGGGATGAAGAACCCGACCTCTGGCGACAAGGAGGTGCTCCTGAACTCCATCCATGCCTCCCAGGCGCCGCATATCTTCATCTACAACCGGTGGGAGGTGAAGACCACGGGAAACCCGCTGACCCACGCAGTGCTCCGCGGTGCGGTTGACCACTACGGCCGGGCCGTCCCCAACTATCATTACGAGGATCTCTCCAACTTCGCCGAGGCATACCTCAAACGTTCTCTTGCCAATCCCACCATCCTCGTGGACACGAACCACGCCAACTCCGACAAGCGCTTCGCAGAGCAGCCCCGCATCGCGAAGGAGGTCATGCAGAGCAGGCAGCACTCCGCCGTGCTGAAGGACATGGTCCGGGGCCTGATGATCGAGAGCTTCATCGAGGAAGGAGCCCAGTCGCCCAAGGGAAAGGTGTACGGCAAATCCATCACAGACCCATGCCTGGGGTGGGATGACTCGGAACGGCTGATCCTGGAGCTGGCGGATATGGTCTAGGTCCCGCCCGGGCATGCCTGGCGTGAAGATAGAGAAACAGCAAGGCCCCTATGGCAACGGCAGGGGCCCTGCAAGAGCTTGAGCTACTTCTTCATGGATTTCTCGAACAGGGCTTCGGCCTGCTTCTGCTTTTCCTCTGCTGCCCGTTCCCGTTCCTCGGCCCTCTTGATCGCCTCTTCGGCGCGGGCCGCTGCGGCATCCGCCTTCAGGGTGGCCTCATTGGCGGCCGCCTTGGCAGCCTGAGCCTCCTGAATCGCCTGATCGGCCTTTGCATCGATCACCTTTTCCTGGGCCTGAACCTTCTCGATGTCAGTGGTCGTCGCGCAGCCCCACATGCAAAGAGCGAGAACGAGCGCCATGGAAATCCCCAACAGAACCTTCCTCATCATTTCCCCCTTTCTCTGTAGCGACAGTTTTTATTATGAACGGATGCTTTCGATCAATGAAGGCCGGTCATGGCGTCACATTGCACGATTATAGCTCCCAAGACATCCGTTGCAACGGTATTCTTTTAGCAATTGATGGACCAAGAGTGAGGGTTTATGAATATCAACGGGTTATATGGGTTATCCCGTCGATATCCCCTGGTGCGTGCACAGTTTTATCCGCAGGGCCGGCCTTTTTTGTAACCGTCTGAAGGACGTTGGCAGACTAGTTGACCCTGTCCGGCTCGATCACCACACCGTCGATCTCCAGATCGATCTTCAGGCGCCTTGCCGCCTCCCGTGCCTCGCCCTGGGTGTCGAAGGGGCCGGCGAGGACGCGGTAGCCATTGCTTCTCGACAATACCCTTGCAGGGATCTGCGGGCCCTGGTGGTTCATGATGGCAGCGATCCTCAGGGCCTGGGTCCTGTCGTCGAGGTCGGCCGCCCAGACGTACCATGCCTCCGTCTCCAGCTCCGGGATTTCCGGCCTGCCGTACAGGGTGCCGGGGTGCTCCACCTCTATGGTGTGCTCGACCCATCTCCCCGGTTCGAGCTCCAGGACGGGCACCGGAATCCCCCGGGCCTCGTCCAGGACCCGCTCGACCTGCTTCCAGTCGAGGGTGCGGCCGGTTTCCCTTTCGATGGTCTGCAGTTTTGCATACATTTTCTTCAGTTCGCCGGGGTTGGAGCCTTCCAGGGGTGCATGCACCTCCAGGTAGACGATGCCATTGCGCCGCCCCACCAGATACGGCTGGTTGACGATGCTTACGGGGGTGTTCACCGGCGTGCTCTCGTAGAGCTTCTTGATATCTTCCGGATAGAGCCTCAGACAGCCGTTGGTGGCGTTCATGCCGATGCTGGCCGGCTTGTTCGTTCCGTGGATCAGGTACGATGACCTGCTCAGATAGAGCGCGTATTCCCCCAGGGGGTTCTCGGGCCCCGGAGGGACCTGGGCGGGCAGGGGGTCTCCCTTCTTCCGGTGATCCTCGGCGATGGTGGCGGGCACGTACCAGGTGGGCCTGGTAACCTTGCGCTCCACATACATCTGGCCCAGGGGCGTGGGCCGCTCCGTGGTGCCGACGCCCACCGGGTAGGTGGTCACCATGGGCGGTCCGCTGTTTCGGGTTTCTTTGTATTGAAAGAGCCTCAAGGTGGCCACATTGATCACGATGCCCTTTCTCGGGGCATCCGGAAGGATGAACCGCAGGGGCAGCATGATGCGCTCCCCGGCCCTGGGGACCCACACGTCCACCCCCGGGTTGGCTGCGCTGATTTCACCCAGGCCCAGGCTGAAGTGCCGTGCGATGTCCGGCAGGGTATCCCCCTCCCTGAGCCTGATGACGGCGAAACGGCCGATGACGTCGCTCCCGTCCACGATGGGAAACGTGTTCCGCTCCAGGGAACTGTCCGGATGGACCGTGTACGGCGAGGAGATCCTCTGGATACCCTCCATGACCGCACACCCGGGGAGGCAGGAGACGGCCATGCAAAAGATGACGAGGTGATGCCGTATGGATGAAGGTGTAATCCCGATCATTCGACGCATGGTTCAGCTCTGACGTGTTCTCTCATGAAATGATTGATCCATTGTTCCCCTGGGTCGCCGATATTCTCTCGCACGGTAGCGTATCGCCGGAGAGCTGTCCACCCGAATATGTCTCGGCAGCATTGGCGCGTGCACAAGGGCAGAGACCGCGAGGGTCATCTACGGGCGTATCTCCACGATCGTGCCGTTCGGCGCCAGCCGTTCGATCTCCTCGATCTCCTCGTCCGTGACAGCGATGCACCCCTTGGTCCAGTCAAAGGCCGCATGCAGGTCACCCACTGCCGAGAACCCGTTCTTGATGCCGTGGATCATGATGTCTCCGCCCGGAGGAACGCCGAGCTCCCGAGCCCGTTTGCGGTCCCTCTCGTTGGGGTACGAGATGTGGAGGGACAGGTGGTAGCGGCTGTCACGGTTCCTGGCATCGATGAAATAGATGCCTTCCGGGGTCTTGTTGTCGCCCTGCCTCTCTTTGGGGCCTTCCGGGTTCCCCCCCAGGGCGATCCGGTAGGACTTGAGGACCCGGCCCTTAGCGAACAGGGTCAGCCGGCGTTCCTTCTTCTCGATGAGGATTCGGTCAGCAGGTCCCTGCTCCATGAGGAAGACCTTCCGCTCCAGGGCCTCCACCTTTTGTGCAAGCCCTGCAAGCCGGTCGTCCCTGTCGTTTACCTCCTTCCTGAGGGACTCGATGAGCGCCTGCTGCTCTTCCATGCGCCTGTCCTTCAGGGTGACATTGGTGATGTGGAGGATCATGCGTTCGGCTTCCAGCCTGTACGTGCTTCCCGGGTAGTCCCGGATGAGCCTCTCGAAGCAGTCCAGTGCCTTCTGGTAATCCTTGCGCTCGTTTTTCGGGTAGGCATGGATGATCCCCATCTCGAACAGGGCCCTGTCCCCTGCCTGGGGGTATGTCGCGAGGATCTGTTCATACGCACGCAGCGAGGCCTCGTAGTTGCCACGGCTGAACAGGGCATCCGCCTCCTCGATGCCCGACCTGACCTGGAACCGACTGCACCCGCAGACGAGAACCGATGCAATGACGATGCAGGCACAGAATACAAAGACATGCCGATGTGTGCATGGCTGCTTCCTGACCATATCCTCCTCCGGGATCTCCCTGTTCAGATGATCGTGGAGCCGGCCGCTGTCAACTCCCTGGTGTTCCGCAGAACAGTAGCATACTGCAGGAGAAAATCATGCACCTTTTGACTTCACCATGAAAGGGGCCGGCACCGGGTACCTTGATGCCTG
>ENA-UOWE01006598-UOWE01006598.1-activated-sludge-metagenome-genome-assembly--contig:-NODE-6598-length-10188-cov-4.100069_pt1 | contig 10188 bp, 7 predicted proteins | sample MGYA00249841_ERZ761562 | MGnify/ENA primary metagenome ERZ761562 (study PRJEB28883, sample SAMN05720200) | activated sludge metagenome | isolation source: Anaerobic digester | place: Japan... | reverse complement strand
CCCTAGCCCCTAGTCCGGCGGCGGCGCGGTCGATTTTGCGGCGCAGGCGGCGGTCGTCGATGACGGCCAGGGCCGCCAGGGCATCGCGGGCGTCACCGGCCGGGCCGCTGGCCACCAGTTCCAGCAGGAAGGCGAAAGCGGCCTCGTCGCCCAACAGGGCCAGCGCCCGCAGGAACGGCTGCCGCCGGCCGGGGTCGCCGGCCGTCTGCCAGGCGTCGCGCAAGAGGGGCGCGGCCGCGGCCAGCCCTGACCGGCCCAGGGCCAGCGCCGCCGCCTCGGCCAGGGCCGCGCTGTCGGCCTCCAGATAGCCGCCGACAAAGGCCACGGCGCGCTCCGGCTCCAGCGCCAGCAGCCCGGCAAAGCACTCGGCCAGTGGCCCCACCTCGACGTCGCCCGCGCGTACCTTGAACCACAGCAGCGCCGCGCCGCCCGGCCGGCCGGCGGCAGCGATGGCCCGCGCCGCGCCGGCGCGGGCGTCGGCTTCCGGGTCGGCCAGCAGCCCGGCCAGATCGAGCAGCACGTCGGGCGGGTTGGCCCGCGCCAGCCCCACCGCGCAGATCGCCCGCAGCGGCGCGGCCGTGTCCTGCGTGCCGCCCCAGACCGGTTCCGGCTGGATGTGGCCCAGGCCGCGGCGGAAGTGCTCCGCGTCGCCGGCGTCGAGCCGCAGCAGCGCCTCGGCCAGGGCGATCTTGGCCGCGCAGGTGGGGTCGCGCCGCGCCGGGTCGATCATAAAGCGGTCGAAGGCGGCCATCAGGTCGGGCGCGGCTTCGGCCAATTCCCACTCGGCGACGATCTCGGCCGCGCGGGCGACGACGAGGTTGGAGCGGTCGGCCAGCGCCCGGCGCAGCGTCTCGGCCGCGCCGGGTGCGTGGGGGTTGGCCCGCGCGGCGCTCAGGTGGGCCAGCGTCTCGGCCAGCGGATCGCGCCGGCTCATGGGCGAACGGCCAGTTGGAAGTACTCATCCGTCCGGTCGCGCGCCAGGATGGCCGCCTCCTCCGGGCTGATGTCGCCGTAGAAAGCGCGCTCGATCTCCTCCGACGCGGTGCTCTCGATGTCGTTCCAGGTGCTTAGCACGGGCACGAGGCGCAGCGTGGGGATGGTATCCAGGAAGACGCGCGAACGGGCCGGGCGCTGGGCCGGGTCGAGGAAAGCGTCGGACTCGGCCACGGCTATCAGCGAGGGCACGGTGCGGCCGGTCTGGGCGACGATGCGCTGCCCCTCCGGCGAGTTGGCGAATTCGATGAAGCGCCAGGCGGCGTCCTTGCCGGCCGCGGTGGCCGACAGGCAATAGCCGTCGCTGTGGAGCACGCCGGCCTCGACCGCGCCGTGGGGCAGTGGGGCGATGTCCCAGTCGAAGGCGGCCGACTCGCGGTAGGTCGGCGTGCCGCGGCGGCTGTTGAGGTACATCGCCGTCGTGCCGGCCAGGAAGCGGCTCTCACTGTCCTGCGAGGCTTCGGCCTCGCGGCCCGGCACGACGCCGTGGACAGTTTGCAACTCCGTGAACCACGTCAGGGCCGCCAGCGCGGGCACGCGCGGCAGGGCCAGTTGCGTGGGAAAGGCGGGGTCATCGACCAGCTCGCCGCCGTTCTGCCAGATGAATGGGGCCAACCGGTAGAGCGATGCCTCCACGCCCAGGCCGTACTGGTCGGTCTGGCCGTCGCCGTCACTGTCCAGCGTCAGGGCCTGGGCCGCGGCCAGGAAGTCGTCCCACGTCCAGTCATCGGCCGGCTCGGCCACGCCCGCGGCGCGGAAGAGGTCGCGGTTGTAGTAGACGACGAGGCTGGAGATGTTCTGCGGGATGCACATCAGTTGGCCCTGCCAGGTGAAGGCCGCCAGGGTGATGGGGTAGAAGTCCTCCGGGGCGATGACGTCGCTGTCGTCCAGGTAAGCGCCAAGCGGCTGGAGCTGGTCGGCGGCGGCGAACGCGCCCACACGGCGGAAGTTGAGCAGCGAAATGTCGGGCGGCGTGCCGGCGGCGAAATCGGCCGCCAGGCGGGCGCGATAGTCGTTTTGCGACGGGATGTGGGTCAGCGTGACCGTGACCTCATCCTGCGCGTCGGCGAAGGCTTTGACAAGCGACTCGTAGGCGGCGAACTCGGCCGCGTCGCCGAAGACCATAAAGGACACGGTTGCCGGTTCGCTGCGGCAGGCGAATAGGAAAAGAAGGGGGAGGAGGAGCCAGAGCCGTTTCATGGTCGTAGTATAACGCATTCAAGACGCCCGTCGCGGTACGCGGTGCGTCGCACTTTCTGGAGTGCGTCGCACCTTCTTGGGGGGCTGGGCGAGAAAGTGCCAGGCATTGGGCGCGGGAAGGGCCGGGCGCTAGTGGGCGGCCCGCCGGCGCTCGCCCAGCGCCAGCAGCAAGACGGTCAGCACCACTACAACCAGCGGCGCAATCGTAGCCCACAGCGCCCCGGCCAGCAGCAGCGGGTAGTCGGCCCGGCCGAGTTGCCGCAACAGCTCCAGCCCGACGGGCAACGTGTAGCGGCGCGTGTCGCTCAGGTAGAGCAGTGGCGACAGGTAGTCGCCCCACGTGGCGACGAAGGCCAGCACGGCCACGGCGGCGGCCGTCGGCCGGGCAATGGGCAGGGCCACGCGCCCCCACGTGGCCAGCACGCCCGCGCCGTCGAGCCGGGCGGCATCGTAGAGGGCCGAGGGGATGCGGCCGAAGGCGCGGTAGAACATCAGCACATAGAACGGGCTGCTGCCCATCAGCGCCGGGGCCAGCAACGCGCCATAGGTGTCGATCAGGCCAACCCGACTGTAGAGCAGGAAGCGCGACGGCCACAGGGCCACGCCGGGAACCATGAGGGCCATCAGCGAGACGACCACCCAGCGGCGCTGCGCCGGTCGCGGCCGCCGGGCCATGGCGAAGCCGGCCCACGAGGCCGTCAGCAGGGTCAGGGGCACGGCGATGGCGGCGACGAGGAGCGAGTTGGCCGTGAAGCGCCACACCGGCAGGACGGCGAAGAGGCGGCCGAAGGCGTCGAGCGTTGGCCGGACGGCCAGCAGCGGCGCGGCCAGGGGCGTGCCCGCCGGCCGCAGCGCCGCCAGCAGCGCCCAGAGCAGCGGCAAGCCGAAGATCGCCGCCGCCAGAGCGCGCACGAGCGTCAGGGTGAGCCGGGAGCAGGGCGACAGGCGCATGGTCGTTACCTAGACCAGGAAATCGCTCTCGCTGGTGCCCACGTTCCACTGCCGGGCGACCAGATAGACGACGACCAGCAGCAACCCGGTGAGGGCATAGAGCAGCCACACCGCCGCCGCGGCCACGCCGAAGTCGAGCCGGTCGAAGGCCGCCTCGTGGATGAACTGCGGCAGGGTGTAGGTAGCGTAGTAGGGGCCGCCGCCGGTCAGCAGGCGGGCGAAGACGTAGGCGTCGGGCAGCAACAGCACGGCGTCCCGCGCGGCCAGCAGCGCCAGCACGGGGGCCAGCAGCGGCAGCAGCACGTGGCGCAGCGTCGCCGCCGCGCCCGCGCCGTCCACCGCCGCGGCGTCTTCCAGCTCAGGCGGCACGTCATAGAGCGCCGCCAGGGCCACCAGGAAGCCCTCGCCCACCAGCCACAACAGCAGAAGCAGGATGCCCGGCCGCGCCCATTGCCCATCGGCCAGCCAGCCCGGCCCCGGCAAGCCCAGGCCGGCCAGCAGCCGGTTGAGCGGCCCGTAGAGCGGATTGAGCACCCACAGCCAGGCCAGCGCAAAGGCCGAGGCGGGCACGGCGCTGGGCAGGAAGACGGCCGCGCGCAGGAGGGCGCTCAGCCGGCCACGCCGCGCCAGCCAGGCCAGCAAAAACGCGCCCAGCACGCGCACAGGCGCGGGCAGGATGACCAGCGCCAGCGAGTTGGCCACGCTGAGGGTATATAGCTCGTCCGTGAAGACCAGGGTGAAGTTCAGCCCGCCGACAAAACGCGGCGGGCTGAGGCCGTCGGCGCGAAAGAAGGCCAGGCCAAAGGACAGGAGCGCCGGCAAGAGCACGAGCAGCACGAGGCCGGCGGCATAGGGCAGCAGCAGCCAGCCTACGCGCCCGTCGCCGGCACGAAATGCCTGGCCGCCGGCCCTGTGCCGCCGGGCTGCCGCGTCCTTGCCGCCGGCCACAGCCGGTTAGCTCAGTTCCGCGCGGATCTGGGTCAGGATCGACTGCTCCTTGTCGGAGACGCGCACGCCGCCGAAGCCCAGGAAGCCGCCCTCCTTGCTGGCCTCGGCCACGGCCTCGGCGATGCTGACCATCATGGCCTTGAAGCCACTGACTTCCTCTTCCGTGGCCCCCTTGCCGCGCAACAGGGCCATGACGTTGGTGACCGCCTCGCGGACGCGCTGTTGCAGTTCTTCGGGCGTGTTGGGCCGGTTGGCCTTCATCTCCTCCTGCTGCGCCGATGCCCACTGCTTGAGCTGCTCCTGCTCCTGCTCGGTGGGCTGGCTGCTCATGTAGCCCTTCAGCGCGCCCATCAGCCCGCTCTCAGCCGCATGGGCCTCGACGTAGGCCTGCATGCTGCTCATGATGGCGCGGAACTCGCCAATCAGGCCCATCGGCCCGGACGGATCGGCGGTGACGACCAGCGCGCCAATCGACGCCGGCGCAGAGATAATTTGCGCCCATTCTTCAACGGTAAACGATTCCTTGGTGATCATGTGCGTACTCCTTTCGACAGTAGACAGTGGACAGTGGACAGTAGACAGTGGTCAGTGGGTCAGTAGGTCAGTGGGTCAGTAGGTCAGTGGACAGTAGGTCAGTCTGTGGTCTGTCATCCTTCCTCCTTCCTCCTTCCTCCTTCATCCCTCCTCCTTCCTACTCTTCCAGCGTCACCAGTCCCGTACGGACGGCGTAGAGGGCGGCCTGGGTGCGGCTGGGTACACCGAGCTTGGCCAGTATATCGCCGATGAGCAACTTGACTGTCTTCTCCTGGACGTGGAGGGCGCGGGCGATCTCGTCGTTGGAGCGCCCGCGGGCCAATAGCCGCAGCACCTCCTCCTCGTAGTCGCCCAGGCGGGCCGGGTCCTCCGGCTCCTTGACCTCGTGTAGCAACCGCTCGACGACCTGGGGCGACAGTTGCACCTGCCCGGCGGCGGCGGCCTTGATGGCCCGGCGCAATTCGTCGGCTTCGGTGTCTTTCAGCAGATAGCCGATAGCCCCGGCGCGAATGGCCCCGATGACCTTCTCGTCCTCCAGGACGCTGGTCAGGGCGACCACCTCGACCTCCGGCAGTTCGCGGCGGATCAGGCCCGTGGCGGTAATGCCGTCCATCGTCGGCATCAGCAGGTCCATGAGGACGACATCCGGCCGCAGCCGGTGGGCCAGCGCCACGGCCTCGGCCCCGTCGGCCGCCTGGCCGACGATCTCCAGTTCCGGGTCAAGGCCCAGGAACATCCGCAGGCCGTCGATCACGACGCTGTGGTCATCTACGAGCAGGACTCGAATTGACATAAGCATCCAACTTGCGGGCGGCTGCGGCCGCCGGACGGAAGGGCAGGCAGCACCTTCACGCGTTCGTTCTGCGCACCGTGACGATGGTCAGGTCGTCGGCCTGCGGCGTGTCGCCGGTGAAGTCGCGCACGGCGGCGAGGATGGCATCAATGAGGTCGCGCGCACCAGCCGGGTTGGCCCCGCGAATGGCGGCCATCAGCCGCTCCTTGTCGAACAACTCACCACTGGCGTTCATTGCTTCGGTGATGCCGTCGGTATAGAGCACGATGATATCACCCCCGGCCAGAGTTGTCGTCGCTTCATCATAAGTCATGTCGTCCATGATGCCCAGCACCATGCCGCGGGCGAGAGCTTCTTCAACGCCGCCGTTGGCGCGGCGCACCAGCGGCACGTTGTGGCCGGCGTTGGCGAAGGTCAGCCGGCCGCTGGGCGCGTCGAGGACGGCATAGAAAGCGCTGACAAAGAGCATGGCGTGGTTGTCGCGGGCGATCTGGACGTTGGCCGCCGCCAGCGTCGCCGCCGGGCCGGGCTGGGTCTGGGCCGCGCCGCGGATCATCGCCCGGCTATGGGCCATGAAGAGGGCCGCGGCCGTGCCCTTGCCGCTGACGTCGGCGATGAGCAGGCCGATGCGGTCGGGGTCGCCGGGCCACTCGATGAAGTCATAGAGATCGCCGCCGATCTCGCGCGCCGACTCATAGGCCGCGGCGAAGTCGTAGCCGGCCACCTGTGGGTACTCGCTGGGCAACAGGCTCATCTGAATCTGGCGCGCCTGCTGAAGTTCGCGCTCCATGCGCTGGCCGCGGCTCTCGACGCGGTGGAGGCGGGCCTGCTCGACGCTGAGGGCTGCCTGGTTGGCCAGCAGGCGGGCAAAGCGCAACTCGTCCTCGTTGAGGCGGCGCGGCGTCTGGCCGCCCAGTCCCAGAACGCCGATAGCTCCGCCGCCGATGAGTAGAGGGATGAAGGCGACGCTGGCCAGAGGGCCGGCCGCGTCGTCGCGGCCGTCCTGCCACGGCTGGCGGCTCTCGAAGGCGCTCAGCGCCCCCGCGCCCAGCGTTTCGTTCAGCGGGCCGGCGGGCCAGTTGTGGGCGGCGCGCAACGCCAGTCGCCCATCGCCGGGTTCGGGCAACAGCAGCGCGGCGGCGTCGGCTTGCAGCAGGCGCGGGACCTCGGTCACCAGGAAGTCGAGCAGCGCCGTCGGGTCCAGATAGGTCTGGGCGCGGTTGGCGAAGTCGAGCAGCAGCGTCTGCGACTGGTTGGCCAGCCGCAGCTTCTCGACGATGCCAGCGACGTGGGAGTGGACGACCGGCTCCGAGACAAGCAGCTGCAGAGCGATCTCCTGGTCTGACAGGCCGGCGGCGGCCAGGCGCAAGACCTCATTCTCGCGGTCGGTCAGGGTGTCGGCGTCGCTGCTCTGTGTCTCGGCCAGCAGACGGGCGGCGATGGCGGGGGAAAGCTGGGCGCGGCCGGCGGCGGCGGCCTTGATGGCCCGGCGCAGTTCGTCGGCTTCGGTATCTTTCAGCAAGTAGCCGATGGCCCCGGCGCGAATGACGGCCGTGACTGCGGCCTCTTCGATGACGCTGGTGACGACGATGACCTGCGCGGCCAGGCCGCGGCGGCGGATTTCGGCCGTGGCCTCTAGTCCGGACATGACCGGCATAATCAAGTCCATCAGCACCACGTCGGGCTGCAAGGCTTCGGCCTTCTGGACGGCCTCCGCGCCATTGACCGCCTCGCCGACGACTTCCAACTCGGGGTCGAGGCCCAGAAACATCCGCAGCCCCTGGCGGACAACGCTGTGGTCATCGGCAATAATGATACGAATGGTCATGGCGTCACTTGGGGCCGATTATAGCACAACGCGCGCCGGGACATGAGAGATGGCCGGCCGCCCGGCGCGGCCATTGACCTGACAGGTGAGCGCGCCGGGGGTGACTTTGGGAAAATCCCTGCGTCACTACCCATTGTGTCCGCCTCCCTCTTCGGCTATGATATGCGCACGGCTCTCGGCAGCTCCTGAGATGGACATTCCGAACGACCAACTGCGGCAATTCTTCATCAACGCCTTCAGCGACGATGAGCTGGAGGATTTTTGCTTTGACTACTTTCCAGCGGCGTCGCAGGAGTTCGCGCCGGGGATGCCGGTTGGCAGGAAGGCGCGGCTGCTGATCAGTTTCGCCGACCGCCGTGGCCAACGCGAGCACTTGCTCGTCGCTCTGGGCAAGGTGCGGCCGGAGCAGTTCGCCGAGGCTTTCAAGAAGCTGCCCCAGTTGGCCGCGCCGCCGTCGGCTTCCACCACCCGCCTGACGCGCCGCGTCTTCATCAGCCACGCCGAGGAAGACGTCGAGCTGGCCCACCGGCTGGCCACGGCCCTGCGCGAGGCTGGCCGCCCGGTGTGGATCGCCCCGGACGACATCCTGCCCGGCGAGCAGTGGGTTGAGGCCATCGGCCGCGGCCTGACCGTCAGCGGCCTGTTCGTCATCCTGATCACCCCCCAGGCGGTGCAGTCGGAGTGGGTCAAGTACGAAGTCAATCTGGCCATCACCCTGGAGCGCCGCCTGCGCATGGAGATCGTCCCGTTGGAGGTCGTGCCGGCGGAGACGCCGATCACCTGGTCGGCCTATCAGGCCATTGAATTCGGCGACTACGACGCCGATTTGCCCCATGTGCTGGCACGGCTGGCGGCGCGCCGGCGCGCGCCGGAGGCGCGTCCGCCCAGCCCGGCCTTGCCGCCGCCAGAGCCGCCGCGGCGCACGGCCGCGCTAAACCAGCCCGCGCCGCTGCCCCTGCCGGCGTCCGCGCCCGTGGTCTTGCCCGACCATGTGCCGCAGAACTATCCGCGCCAACCCACCTATCGCATCCACGCGCCGACGGAGATGGCCCTGGCCCACGTGCTGGCGGGCGAGTTTCTCTATGGCCCGGAGCGGCAGCCGGCGCAGGCGGGCGAGTTCTGGATCGGGCGCTATCAGGTCACCAACGCCGACTACAAGCGCTTCATCGACGCCAACCCCGGTCACCCTGTGCCCCACGTAGCCGCCGATTGGGCCAAGCCCTATAACTGGAACCCGACCACACGCGACTATCCGCCCGGCAAGGCGACCCACCCGGTGGTGCTGGTGCGTTGGGCCGACGCCAAAACGTTTTGCGACTGGGCCGGCATGCGGCTGCCAACCGAGGAGGAGTGGGAGAAGACGGCGCGGGGCGTGGACGGCCGCGCCTACCCCTGGGGCGACGAGCCGCCGACGGCCGATCTCTGCAATTGCGACCACGCCACGCTGGGTACGTCGCCCGTCGGCCGCTATTCGCCCCAGGGTGATAGCCCCTATGGCTGCGGCGACATGGCCGGCAACGTCAGCGAGTGGACGAGCACGCCCGGCAACGCGGACGGCATGCGCATTGTCCGTGGCGGGGCCTGGCCCTTCGCCTCGCAGAACAATCAGGTCACTTCCCGGCTGGAGGCCGCCGCTGAGCGCCAGACACCCTACATCGGCTTTCGCGCCCTGACCGACTCGCCCACCGACACGCCCACCGGCGAGCGCTGGACACATCTGCGCAGCGGCATCGAGTTTCTGCGCGTGCCCGCCGGGCAGTTCTTCTTTGGCGACAGTCGCCAGCCGGTGGACCTGGATGCCTTCTGGATCGGCCGCTACGAGGTCACCAACCTGCAATTCGACCACTTCGTGCGCGCCACCGGCTACCGGACAGTGGCCGAGCAGAAGGGCTATGGGCGCGTGCTGCGCGACAACAAGTGGGTGAGACTGCCCGGCGCCTACTGGCGGCAACCGGACGGGCCAGACTCGGCCATTGATAACCGCTGGCAACACCCGGTCGTGCAGATCAGCGCCGCCGACGCTGACGCCTTTGCCCAATGGGCCGGGCTGCGGCTGCCAACCGAGGAGGAGTGGGAGAAGGCCGCGCGCGGCGGCGACAGCCGCGTGTTCCCCTGGGGCAACCGCGCGCCCTCGCCGCGCCTGCTCAACTATGGCCGGCTGATGGGCAACACATCGCCCGTGGGCCGCTACTCGCCCGACGGCGACAGCCCCTATGGCGTGGCCGACATGGCCGGCAACGTCTGGGAGTGGACGACGACGCGCTATGACCGCGACCCCGACCTGCTGGTGTTGAAGGGCGGTTCCTGGGCCGACCCGGAGACCTCCTGGCTGCGCGGCGCGGCCGGCCCACGCCACTGCCAGGCGTCGATCGGCTTCCGGCTGGTGACCTCGGCTTCCTAGCCCTACGGCAGGCAGTAGGTCACGGCCACGTCGTCCACGGCCATGCCGGTGATCCCGCCCGTGCCGTTGTTGAAGACCCCGAAGTAGAGCGTCACTGCCTGGCCGCGGAAAGCGCTCAGGTCGATGACGTGCCGCTGCCATTGACTGTACCACTGCCGCTGGAAGAGCAAGACGTGTTGCTGCCCTCTGCTGTCGAACAGCAGCACCATTTGCGCGTCGTCGCTCAGCCGCGCCCGGTCGAGGGGCGAAGTGGGCACGACCGGTGGCGGTGTCAGGCTTCCGGCCCGCGTGCCCGTCGTCGTGGCGAAAAGCTGGAAGCTGAGCGCCACCGACGGCGGCCCGGCGGGGATGAAAAGCGTCTGCTGGGTCGATGAGTAGCTGTAGACGTTGTCCTGCGGGCGAATGATGCCGATTTGCATGGCGCGTTGGCCGCTGTAGACCGGAAAGGTGACGTAGCGGGCCGGGAAGGCGTTGGTGTTGATCTGCCAGCGTCGCCCACGGCCACCCGCCCGCCCGACCGCTGCGCCGACGTGGTCGTCA
>ENA-UOWE01006590-UOWE01006590.1-activated-sludge-metagenome-genome-assembly--contig:-NODE-6590-length-10197-cov-4.160619_pt1 | contig 10197 bp, 6 predicted proteins | sample MGYA00249841_ERZ761562 | MGnify/ENA primary metagenome ERZ761562 (study PRJEB28883, sample SAMN05720200) | activated sludge metagenome | isolation source: Anaerobic digester | place: Japan... | reverse complement strand
TACGTGATATGAACCTGACAGGCAATATGCAGAGAGTCCCTCTGCTCGCAGGCCATACGTCTTTGCGATTAATGTTTCCATTGAACGCGCTATTCCATCTGTCCCAAGGACACCAATTACTGTAGTTACGCCACATGCAAACGCAACACCAACCTGAAGTTCTGGAGTCCGTGTTGCAAATCCTCCTTCTCCCCCACCACCTATCGTATGGACATGTCCGTCAATAAAACCTGGCACTGCATACAATCCTCTGGCATCAATAGTTGCAGTAACCAGATTTTCAGAAATCACAAGGTCTTTACCTATATAAACAATCTGGGTACCGGCAATGAGTATATCCACCACACCAGCATTATCTGGCATATAGGCATGTACATTTTTTATTAATAGCATAGTATCCGCTCCTGTAAACGACGCATAAATTGTTTATACAATACAAAATATTACAAGCAAATTTTGTGCCACTTTTAATATTCTAAATTAAAAATGAGTTCTTTTACCTGGAATACGGTATGATATGAATTCCACTCTCAATAAAACAAGAAGCCACCTCTGTTAGGTGGCTTCTTACTATTCCAAAACTACACGATAAACACTCGGATACATCGGCTGGATTGGTAGTGCATTAGCTTTTACGTTTGGTATACCCCATGATAATACCGAGTGCTACGGAAAGCAATGCAGCAACGCCAATCTGATACTCCGCGGGGAGTGAAAACGTAAACGTGTGAGCAGGAAGCCAAAACCAGAGCAGCGTCCAGAAGCTCTTATCGATTCCGGCATAACCCTTAGTTCCCATAATAATATTATCAGTTGTACGGTGTAAAAACATGAGCAAAGGACCAAATTGAGCATTCATCACAAATGAAAGTGCAAAAGCTCTGAGCACAATGATATTAGTGTGAGGACCAACTATTGCTGGAAGCAAGTTATATTCCACTAAGCTGTTTATAAAACCGGTGTAGCCTTTAAATGCATACTTGATGAGTATACCTAAAAGCCCCCAGACTACAGCTTTGAAAAACCATTCAAACATATTGGTAGAAACTTGCTTACGGGCAATTACCATTCCCAGAATTTCACCTACTGTGCCAAGAATAAAAAACTGGATAAACGAAGAGAGAATAATATTTTCTCTCACCCATGTTGTATACCATTCCATACCTTATTCCTCAGCTTACTCGTTTTTAGCAGCCACTGCTGGTGGCTGTAACACAAACACGTAATGGTATTCGGTATTGAATACCTTCTCAGCCATCATCTGAATGTTTTCTTTAGTTGCTAACGTTGAACGTAACAACCATTGTTGAGAAAATGAAAAATCATTCGTACCATACAGAAGTGTCAAACCAGTGTTCCAAAGCCAAAAATCATTGGTATATATGTATCCGGAACTTCGATTAAGTTGAGAAGCTATCTGCTTGACATACTTATCATCAAAAACCCCGGTTATATACGCATCAATCTCACGACGGACTGCAGCGATAAGATCGTCAACCCGTGCCGGATCGGTGCTGAATTGAATAATAAAGCTATACTGCTCTTTTGGGAGTACATCTAATGAACCATCACAGCTGATTACATACGTACCGCTCAATTCTTCACGTATTCTATCTAACAGCCGGTTATTGAGTGAAGTCTTGAGTATTTCAAATATTGCTTCTGATTCCCAGGTATATTTCATGGACCCAGTAAAATAGAGCACAACATCGGCTTTATTTTCTTTTGCATAAGTAAACACATACTTTTCTTGCGTTGGTTTTTGAGGTTTTAGATCTTTCCATACAACTTTACTCGTATCAGATTTCCCTGGTAACGATGCAATATGTTTTTCGAGCAAGGGCTTTAATGTATTCAACGTTACATCACCCACAATGACATAGGTAAATTTAGCAGCATTACCAAAAAGTCTTTTCATTAAGTCTGCGCATTGAGCATAGGTAATTGCATCAAACTTATTTACAGAAAAACCTTTAATATACTCAGAATCGCCATAGAGCACCTTTTGCCAATCGTTTCTAAAGCGATACTCAGGGTCTTCATCAAGGCTCTCGATTTCATTTAAGATACTTTGTTTAGCACGATTAAAATTTGCAACATCTTGACCTGGACCCGTTTGCAACAACGAAATAAGGCGGAGAAGCGGTTCAATATCATTGGTTTTCGTTTCTCCAATAAGATACTGGCTTGTGCTGTCAACGTTCCATTTCAAGCTTACACGATAGGGAGCCAGCAATTCATTAATTTTATCCGAAGATATATCACTATAACCAGCAGCATTCATAAGATAGCTCAACAACCGTGCGGGCATAACATCTTGCTCGGGTAACGCTGAGTATCCCCCCTGTGCAAATGCAAAAATTTTTACTGCATCTTTATCATAGGACGTGGGTTTTACGTATACCACAGCACCATTGGATAGTACTAATTTGGTAAAATCGTTATAGAATGTTTCTTCTGCTGCAATTTTGCCAGGAGGAAGTAAATTATCGTATAATCCTACATCTTTCTCGGTTGAAACAAACGGCTCATATTTTTTGCTGATCGCTTCTTTTATGAGCTTTGCAAAATTTTCTTGCTTAAGCGATGCATACTGAGGCTTAGTGCGCACATAAATAAACCCTTTAGTAAAATCCTTGAGCATCTCGCGCATGTAAGCATTGAGCATATCGAGCGTCAGCGTATTAAGGACATTAGTAATGTATACTCGTTCATTGGTAACACCCGGCACAGGTTCATCATACATAAAGTTGCGGGTATATTCCTCTGCAAAGTCATCGCTCTTAAGATCCATGTCTTCAACATCGAGCGTCTTTACCCATGCTCGATGGCTCGCAAGAGCACGGTTAAACTCGCTCACAGTAAATCCATACTGTTTAAGCCGTTCAATCTCTTCAATGAGGCTTTTGAAAGATTCCAATTCTTTACCATCTTTTGTCCGCATAACGAGATCGAGGGAACGTGTCTGGCCAAAGAAATAGTCAGTACCAAAATAAGCGTCTTCCCAATTGGCTTTTCCGCTATTTATTAGTGCGTTGAGCCGGAAATTGATTGCCTGTTCTGTAAGATTACGAATAACAAAATTATTATAATCACGGAGTGTTTTTTCTGGTTTAAGCGGTGTAATCTGTTCATAACCAACAGTTGCCATACCAAAATCATCATCGGTACTCAGTGAGAATTTGAGATCAGGGATACTGTCTATTTTATATGCAAAATCGGTTAAAGCCTGCGGTTGTGACGGAAGCTTTTCAAATACTTCTTTAACGGAACGGACGAGGTAAGCAGGTGTTTGATCGGCAACAACAATAATTGCCATTCTATTGAGCGTATAATGCTTTAAATAAAACGCTTTGAGTTTCTCGGCAGTAGCATTTTTTATAGAAGCTTCTGTTCCTATAGGGCTTCGATTTGAGTAGGGAGTGCCTCCAAGCATGGCTTCCAACTCCCTATTGCTCGCACGTTCGCGGCTGCCTTTATCGAGCCGCATTTCTTCGAGAATAACACCTTTCTCTTTTTCTACCTCAACAGGGTCGAATGTAATGTCAAGCGCAAACTCTTTGAGAATCTGTAAGCCTTTTTGATAAAATGTGAGCTTGTCGAGTGGCATCTTTATCATGTAGACGGTTCGATCAAACGAGGTATACGCATTTACTTCTGCACCAAATTCCATACCAATAGACCTGAAGTAATCGACAAGCTGATTCTCTGGAAATGATTTTGTTCCATTAAATGCCATGTGCTCAACAAAATGCGCATAGCCACGCTCTTCATCTGTTTCATGCACTGAACCAGCTTTAACTACTAAGTACATAACAGCTCGTTTGGCAGGATTGCCATTCTTTCGGACATAGTAGGTGAGACCATTATCAAAAACGCCTTTTGTGAGTTCAGGAGCAAGCGGCAGTAAATCATCTGGTTGTGCCTTGTATGGATCATATTTTTGCTGTACTTCTGCAACCGCTATTGGCGTTTGCTGTGATTCATCAACCTGAACCTGTGCTGCTTCACTACCTTTTGTCTGTGTGCCAACACAGCTTAAAAGACCAAGCACAACAAACCCAACAATAATGAATACGTTGAGCAATTTAGTTTTTTTCATTGGTACTTCCTTTCGGTTTTATTTGTGTACTGAGCAAGAAATCTGCTCAGCAGAGTAAGAATTTACATTTATTATTTTCAAACCCTTATTATAACATAACTCAATTTAGAGAACGTTACAAAAAAAATAGTAAATTTTACTGCTTTTTTTGTGCAATGAACCGTTCGATAACCGTGCGATACTGCGGGCTATCCCACGCATACGTCAAAATAGCTTCAAGGTAACCTGCTGGCTCACCCGTATCAAGGCGGATCCCCTCTATTGCTTTCCATGCAACCTTACCCTGAGCAATTAGCTTATTGAGCGCAAAGAGATGGTAATACTCGCCGCCAGTGTGTTTATTCCAGCCTTCTTCAAGGTAGTCAAAAAACTCCGGTGTGTATAGGTAACGGCCAATGGAAACCTCATGACTGGGTTCACTGCCAGGTGCTGGTTTTTCTACAAAGCCACTCACATGTACACCATCAGCAGCTGGAGCAACAACGCCATATCGGCTCACATCACCGGGTTCATGGACTGTGGCAAGCACTGAACAACCTGTTCGCTCATACATCTCTATCAGCTGGCCGGCTAATGGCGGTGCTCCGATATGAATATCATCAGGATATGCTACAACACAGGGTTCGTTGCCAATAAGTGGCTTTACCAGTAGGAGTGCATGTCCCGTTCCGCGCATAGCCTGCTGACGCACAAAACTCACCTGTACCTGAGGTGGCTCGACAAGCTTGAGCTTTTTTGTATTACCTTCGCGCTCAAATACACTATCAAGTTCAGCTTCATGATCAAAATAATCATCAAGCGCTTTTTTGCGCCTGCTTGTAATGATAATTACCTCATGAATTCCTGCGTTTACAAACTCTTCGATGATAAAATCGATTGAAGGCCGCGTAATGAGCGGGAGCATTTCTTTGGGGACAGTCTTTGTAACCGGTAAAAACCTCGTCCCGTATCCAGCAGCAACAATAACACCTTTCATGGCGCTATCATAATATGGAATTACTCGATTACTCAAGGATGGTTACCAATTATAACCATCCTGCATTGTAAATGGTAAAACATTCATCCAGTTGCTATTTTCCCAATTTCATTGCATAGTGTTGCATAAAGGAGCATAGTATGTGCGGCGTTGTATCACTGGTTTATGACAGAGACACGGAATCACTCGGGAAAGAGGCATCAGAACTCCTCAAACGGCTGGAATATCGAGGCTACGATTCTACTGGAGCATCATTTATCACAACTGATAAAACAATAACACTCGTAAAAAGGGTCGGTGCACCTAGCAAAGTCACACGTGAGCTCAATATCCCTCAGTATGGTGGTCAACGCTTTATTGGACAAGTGCGTTGGGCGACATATGGCGCTGTCACCGATATCAACAGCCAGCCGCACCATGTTCTCTGCAAAAAGGAACTCGTTGGTGCTCATAACGGTAACATTTCCAACACCGATGCACTCAAAAAACGGCTCATAGAATCTGGCCATAGCCCAAAATCTGACAATGACGGGGAAATGCTCGTACATCTCATAGAAGAACACTATGCAGAAATACTAAAAAGCGACACCGAAGCAAGTAAGCACGCGCATGCATTGTATAAAAAAGCAGGCATTCGAGCTGATCTTTCAATACAGCACTGTGCCATGATTGAAGCAATCCGCCGTGCCGAATCAGAGGCTATTGGATCCTATGCTGCCTGCGTTGCCGATCCCGATATCGACGGAGTCTTTGCCATAAAGTCCGGATCTTCGCTCTATGCTGGCATTGGTAGCGATGCACATGGCAGTTTTGTGGTCGTTTCAAGCGATTTAAGTTCTGTGCTCTCTAAGACTAAAATACTTATTCCGCTTCTCGAAGGTCAGGGTATCTGGTACAACCATATGTCCTATGTAGTATTCTCATTAACAGGTCCGCTCACATTCTCAGAGCCAGTGCCAATGCGGTCGAGACTTTCTGTTCAGGACACAGGGCTCCATGAACCCTATAAGTATTTTATGCACCAGGAAATTGAATCTGCCCCTGCAAACATTACCGAGCTGGCTCGATACTACCTTCCCGATCCCAATTTTTCCTGGTTGACAAAACTTGCGCAAACACATCAAGCTAGAGCAGCGCTCGAGTATATCGAAACTATCGCTCAACAGTCCAACACGGACACACTGCAGATAGCAGCAAAAACATTCTTTGCCTCACCACAGTGGAATGCTTTTGCAAAGCGAGCAAAGCAGAGCGGATTCAGTACAATAAACACTCCTGCTACATTTGTTTCTGAACTCGCGTTTATTCTTGATGAACTTTCACGCCTTTTACCTGACAACAGAGAAGCACTTGCACTCCTTGATGCACTTGCTATAGAGCGAAAACGTCAGGAAATCCGAGCATCATACAAGCGCTGTGTTAAAACCATGCAGAAAACCAATAAACACAAAGGTACCATTTATATACTTGCATCAGGTACATCCTACCATGCAGCACTCATTGGTTCATATTTCTTTGGCGGACTTCCTGAATTGGCAGTTTTCCCCTGTAACCCCGGTCAGTTCCGTGGCAACTATCTTTCCACGCTCAAACCAGATGATCTCATCATTGCAATATCTCAATCAGGAGAAACAAAAGATCTCGTTGATATTCTACAGGACGTAAAAACATTGCAACCTGAAATCAAACGTATTGCAATAGTAAACAATGAAAACAGCCGCATACCACAGGAGTTATCCGATTTTTATCTCCCAATACTCTGCGGCCCCGAGATTGCCGTTGCTGCAACAAAATCATTTATTAACCAGTTAGTTGTACTCTACCTGCTTGCTGGCGCTTGGGTAAAAGGAGACTCTGAGCTTGCACGAGATCTCAACGCTATACAAAAATTGCTTACGGATACCATTAGCACAACGTTCCCTTCAATCGATGCAATTGCTGAAAAACTCTACCTTGTTCCTTCCATTCATCTGCTTGGAACCGGTCTTATCGGACTTGCCCGTGAAGGTGCACTTAAAATCCGCGAAGTTGTTCTCAATCATGCAGAAGGGTACGACGCTGCTGAGTTTAAGCATGGCCCCAATACTATTTTAGGAAAAAACACCGTGTTCTCGCTCGATCAGCTTGAAGCATTGTGTGCTGCTGGTAACAAAAACATAACTGGTGATGCAATTGAATCACTTTTTAAGAATTATCCGCTTGTGTTTATCTGCCCGCCAGACGAACACGACAGGCACATTACAATCAGCCAGATTCATACTCACAAAATTCGAGGCGCCGATATTTTTCTTATCGCAGAGCCAGACCATGATCTTGAACTTGCTGTTACCGGTGTGCCTTCAGGTTATGAAAACCGCTATACATCTAGTTTTATTCACATGCCCACAACTGGCAATAAGTATTACTTCGTTTTTGGCAGTGCGATTGTACTCCAGTATCTCGCGTTCAAAATGTCAGTGCTTAAAAAAGCTAAACTCGATGCACTCCATATCGAAGATCACGGAGTGCACCCTGATGCCCCCAAAAACGTAAGCAAATCAATAACGGTGGATTGAAGCTCTATTTTTCACAAAGCCAATCTGACAGTTCGCACGTGCATTACAAAAACACAATCCTTGAATGTGTCAGTACTTCATGCCCCGTTTCTGTGATGAGTACATCATTTTCCAGGCGAACGCCTCCAGCTTCAGGATCGTAGAGCCCGGGCTCAATGGTGATGATCTGTCCCGGTTTCAGCTCCCAGGTATTGTCCTCTCTGCTTCGCATAATGGGCATCTCATGCGCTTCAAGACCAACCCCATGCCCAAGGCTGTGTGGCATGGTAAATCCTGCTTGCTTGAATAAGGCATCCACATGCTTACCCGGTTCTTTTGCCTCAATGCCTGGTTTACAGAGTGCTACGGCTTCGTCGTATGCTTGCTGCACGAGAGCAAGCATTGATTTTTGTTTTTCTGATAATGCACCGCGCACAAAGGTCATCGTCACATCAGAAGTGTATCCCTTATACACCACTCCAAAATCCAATATAGAAAAACCATCTGTGCCAAATGCAGCAGCAGAATATGATGGGAATGCATGAATTCCAAAACTGCGTGAGGGACCAGCTGCGATTGTGTCAAAGCCCGTTGCCTCGCAACCAGCCTCTCGAAGTGCTCGCTCAATAAACAGCGCCACATCGGTTTCTGTTGTAAATTCGCCTGCGCGTACTCGTTTTTCAACAGCATCCATGATGTCATCGGTTATTTTAGAAACTTTTCTGTAAATCGCTATTTCTTCTGCATCCTTTATTGCACGCATTCCAGCAACAAACTCATCCATGCCGTCATCGGTACAAGAAAAATCATAGTGTTCACATTTTTCCATATAAGAAACGTAGAGCGGATACGGTGTAGCAGAAGGCAGTCCGATAATATCGCCCTCTTGCAGATTGAGCAACTTGCCAATACCGTTGATTGCTTCAGGAACCGAACGGGCAAAATCGGTATACGGAAGTATTTCCTGAGCTTCTGCCATTGCATGCGCCATATTGATATCCCACGGTACCAGTATCGATTTTCCGTTTGCGCTAACAAAAAGAAGCGCGTCGGAGGGGTGTCCCGAAAGATACCGAATAGATGGATTTCTTCTCCCTTCTGTGTCTTCAAACATACATACAGCAAGCTGACGTTTTGCCAGCTCTTCTGCAACTTTCTTAATCCGTTCCTGATACACACTCATATCGCTTGCCCCTTCTTGTGAAAAAAATATAGCTATTTGCCTGTCATTCGATACAACAGCACTAGCAATTTAAACCAGATAAAAGGAAAAATCCTGAAGATTTTCCATGGTTTTTGAACCACATAAAACATCCATTCTTTTCCTTTTTCAAACAGTGCACGATCTGGCCGCTCTCGTTTTTTTGCAAAGACCTCAAGAACATCTGACCCCCAGAGGTACATGCCCGAAGCAAAATGATTCATAGTTCGATAAATCCACCGCTCGCCCCAGGGTATCCCCTTTCCAGTAAGCAGCAGTGTAGGTGTTGCTTTGCGGATTGCTTGAATTATGTTTGCATGATACTGTTTTGGGAAATGCCCCTCATGCTTTCCTACAATCTTGAGATATGGAAATGTTTTCCGCAAATTTTCTACAGCTCGGTTTACAAGACGCCTTGTCCCGCCAAACACATACAGGGATTTTCCATAGTGTTCCAAGATGGCTAGAACCTTAATAATAAAATCAAATGGCTCATACCGTATCGGTATTGGACGCTTTAAAAAAGCAGCAGCTTTGATAATCGATTTTGAAATAGGAATAACCAAACTTGCAGCCTGAACCATTGTTCTAAATTCTCCGCTGCGCCGTGCTTTAAGTAAATCAAATGTAGAGAGTAAAATGATTTGATGATTTTTCCCGTCTGCGTATAATTGTTTTATAACTTCTTCAAGTTTTTCTTCTGGTACTATATCAACAGGCACATTGAGAATGGTAATCCGCTGAATAGTTTCTATTTTGCCTGCCATGATTCACGCTCCACAAGTAATAATTTTATTATAGCCATTACCGCTATTGCAGCTGTATCAGCACGCAGAATTGACGGCCCAAGCCAAGCCGGCACATAACCACGTTCCATAAATTGCATCAGTTCTGCATCGGAAAAACCGCCTTCAGGACCAACACACAGTATATACTTTTGATAACTCTCATTTACAGCACTATGCACGGTATCAGTCCCTGTCTGTTTTTCATGAAAAATTAACCCGCAGACCGTTTCCTGTATCGGATAATCTTCTAAAAATTTTTGAACCGAGCAGGGTGCGCATACTTTTGTAATAACTGCAGAACCAGACTGCCCTAGCGCTTCTTTTACTATCCGTTCGTAACGTATCAGTTTACCGGAGCTCGTTTCCCGCGGTACGCTCCGTTCTGTTTCAATGAGCTGAATCGTATTAAAACCAAGCTCTGCTCCTGCTCTTACAACATCATCTAGTTTTTGTCCCTTGAGTATTCCTACTGCAAGTATAAGCTCAGGGGCAGAACTCCTGCTCTGTGCCTGCATGTCATGTCCGATCTCAAGACCAGGAGTAGCTGCACTATGTGCTCCGTCTGCTTTTTTGGAACCGTACTTGCTACGCCTGAT
>ENA-UOWE01006585-UOWE01006585.1-activated-sludge-metagenome-genome-assembly--contig:-NODE-6585-length-10202-cov-6.863704_pt1 | contig 10202 bp, 6 predicted proteins | sample MGYA00249841_ERZ761562 | MGnify/ENA primary metagenome ERZ761562 (study PRJEB28883, sample SAMN05720200) | activated sludge metagenome | isolation source: Anaerobic digester | place: Japan... | reverse complement strand
ATAAAAATTATTTATATATAAAAGATAAGTAAATTAATGTATTAAATAATAATTCAAATATATAATATATATTATTGGATTTTTTCTTAATTTTTTAATTTTCTTTAGTTAATTAATTTATATATAGTAAGTTATTAAATTAAAAATCCGATTTTTTATAAAAATATAATTTTAATTTTTAATTAAATTGTGACGTAAAAAATAATAGAATGCATTTAAGGCTTTAACCAGTTACTTTGGGGTTTCACAATTAATCTGGCATTATTGTACGCCATTTTTAAAGTAAGACATGTTCTTGCTGTATAAGTGTTATTATTTATTAAAGAGATTGCTAAAGCTAAATCTGGATTGCTTGAGTTATCAGTAAGATATAAAGGTAATAATAATTGGATTTTTCCTTTATAATATTGCGGAACGGCAAGTTTATAATTTCTTCTCACCCTTTTTTTTACTTCACTTATTGCACCTTCAATGATTCTTAATAAGTGGTTTTCATCATTTTTTTTTAAATGTTCCGGAAATCTTTCTCTATTATCCTGAATTATATGTTCTTTTTGTGTTATTATATCATATTTCGGGTTAAAAATTAAATGTTCCGGCTTGTCAAAATAATTAGCTGTTTCAGGTAGCTTATCGCTAAATTTATCTATTATATTATTGTCGCTTTCTTTAAAGAAACCTACAAAAAAATATGGAGAATTTTCTGGCATCTTATTATTATTTACAGTAAATAATGCATAAATATCTTCAAAAAGTGAAGTAGTTAAACCTGTATTAAAACATGCATATTCGTTATTTTTTGTATAAACAATTTTTTGTTCACTTTTTAATTTATTAAATGTGTTTTTTATATAATTTTCTAATATAGTATATTTTTTGTTTGATGTATCTGAAAAATCCCACTCTTCAGGTTCTGCTATTTGTGCTAAAAATTCTAATTTTGTTTCATATTCTGGAAAATATGCAAAATGAAATAAATCAGGTTTATAATCACTCATTAATCTATCTTTCTATATGAAAATAGATAAAGAGCCGCTTATAAAATAGCGGCTCTTTTATATCAAGTTTTCATAAATCATATTGTGTAGATAGACCTACACGGTCTATATCAAAAAATTATATTATAAATATATATTATAACATATCGGTTTTTTTGTCAATAAGAAATAAAAAAAAATTATAATGAAAAGGGAACTCAATTTTATTTAATTAATTGATTTATAAGTAATTGAAATAAAAAAAAACGAATAAAAAAGACAAAAAATACCAAAAAATATTGACAAATTTAAGAAAATGAACGATAATTAATATTGAATTTAATCTTGAATATTCAACCCAGTAAAGCTATGTGGGACGGCGAATCCTATATAAATGTACTGGGTTTTCTATTTTAATTACACAAATTTAATTTTTTATTAAGCTACTATTGACAATAGTATTTTTATGAATTAGAATTTCTTCGACTGTCAGTTTTTGATTTATTTCAAACTTCGCCAATATTGTTTGAAGAAATCAAATATCAAGATTAAATTCAAGGAGAACTTAGATGTTCTTCAAAGCAAAAACACATCTTAATACAATCCTTAAGCGTATATGTTCTCTCTTGAGCGGGAGACATATAAAATGCAATCTACATCATCAACAACACAATCTTTAAATAATAATTTTAAATCTTGTATCTATCTTGCTGATAATGTCTTTAATTTAAAAAAATCAAGTAATAATTCATATCATTGTCCTAATGGTAAAAATCATAAAAATAATGATAAAATCGCATCATTGATGGTTTATGATGAAAAATTTGAATGTCCGGTTTGCGGAAGGAAAGGAAATTATTTTGATTTTATAAAGTTTGTTAAAGGTTTTAATGATATACAAGCAAAGCGATTCTGTTATGAATTAGCCGGACGTAAAACAAAAGAAAATAATCAACCCAGAAGTAATAAACGTCATGTCAGATTTATTTCAGATATAAAAAAATCTAAGTTTGCATGTTTAGAAGAAAAAAAACTCAGTTTAAAAAGACCAGAAGAAAAAGATATTCAAGAAATTGAAACTAAGATAAAAAAGAAATGGAGTATTGATACTCTTAATAAATTGAATATCTTGATTAGTGGTAGAAGGAATTCACAAAACTACTGTATAGTCTTACCTGAAGAATGGGAGAGCGGGAAACAGATAAATCATAATAGCGATAAAAGTATAGAGTTATTTCTTGAGGGTAGAACTTGTTTAATTTCTGCGGTAAATGGGAAGCTTGATGAATATTTTAATTTAGTCTCACGTTTTAATATTGGAACCCCTATTCAATTAAATGAGAATATTGAAGAACATATTTTTATTATTGATAATGACTTAAGTGATAATATTTCTATTCATGATTTAATAGAAAGCACTATCAATAAAATAATTAATATCAATGAGCTTTATAAGAATCATAAATTTAAATTTGTTTTATTAGATGAAAAAGATTTGTCGGATTTTTTTTATAACAACAAAACGAGTGCTGACCTTTTAAAAATTATTAATGAAGCGCAATATTTTGAAATATCAGAAGAGCTGATTAAAGAAATTCATTTCGAGAAAGAGCTTCAAACACAGAGGAAAAATTATGAATATACAGATAACGGAAATGAAGAACGCTTTATTGATTTATTTGGCGACAGAGTTGCTGTTACAGATAGTAATAATTATATCTGGGATGGTAAAAAATGGGTTAAAGATACCGAAAGACAGCATGAACTTACGGATTTGGTAAAAGCTGCATTAAAAAGCATTGAAGAAGATAAATATGATGTTTTAGATGATGATGAAAAAGAATTTATAGAAAAATACTATTTGAAATGTCAAAGCGAAAAAGTGCAGACTACTTTATTAAGAATGATTAACAGGAATAAAAAATTATACACCGATGAAAATAAATTTAATGTTGAATACAAAAAAATATTAGTTGGAGATAAGGTTATTGACCTTGAAAAAGGTATTGTAGTTGATAATAAAAAAGAGTTTTATGTTACACAAAGTATAAACATTGAATATAACCCGGATGCTAAATGTGATAATTTTTTTAAGTTTTTAAATACTGTTTTTAAAAGTGATGATAATGAACTTATAGAGTATGTACAAAGATTAGTAGGCTATTTTGCAATAGGAAAAAGGCTTGAAAAAGAGTTTTATTTCTTTTTTGGAAAAGCAGATTCCGGCAAAACAACATTTATTAGATTAATTAAAAATATTCTTGGCGAATATGCCTATGATTTAAGAAAAGATAATTTTTTAAAGCAAAACTCTGACCGAAATCAGAATCCGGAATTATTGAATAGCAGACACGCAAGAGTTGTAATTTCAAGTGATGAACTTGAAAAAACTGATAGATTGAACGCAAGCAGAATAAAGTCATTCACCGGTGGCGACCCTTTAAGTAGCGAATATAAGTATGCAAATAAGACTATTTCTTTTATACCGAAAGCTAAACTTTTATTTTACGGAAACTATTTACCAATTTTTGATAGTGTAGATGTAGCTTTAAAAGGACGCATTGTCGTTATACCGTTTTTAAATCAAATACCAAAGGATAAGCAAATAAAGGATTTTCAAGAGAAATTACTATTAGAAGAGGGAAGCGGAATTTTAAATTGGATTATTGAAGGGGCTAAAAAGTATTTAAAAAGTGGTTTGGGAGAACGCCCAGCAATAGTTGAAAAATATACAAATACTTATTTCCATGATAATGACCCTCTATTTGAATTTTGGCTTTCTTTAGATACGAATAAGAAAGATAAAATGTTACAGAAAGATTTATATGATAGATACTTAGAATGGCATAGAGAAAATGGAGAAGGGAGGGAGTTAGGAAAGAAACGTTTTAAAGAGCATTGTACTGTATGTTATAAAGTTAGATTTGGCGGTGATACAAAAAATAATAATAACGCGACATGTTTTTTTAATAACGAAGGATTTGAGAACGAGAAAAAGAGCCTGGAAAAACAAAAAACGAAAGAAGAAAATATTTCTATAAATCCAGTAATGGAAGAGATAAAAGAAAGGATAGATGAAACATTAAAAAAAATAAATAGTATGGAAAATCTCAAGGAAAAAAGAAAAGAGCTTGAAGAGGTGCATAAATGGGTATTGGACAATAAAGGGAAACCAGGTGCTGATTATAATTTATTGAAGCTTTGGGCGGATGAAATTATAGATTTATTTTTATGATTAAACCTATTTTATAACGCTTGTAGATTGCGTAGTACGGGTTTTAAGGGTAAGGCTGAAGAAAACTAACGGCTAAAAAAGGACGATTTTATGAACGACGAAAAAAACGAAAAAAAGAAACGGGGTAGAAAAAAAGCTATTCAAAAAGATGAGCAAACCGGGCTAATAAAATACAAAGACCCGATTTGTCAAAGATTTGTAGAACGGTATGTTTCTGAAGAAAAAATGAAAACAGATGCTGAGTGGGCTAAAGAATTTAATGTTTGCCCTATGACTATTCTTAGATGGCGACAAGCAGCAAAATATGAAATAAATAGAATAATCAATGAAAGAAATCAAGACTTGATACAAGACTTGTCAAAGCTTGGTAGTATAGCGGTTAAGAATATAAATCGTACACTTTATGAAACTACTGACGAACATTTAAAGACCACTACATCAGTTAAAATATTAGAATTGCTTGGAATAGATAAGAAAAAACCTGTTAAACTTGAATCGTCAATTTCTATTACTGACTTTCAACAAATATATATGTCATTAATTAATCTTATCCGTAAACATTTTGGAAAATCTGAATACAGAGAAGCATTTGAAGCATTTGATAAAGAATGGTTTGAAACTATACAGAAATGGAAACAAGAGAATCTTTCAACTAATTAAAAAATGTTAAAAAATGTTAAAAAATGTCAATTTTTAAAGAGAAATTTAACATCATCAGATAGCCTTTGATAGTAAGTTTTTATTGACTTCAAGGAATACAGGGAAATTAGTGATTTGACTTAAAAAATTAAACAGTGGAAAGAATCTAATTTTTTTAATCCAATGAATTAAATATAAATTTATATTTCTTTATATTTTTTGTATTAATTTTATATAATCATACAGTCTTCGAGAGTAGGTATTTATTGACTTTGTTGATGATTTTAATATCTTGCTTGATTAATTTTTTATAAAAAATTATAATAAAATTGAATTTTTATTTGTTTAATATAAAAAGTTACTTCGGATTTTTAGAGCCTCTGAGTTGTATGTAATAAAAATCTTAGGAGGATTTTTATGAGAAAACTATTACTTATTATCGCTGTATTTCTTACTGCAAATGTTCTTTTTGCAGATGTTAATTCTGATTTAATTATTGCATCAGCAAACGGGAATATAACTGGAGTAAAAAATGCATTATCAAAGGGTGCTTTTATAAATGTTAAAACTAATACAGGTGCAACAGCTTTAATGTTAGCTTCATACCAAGGGCATACAGAGGTTGTTAGGCTACTTATTTTGAAAAATGCGGATGTCAACGCTAAAGCTAATGATGGTAGTAATACTTTAATGGCAGCTTCTATTAGAGGACATTTGGAGATAGCTAAACTACTTTTAAATAGAGGTGCAAATGTAGATAGTCAAAATAAACAAGGTTATAATGCGCTTTACGCTGCAACAGAAGCAGGGCATCTTCAGGTCGTACAACTACTTCTTACTAAAAATGCAAGTGTTAATATTGCGACTAATGATGGTAATACTGTACTTTTGGTTGCTTCATTAAACGGAAGAACGGAAATACTTAAACAACTTCTTGCAAAAGGTGCAAATGTGAATGCTCAAAATAATACAAGAACTAATTCGTTAATGATGGCTTCAGTAAAAGGGCATACTGAAATTGCAAGATTACTACTTGAAAAAAATGCAGATGTAAATGCTCAGAATAACTTAGGTTATAGTTCATTGTATTTTGCAGCTGAGTCTGGGCATCTTGAAATAGTTAAAATGCTCTTAAATAAAGGTGCTAATGTAAATGCAAAATTAAATAATGGCGCAACTATTCTATCAGTAGCTTCAGTAAAAGGACATACTGAAATTGCAAGATTACTACTTGAAAAAAATGCAGATGTAAATGCTCAGAATAACTTAGGTTTTACTGCTCTTATGAGCGCATTAGCTTATCCAGAAATTGTTAAATTACTTGTAAGCAAAGGTGCTAATGTGAACGCTAAGATGAATGACGGTTCTACAGCATTAATGATGGCTTTATTTTGGTTAAGTCAAACACCTAATAATGCAAAAATTGCAGAAACTGTAAGAATTTTAAGGGAAGCTGAAGCAAGACCACAAGAACAGAGGAATACCAATACTCAAACGCAAACAAGCGAACAACAAAATAGTACATCACAGCAACAAGTTGGAGAAACTATACGATTTAAAGACAACGGGGATGGTACAATAACAGATACAAAAACAGGACTCATGTGGCAGCAGGAGCCATCGTCAGAAGAAATGAACTGGCAGAGAGCGATGGATTATGCGAAAAATTTAAGACTTGCGGGTTACAGCAATTGGAGATTGCCGACAAAAGAAGAAATAGAAGCTTTTATTGTAGGGCATTTAAACACTAATGTACAAAATGGTGCAGAGAAAGCGAGTGCTTGGTTGTCACGAAATGGGTTTAAAAATATTCGTGATTCTTGGTATTGGTCTTCTTCTAAATATGAGACGCTTTCTAGCGTAGCGTGGCGTGTTCACATGGGAAATGGCAATGTAGGTTACGACAATAAGATTTTTGACAACCTTACTTTATGTGTTCGCTACAGTCAGTAATGAAACATTTATCGTTAATTGAAAATAAATATGCATTGCCCTTAGTTATTGTTAATTTATTATTGTGAATGTTGATAACAATAGCGAGAAATTTTTTTTCTTGCTATTTTCGTTTTTTTATGATAAGAAATTTAAAAGATAATTCGGATTTTTAAAATATTTAGAGGTTTTTATGAAGAAATATTTCATTTTTATATTCGTATTACTTGCACAATTTAATTTTGCCGGAATAAATGTTAATACTCAAGCGAATAATAAAGTCATAAGCATAATTACTTTCAAAAACACAACTAATAACGCAAATTTTAATTGGCTGACTGAAGCAATTAGCGATTCGATAACCGTAGATATTGCAAAACTGGATGTGTTAAAAGTTGTTGAAAGAGCGGATTTAAAAAAAATAATTATTGAACAGCAACTCAGTAATTCAAATCTTGCTGACCCAAATTATGCAATTAAAGTAGGTAAACTGCTTTCAGCACAATTAATATTAACCGGTGATTTTATTCTTGTCGGGAATGAATTAAGAATTAATGCAAAAATAATAAATGTTGAAAGAGGAAATATAGTTTCTGCTTATGCTGTTAATGGGGACAAATCTAAGCTTTTTAATATGTGTAGAAAAATCATAATTGAATTAATGTCAAGAATGAATATCGCATTAGATGAAGAAAGACTTAAAATTTTAGGTGACGCTACAGTGCCAACAATAAATATGCAAGCTGTAGAAGCGAATTATAATGGAGTTTTACAAGTTGACAAAGGAAATAATGTAGAAGCTGTTAAATTTTTTAAAAACGCCATGACAATTGATAGTGAATATACTGCTTCGATTGATAATTTTGTAAATATTAATTTCCAAACAAATCAACTCAACTCTTTGTTCGCCAACCAGTGGGAAAAAATGAAATATTTTGATTTAATTTTCCCCCGGTTGTGGGAAATTTTAGAAAAAACTATTATTAAAAATATCGAAATATTGCCTTATAAACTTACAGTTATCGACGAAAATAATGGTTTGTTAAGTTTTAATTTTAAAGTGAATTTTAATGTGCCAGCATTTAATATTTTTTTTAATAAGCTGAAATTAATTCAATTGGATAGTACTATTTTTGGTAGTTTCCAATTTGGGGACATTAAATTCTATCTAACAAGAAAAATAGCAGATTTTTTAAAAAGTAATCCTAACCTTATTGTGAAGGATATTCTAAATTTTCGATTTAATAATTCAACATTAATATCTTTACCTTTTGACATAAAGATTCCTTTTTTCGGTTCAGGAGATTTTTCACGAAGAGCAATTAAATTAGACTATAAGCAAGTAAAATTTATTATTAGTGAAGAGAGTTTAGGTACTGATGATAGTAAACTATACTCTATTAGTGGTGTATTTACAAAAAAACAGTTTGAAAATTTACAGAAAATTGAAATATTAAAATTCACTCCAACATCTGTTCTCAGCGAAGGAAATTATAACAAAACTGTTATTTTAAATGAACTTATTGGAAAATGGAAATATACAATTTACCACGGAAATAATTACAGACCAACATTTGGTGAATTAGTTATAAACCCAGATAACACATATTCATTAAAAAGAAACGATGTTATAAAAAACGGTACATATACTTTTGAAGATAATCTTTTAAATTTATACTATAATTTGGATAGACGGGAATATAGATTAATATATTTGGTTCGAAAAAATAATGTAGGGGAAATCGAAATTGAATTCCAATTTAAAGATTCACAAAATAATGATTGCTATGAAATCACAACTTTATATAGAGATTAATCTTCTTAAGTTTATCGAAAACAGGTAAAGAATACCACAACGCTCTACTGTGGTTTTGCGAGTTTTCATTTAAAAATAATTGTAAAACTAATATATCTCCGCTACAAACGGTTTTGGGTGCCTTGCCTTAAGGACAGAATATAATTTTTTATATAAATACGACATAACGCAACTTTTGTCGTATGTTTTTTTATTCTATTTATCCGGGAAAACTTAGTCTTGTATTGCAATTAATTAAATATAAATTACCACTTTTTAGGGAAAAAATTATATCATTGCAAATAATTAAATATAAAAGCATATAAAACTATATAAAAGTAGTCAATTCTCTAAAAAAAATTACTGCGGGTTTTTAAATCTCTCTTGTTATATATTATAAAAGGAGAGTGTTTATGCAAATAGAAAAATTAAATCAGAAAAATCAAGTTTTAAACTACGTTAATGAATTATTTGACGGTCTTACGCTGAATACTAAAAAAACGTATGAGGGAAACATCAGTCAGTTTTTAGATTATTTCAACATCGGGATAAATGATTTAAAAAATATTTCGGTAATTGAAATTCAAAAATATATCAACTTTTTAAAAGAAAATTATAAGTTGAATACCGTTAATATCAAGCTTAATTCTCTGAGAAAACTATTTAAAGTTTTGGAAAAGTTTAAAGTTAAAAACGTTTTCAAAGAGCTTAACGACTTAAAAATTAAAAGTGCGTTTAACACGAATAAGGGTGTCAGCAGAGAAAAAACTTTGAGCAGACCGGAAATTAGTAAGCTTGTAGGTTATTATGAAAGCAAAAAGAACTATACTATGAGTTTATTAATCAAGTGTCTTGCTGAAAACGGACTCCGGATAAGTGAGGCTTTAAATATCAAATATTCTGATATTGAAAAAATAAATGATAATCTTTATCAGGTACGCATAACCGGCAAAGGCTCAAAAGAGCGATTTGTTTTGATTAACGAAAAAGTATATTCAAAAATGCTTGATATACGAAAAAGCGAATACGTTTTTTCAAGCAAATTCGGAAACCGGCTGGATAGGAAAAACGTTACTATGAGTATAAAGAAAACCGGTAAAAAAATATTAGACCGGAATATTTCCTGTCATTGTTTAAGGCATAGCTTTGCAACGAATATGATTGAGACTTTACCGGGTAAAGTAAAGGCAATAAGCAAATATCTTGGACATTCGACTACAGCAATTACTTATGACCTGTACGTTCATCAGTCGTTAAGCCTTGAAGATTTATCGGTGGTGATGGTGTAATACAAAATGATAGTTGAGATAGCCTTTCGGGAATCCGGAAGGCTTTTTTGATTTGGTGATAATATATATTTATAAACAAATAGATATTTTTTTATCTTTTATAGTTCACTTTTACTATATTGTTATATATATTTTAATCATATAATAAAGGATAAAAAGAATGGTTAAAATAATAACACTTAGTAATATTAAGGGAGGAGTTGGCAAGACATCTCTTTCTATACTAATAGCTAATATATTAAGTCAAAATAAGTTTAAAGTATTATGTATAGACACGGATATTCAAAATAGTATGAGTTTTTACTACCTTGATAATTTTGAACAAATTGAAGATA
>ENA-UOWE01006581-UOWE01006581.1-activated-sludge-metagenome-genome-assembly--contig:-NODE-6581-length-10206-cov-5.847995_pt1 | contig 10206 bp, 9 predicted proteins | sample MGYA00249841_ERZ761562 | MGnify/ENA primary metagenome ERZ761562 (study PRJEB28883, sample SAMN05720200) | activated sludge metagenome | isolation source: Anaerobic digester | place: Japan... | reverse complement strand
TCCTCGAAGGTATCGAAGAGCGCGATGGTCTTCTCGGTGTCTGCCGGTACATCGACCATCGTGCCGTCCCCGAAGAAGATCCGGTAGGACGGGTCGAGTCGCTTCAGTTCGTAGAAGTCGGCCGGCTTTTTTCCGAACTCGGCAAAGAAACGCTCGAAGACATCGGGCATGAGGTACCACGACGGGCCCATGTCGAAGGTGAACCCCCTGTCGCGGTGCACCGAAGCACGACCTCCGGCCTGCTCGTTCTTCTCGAGTACCGTCACCTCATGCCCGTCACGGGCGAGCAGTGCTGCCGCAGACAGCCCGCCGAATCCCGCACCGATGATCACCGTCTTCATGACCGACTCCCCCGGTCCCTCTGGTCAGGTACCGGACAGAGTCGTCTATGTTCGCTTCTTGGCGAAAAATCTTCCTATCCTGCCCCTGTCGGCGGTCTCCCTTCCGGTGTAGCCAGGAGCACCGCTCCCACGGAGCCGATGACGCCGAGTCCGATCGCCACCGGGACGTGCATCCCCGCGCCGAGGGCGACGCCGGTCCAGAAAGAGACGATCAACAGCAGGCTCGTCGCCACCGGGACGGGCAGGGAACGGTGGGTGACGCCGAGGACGAGCGCACTGTACGCAGTCCCGGTGATCAGCCAGCCGATGTAGTTCGATACCGGGATCCCGTAATAGCTCCCCGGTTCCGCCCAGATCCAGAACCCGAGGAGTGCCGCCCCGGGGTCGAGGACGAGGTCGGCGACCATGAGGATTGTGGCGCTCGCACCCGCCTGCACGAACAGGGGGCGTCCCGGCAGGAAGCGTCCGGCGAGGGTGCAGGCACCGAGAAGAAGCGGCACGTAGGCGAAACCGACCGTCCAGGGCACCGGCCCGATCACCGCCGTCCCGATCGACGCCGCGTAGTGGAACGGCCCGTATGGCACCCCCGTCATCACGCCGATCGCCTCGACCCCCATCGAGAGGAGGGAGAGCCCGGCGATCAGGATGACGGCATGGACCAGGTCCCGGGACCGCGCGAGGTGGTAGTAGGACGGGAGCGCAAGAAGGACGATGAGAGCGGCGGAGATGAGCGGATTGAAGGGGGTCTCCGGGGCATGGCGGACGGAGAGCCCGAGGAGGAGGAGAAGGGGCGGACCGGCGATCAGGAGCCGACGGGACATGGGCTCCTACCGGTGGGTCAGGTAGGCGATCACCCCGTCCGGGCCTGCCCGGTCGATCCGGGCGAACCCGACCCGCTCAAACTGGACCACCCGGTCGACCCGCTCCGCGACGAGCGGCTCGCAGGCGCCGACCATGTCCCCCTCGGGGCGGCGGAGGGTGCACGGGAGGGTGTCGCCGAGCGGGAGCCACTGCACGATCGGCGCGTGTGCCTCCCGTGCGGCGGCGAGGTCGTCTCCGGCGTAGGCGAACCGAATCCGTTCACCGTCCCGCGCCACCCGGACGTTGAAGAGGTCCTTGAGCCGGATCATCGAGGTGTCGTCGCCGATCTCGTCCCCGGGGACGAGCACCACCCGCTCGAACGCGAGCTCGCGGGTCCCCCGGGCGGGGTCCCCCGGGTGCCGGAGCGGACGGGCGACCTGCGGGTGAGCCCCGTGCACCTCGACGGGGACGGGCCCGGGGACGAACCAGAGCCGCTCCGCCTCGGGGTCGACGAGCCGGCGGTTCTCGGCGAAGAGGTTCTCCCACGAGAACTGGATGTCCGTCTCGCCGCAGCCGATCGCGAGCATGGATCGCCTGACCGCCTCGGGACGGATCCCCCGGCGTGCGAGTGCCCGGAGGGTCCCGAGCCGGATGTCGTCCCAGCCCTCGTATCGCCCCTCCGCGATCCCGGCACGCATCTCCGAGGTCGAGAGGACGACACCCTCGATCCCCATCCGGCCGTAATGGCAAAAGTGCGGAGGGGTCCAGCCGAACCAGTCGTAGATGAACTGCTGGCGCCGCGTGTTCGCGATGTGGTCCTTGCCCCGGATCACGTGGGTGCACCCGAGCAGGTGATCGTCGACCGCGACCGAGAAGTTCATCAACGGGTAGACGATCGCATCGACCCGGGGATGGAGCGTCGAGGTCAGGACGCGGAACGCCGGGAAGTCCCGGAGCGCGGGGTCGGGGTGCCCGAGGTCGGTGCGGACCCGCAGGGATGCCTCCCCCTCCCCGTAGGCGCCCTCCAGCATCGCCTCGAACCGCGCGAGGCTCTCCTCCGCCTCCGTCCCCCGGCAGGGGCAGGGGCGCCGTGCCTGCCGCAGCTCCCGGAACCTCTCGTTCTCGCAGGTGCAGAGGTACGCCCCCCCGCGCTCGATCAGGCGGCGGGCGTGTTCGTAGTAGATCTCCAGCCGGTCCGACTGGTAGACGGTCTCGGTGATCGCGCACCCGAGCCAGGCGATGTCGTTGGGGACCGTCTCGTAGGCCTCCGGGTCGACCCGTTTCGGGTCCGTATCCTCGATGCGGAGGATGTACCGTCCGCCGTACTGCCGGACGTAGGCGTCGTTCAGGACGGCGGCCCGTGCGTGCCCGAGGTGGAGGGGGCCCGACGGGTTCGGTGCAAACCGCATCACGACCCCGTTGTCGGCGCCGGGGAGCGGGGGAAGCGAGTACCGGTCGCGCGCCTGCTCCGCGTGGACCTGGAGGAGCTCGGGGGCGAGGGCCGCGAGGCGGGCCTCCCGCTCCTCGTGCGAGAGGGCGTCGACCTCTGCGATCACCCCGTCGATCAGGGCCCTGGCCTCGCTTGCCCGGGAACGGAACTTGGGATACCGGCCCATCACGGCACCGATGATCGCCCCCGCACGGGGCGTGCTCCGGTGCCGGACCGCGTTCTCGAGCGCGTGGGCGAGCAGGCGGCCCGGGAGGTCGTCCACGTTATGCGCCCCTCGTTACGAAGTACTCGCCGAGAGCGACCAGGAGGCGCCGCTCCTCCGTTTCGGGCAGCACGCGGAGCAGGGACGAGGCGTCCTGCACGATCCGCCGGGCCCGTTCCCGGACCTCCCCGATCACCCCATGGTCGGTGAGGAGGCCGATCAGGTCCTCGCACTCTGCCCCGGTGAGGGGTCGGCGGTAGGGGGCAAGGTCGATCCCCTTTTCGCGGGCCAGGATCGTGATCAGGGTCGACTTGCCCTCGCGGATGTCGGAACCCCGGTCCTTGCCGCTCGTCCCCGGGGGTGCGAGCAGGTCGATCAGGTCGTCCTGGATCTGGAACGCGACGCCACAGGCGAGGCCGAACCGGTGGAGGACCTCGATCTGGGGCTCGCTCGCGCCGGCGAGGACTGCGCCGATCGCCGCTGAGGCTGCGTAGAGCGAGCCTGTCTTCTTCTCGACCATATCCAGGTACTCTCCCTCGGTCACGTCGTCGCGGGAGGCGAACGACATGTCCAGGTGCTGACCGAGACAGAGTTCGTCGCAGGTGATCGCGAGCATACCGACCGCGCGGAGCCGGGCCGCCTCCGGTGCGATCGCCCCGATCAGGAACGAGAATGCCCGCGAATAGAGCACGTCTCCGGCCAGGATCGCGGTCGGCTCATCCCAGCGGTTGTTCACGGTCGGCACCCCGCGCCGGAACATGTCCCGGTCCATGATGTCGTCGTGGATCAGGGTGAAGGTGTGCGTCAGTTCCAGCGCGAGCGCCGCGGGCATCAGGTCGTCCGACGAGTGCGGGCGGACTGCGTCGGCGGCGAGCATCAGGAGCGCGGGGCGGAGACGCTTGCCACCGGCGGTGAGCAGGTGGGCGGCAGCGCGGTTCAGGTCGCCCACCGGGGCGCCGAAATACCGGTCGATCAGGCGGTCGACATGATCGGCCGCAACTTCGAGATAGGCATCCAGTTCCATCTTCCTCTCCTAGTGGATCTTCACCCGCTGCCCGTTCTGCATGAGGTGAAGGTCGCTCTTCGTCGAATACCCGAGGTCGGCGGCGAACTCCACGTACTGGGCAGTGACGGGGAGTGCCGCATGAGCGGGAACGATGTGCTGTGGCTTGAGGAGCTGCAGCAACTCGTAGTGGTCCTCGCGGTAGGCATGGCCCGATACATGGAGCCTGTCGAAGATCCGGGCTCCTGCCATCCGGAGTCTCACCTCCGTCAGGTAGCGGTTGCCGTAGTTGAGCGGGTTCGGGATCACGTTCGCCGAGAAGAGGACCTTGTCCCCGGGGTTGATCTTGTAGGGGGTCTCGCCGTTCACGATCCGGGTCAGGACGGCGCCGGGCTCACCCTGGTTCCCGGTGACGATCGGCACGAACTGCTCGGTCCCGGTCTTCATGATCCGGCGCATCGTACGCTCGACGGTCCGGCGATTCCCGAACATCGAGGTCGACTGGGGATACGCGACCAGCTTCATCTGTTCGGCAGTCGACGAATAGCGCTCCATCGAACGCCCGAGCAGGACGGGTTTGCGCCCCATCTCGTGCGCGCACTCCGCGATCGTCTTCACCCTCGAGATGTGCGATGCGAAGGTGGAGACGATGATCGCCGACCGGTCGTCCTCGAAGCTCTTCATGGTGTCCCGGACGAGATCCCGTGCGATCCGCTCGGACGGGCAGCGACCCTTCTGGTCGATGTTCACCGCCTCGACGATCACCGCCAGGACGCCCTCCTTCCCGATCTGGGCAAGGCGCGCGAAGTCGGGGGGCTCGCCGATCACCGGCGTCCGGTCGAGCTTGAAATCACAGGCATAGACCACCGCCCCGTGGGGAGTCCAGAGGACGGCGGCGACCGCGTCGATGATGGAGTGCTGCATCCGGACGAACTCGATGACGAGATGTGGCGAGATCGTGTACTTGCCGCCCGACTTGAGGGCGAAGAGCTTGTTGTTCACCTCGAACTTGTTCTCGCCCTGTATCTGCTGACGGATCAGCTCGGTCGTATACGGGGTGCTGATCACCGGTGCGTTGTACCGGTGGGCCAGCTTGGGGATCGCCCCGATGTGGTCCAGGTGCCCATGCGTGCAGACGATCGCCTTGACCTGCCCCTCGATCGTGTTCATGATCGTATCGTCCGGGATCGCCCTGATCTGGATCAGGTCCAGCGAGTGCATGTTCTCGATCTCGGCATCCTCGTGGATCATGACCTGGTCGAGGCGCAGGCCCATGTCGAAGATGACGATCTCCTTGCCACAGCGGACGGCGGTCATGTTCCTGCCGACCTCGTCGTATCCGCCGACGGCGATGATCTCGATATCCATCTGTATCTCCTATGGTTGAATGAGTGAGCGTATCTGTCCTCCGAGGACCGTCCGTGCGGACGAGAGTGCCGCCAGGTCGGGGGAGCCCGTGAGGAACATCGCCACGCGGAGCTCGTCGATCACGCGTTCGATCCGGGCGTCGAGCGCGTCCTGGCCGGCCCGGGCGGGTGCAAGCAGGGGAAGTGCCATGCCGGCGAGGGATGCCCCGAGGGCGATCGCCTTCGCGGCGTCGATGCCGGTCCTGACGCCGCCGGTTGCGATCACCGGTCCGCCGAACCGACGGCACTCGATGAGGCTGAACACGGTCGGGAGCCCCCAGGTGCGGAAGGTCTCGCCGAGCGCGCGGAGCCGCTCGTCCCCGGGTCTCCCGCTCTCGCGGGCCCGTATCGACTCGATCACCGCCCACGAGGTGCCGCCGAGCCCACCGGTGTCGATCGCCGCCACGCCGGCGCCGAAGAGCCGGCGTGCGACCTCGCCGGAGATCCCGTTCCCCGTCTCCTTGACGATGACGGGGTACGGGGCTTCCCGGCAGAGCCGTTCGATCGCCTCCAGGCACCCGGTCGCGTCCCGGTCACCCTCCGGCTGAATCGCCTCCTGGAGGAAGTTGAGGTGGATCGCGAGCGCGTCCGCCCCGATCATCTCGACGGCCCGGTCCGCCCAGTCCGCACCCCGGTCCCGCAGCTGGACCGCTCCCAGGTTCGCGATCACGAAGGCGGAGGGGGCGTTGTCCCGCACCACGCGAAAACTTTCGACCTGTGCCGGGTCCTCAAGCGCCGCCCGCTGAGACCCGACCCCGATCCCGAGGCCGAAGCGTTCTGCGGCGGCGCCGAGACGGGCGTTGATCCTGGTCGCCTCCGGGTGACCGCCGGTCATCGCGGCGATCACCAGCGGTGCCCCGAACGGGTGCCCGAGGAACCGGGTCCCGGTCGAGATCCGGTCCATGTCACACTCCGGGAGGGCGTTGTGGACCAGCAACACGTCGGCAAACCCGGCATCGCCGGTCTCGACCATCTCGTCGCAGCAGATGCGCAGATGGTCGAGCTTGCGGGAGGAGGTCCGGCCCCCTGGCGGGTTCATGACTCCTCCGGGAGGATCTCGGTGCCGCCATGCGGGCGTCCGGCGAGGAAGTCTTCGAGCCGGTCGAGGGAGAAGATGTGAGACGAGATGCCCGCGTTCGCGAGGCGGAGGAGCTCGTCGATCTTTCCGGCCATCCCCCCGGTCACGTCCGTCATCGATGAAGCGCCGATGGAGAGTTCCCGCGCCTGCCGGCGTGTCAGCCTCGGGACCACGGCACCGCCCGAGAGCACTCCGGGCACATCCGTCACGAGCCCGATCCGGGTGAACCCGAGCCGCTGGGCGAGGTACGAGACGAGCTGGTCCCCGGAGACGATGCAGGCACCGCGCTCCCGGTCCATCACCACGTCGCCGTGGAGGACCGGGACGCACCCCAGATCGAGGAGGAGCTGGAGGGGTTCGAGCTCGAACGAGACGATCCGGCCGTCTTCGGCCGTGCACGAGGCGAGCGGGTGGATCCCGATCGCTTCGACTCCGGCGTCGCGGAGGGCCTCCACGAGGGCCCGGTTGAGACCTCCGACCGCCTCGTGAGTGACGGCGATCCCCCCGCGGTTCTCCCGCCCGACGCCGCGGGCGATTCCGTACCGCTGCGCCTCGGGGTGCCCGCACGACCCGGCACCGTGGATCAGAAGGCCGGAGAACCCGTTCCGTGCAAGGATCGCGGCGCAACGGGAGATTCCCTGTCGGTCGACCGCGCAGTCGCCCCGTTTGTCGGTGACGATCGAGCCTCCCAGCTTGAGGAGGACCGGTTCAGGCATCATGCTCCTTCCTGACTCCTGCGGTGTCGATGGTGGTGACGAAGGCCCGCCCCCCGGCGGCGTCCAGGGCGCCGGCGATCCGCGTCTTTCCGTTCTTCGGGGAGAGGGCGATCATACAGCCCCCGCCTCCGGCACCGGTCAGCTTCGCCCCGAATGCCCCCGCCCCCCGGGCGGCGAGCACCAGCCTGGTGAGGGACGTGTGCCCGACGCCGATCGCATCTAAAAGGGCGTGATTGACGTTCATGAGCCGTCCGAGTTCGCGGGGCTCGTCCAGGCTGCGGAGCCCCTCGAGGGTCAGGGCGCCGATCGCCTCCAGGATCGGGGAGATCACGCCGGGTCTCCGCTCCCGTTCCTCGGCCACCAGTTCGACCATACGCGAGGTGCTGTGGGAGACCTGGGTGTTGCCGATCACCAGGTTCAGGTTCGCCGGCGGGATCCGCCGCCGGGAGTCGCCCATGATCAGGACGAGACCCCCCATCGTCGAGACGTAGGTGTCGGTGGGTGACGCGCGGCCCTTCTGGACCGACTGCTCGATACGGTGTCCGATGGCGGCGATCTCCTCCCGTTCGAGCCCGAGTTCGAACTCGTCGTTCGCGGCGGAGAGGGTTGCCACCGTCACGGCGGCGGAGGAACCGAGGCCCGCGGAGGACGGCATCTGGCTCGAGACGTAGACCGAGCCCCGGACCCCGAGCTCCCGAAAGCACTGGTCGATGTAGGGTGACTTCGCCGGTGCCGGGTTGCGGTGGCGGCGGACGGTGACGTGGACGCGGGGTTTGATCGCCATGGCGAGGCCTGGTTTGCCATAGACCACGGCATGCTCCCCGAACAGGAAGATCTTGCCCGGGGCCGACCACGTCGCCACCCTACACCACCGCAAGTGCCGCGTACCCCACCACCGAGGCGTGGTCCCCCGTCACGTCGCCGCTCGTCGCGTACCGGACCAGGCGGGCGTGGCGGGCTCCAAGGGCCTCGGCGACGGTGCAGGCGACGGCGATCGGGCCGTACCCGCACGCAGAGACCCGCCGCTCGGCGATCCGCTCGTAGAAGAGCTCGAGGTCGAGGTCGGCGAGCGCCTCGATCGCATACAGGTCCTGGGAGCGCGCCACCGGTGCGGGGACGTAGTGCGAGAAGTCGCTGGAGGCGACCACCCGGACGTCCCGGCCGGTCCCGGTGATCGCACGCTCGATCCGGGCGCCGAGCAGTTCGGCCGATCCGAGGTCCTGGAGACCCATCATCACGGGCGCGACACGTGCACGGGGAAAACGGTACTTGATGAACGGCATCTGCACCTCGAGCGCATGCTCGTCGCGCATGTACAGCTCGTTCACGGGGACCCCGAGGGCACGGACGAGGTCCTCGTCCACGTCCACGATCCCGAGCGGCGTCTCCCACGGGATCGAGGACGCGCATGTCGGGTACCCCCCGTGAGAGGGGCCGACGACGACGAACGTCCCGTCGAAGTCCCGGGGCAGCGTGGCGTAGGCCGAGGCCGCCACCGCCCCGGAGTAGACGTACCCGGCATGGGGGGCGACGATCGCGAAGGGATCGCACCCCCTGTCCGGTCCCGCTTCGAGGAAGAACCGCTCGAGCAGCTGCTCGAGGTGGTGAGGCTCCCCCGGGTAGAACATACCTGCAACCGCCGGTGTCCTGACCTTCATGGGAGGAGCTTCTCCTGCCTCATCGTATATCTACAGATCGGTCTCGAAATCCTCCTGCGTCAGCGACGTCTGGATGCCGCGGAGGCGGAGCATCTCGCGCGTGAGCAGGTAGTAGACCATCGAGAGCGCCTTGCGCCCCTTGTTGTTGGTCGGGATCACGAGGTCGACGAACTGGGTCATGTTGTTGGTGTCGCAGAGGGCGACGACGGGGATGCCGGACTGCACCGCCTCCCTGATCGCCTGGGCGTCCCCGATCGGATCCGTCACCAGCACCACCTCCGGTTCGATGTATCCGTGGAGGTTCTGGTTGGTCATACGGCCGGGCACGAACCTGCCGGTGGCGGCGATCGCTCCGATTGCATCCGCGAACCGGCGGGCCGGGTACTGGCCGTACTGGCGCGAGGTGACGACCAGGATGTTCGATGGGTTGAACTGCGAGAGGAACTTGGCGGCGGTCTTGATCCGCTCGTCCGTCTCGCGGATGTCGATGATGTAGAGCCCATCCCCGCGGACGCGGTAGATGAACTTCTTCATGTCCTTGCTCTTCTGCTGGGTGCCGATGTGAATTCCGGCGGCGAGGTACTCCTCGACCGGGACGAGCGGTTCGGCGAGCTCGATCTCCATCTCATATGCCGTCATGTGTACAGCTGCTCCTCGATTCTGATCAGTTCATTCAACTTTGCGATACGCTCGCCGCCGACTGCACCGGACTTCAGGAAGATGCAGCCGAAAGCGGTCGCGAGGTGTGCAATCGTGGTATCGGTCGTCTCCCCCGACCGGTGACTCATCACCGTGTCGAGCCCGTGGGTGTGGGCGAGCTGGATCGCCTCGTAGGTGTCGGTCAGGGTTCCGATCTGGTTCGGCTTGATCAGCACGCAGTTCGCCGAGCCCAGCTCGATCCCCCTCGTGATCCGCTCCGGGTTGGTGACGAAGAGGTCGTCGCCGCAGACGAGGCAGCGGTCGGCGACCACCTCGGAGAGGTCGGCGAAACCCTCGAAGTCCTCCTCGTGGAGCGGGTCCTCGACGTAGATGAGGCCGAACCGCTCGACGAGCTCCGCGATGTAGGCGACCTGCTCCTCGGGGCTCCTCTCGGCGGTCCGGTAGCGGTACCGCCCGTCCTTCCAGTGCGCGTTCGCCGCGACGTCGATCCCGATCCCGATCGAAAACCCGAGGTCGTCGGAGACCATGCCGACCGCCTGCTGGAGGACCTCGAACGCCTCCAGGTCGTCGATCGCCGGGGCCCACGCCCCCTCGTCGCCCTTGCCGGCGCCCCTGTTCGTCCCGACCAGGAGCTCCCGTACCTTCGCATGAACGGCCGCGTTCGCGAAGACCCCTTCCCGGGCACCCGGTGCCCCTGTCGGGACCACCAGGAACTCCTGGATCTCCGTTGCGTTCACCGCGTGCGCCCCGCCACCGATCACGTTCCCGAGCGGGAAGGGGGTCTCGGAGGCGAAGCATCCCCCGAGATAGCGGAAGAGTTCCTGGTCGTATGCGGCCGCCGCTGCCTTTGCGGCGGCTGCCGGCGGGCTGTCGGCCACGGTGGCAGGCTGC
>ENA-UOWE01006577-UOWE01006577.1-activated-sludge-metagenome-genome-assembly--contig:-NODE-6577-length-10209-cov-61.316821_pt1 | contig 10209 bp, 9 predicted proteins | sample MGYA00249841_ERZ761562 | MGnify/ENA primary metagenome ERZ761562 (study PRJEB28883, sample SAMN05720200) | activated sludge metagenome | isolation source: Anaerobic digester | place: Japan... | reverse complement strand
GCAGGGGCTGGTCTTTTGTCCCGGCATTCGTCCAGTACTGTGCAACAGGATTGTCTGTCAGTGATTTCATGTAATTGCCCATTGAGGTTGTAACCTCCACCTCCACCGTGTTCATCCCCGGCTTCAGATATTCTTCTATGCTGAATATCCTCCGGCCGTACCATTTGATGGCACAGCTTACTCCGTTGATCCTGAGCTCAGACGTTCCGTAGACTTTACCCAGGTTCAACACCATCCCTGCCGTATCAGTGCATTCAAGCCTGTTCCTGTAAATCACCCTCCCTGAAAAGTAAACAAACTCAGGCATCTCTTTCAAATCTGTCAGCCGGTCCATCATCACCTCCTTTACCGAGCCGTCGCGGCAGTGCCTGAATTCGGCGCTCCAGCCTTTATCAAGAAGGTGCATGTCACTTCCGCTAGAGGGCAGCGGCCTCCACTCCTCCTCTGCCTCCTCCCTGTCAAAGGCAAAAAGAAGTGACTCAGCAGGGCCGAGATCGAGCAGGAGGCTGCCATCCGGATCAGGTTTTACCCGTTTTCTCCCGCCTGTCTCCGGGTTCCATACGGAACAGTGGCGCCTGCGTGTCAGCCCGGCGGAGAAACGGACCCGTGTGGTGCGTGATTCATGAAGATGCGAATTGACTATGAAAATGTACCCGGAGCCGTCATCAGCACTGTACCTTGCCTGCATAAGGAAAGGATCGGGTCTCTCTATTCTGATCCAGGGATCGATCCGGTACCGCTCCTGAACACTCCTGTACCATCCGATAAAGTCTTTTTCAGGCTTATCAAGACAGATGAACCGGTGCGGATAGGCTTTCATCTTTTCAACAATGAGCCTCACCTCACCATCATTTCTTTCATGGTTGCTCCACCCGGTCGATTTTGAAGGCACCGTTTCCACGCAGAATACTCTGCCTCCCGCTCTCACGAACTCCAGCAGTTTGCGTGCACTATCAGGAGAGAGGCTCTCCACGCTGACCAGGAACAGTGAATTGTACTTCCGCGGACCGTAGCAGAGCTTTTTATTTTCAACCGTGGCATCACGGAGTATTCTTTCCGAGATATAATCGCAACCGCTGCCGTTTTTGGCTATCGCCTCCCATACCAGTGAAAGGTGTTCGGCGTGCAGCACCGACGGGAACGGCTCATTCTGCATCCCGATGAGGCTCCACATGTCAGCCATGGGCGGCAACAGCGCAATATCAGCATACATGTCACAGTTCTGCAGCAGCGCCGACAGCCTGGCCTTGTACTGATTCAGCAGATGAAAATGAGGCCACCAGTTGTTGTTCTCATTGTAATAGCATCCGTACCTTATCCATCCCGGCCAGGGAGCCTCAGGCGGTGAGTAATTGAAGCCGTGGAATACCGAATGTGTCACACCCGAAATAATGCTCTGGTCACTGCCAACCTTAAGGTTTTCAAGAGAGGTGTTGAAGACAGTATAAGTGTCGGTCATCTCCTCGCAGCTGATCACCCTTTTACCGGCCAGGTGGGCGGCTGATGAAACGTACTTGTTGACCATTGTGTAGGCCCTGCCGCGACGGTAGTCGTGCTCCGGCATCTCCTCCCCTATCCTGTGCTTCAGCCAGTTCATGGTCCACGACTCTCCTTCCGGGATGTCAATGGGCATGCTGCTCTCCAGCGGGAAAAAGCCTCTTCCGTAAGCCTGCATGCGAGATCTGACCCCCAGGTCTCTGCACCATCCGGTAAAGCTCTGTATGAACCTCTCCTCAAGAAGCTCCGCCTTCGTTGTCTCGAAATCAAACCGCATGCGGCGGATCATCTCAAGGAAAGCAGGTCCGTACTCCACTCCGTACCTGAAATCTGTGACATTGCCCATAGAGCCCGTCCTGAACAGTACAAATGGCAGGAAGGGGTAAATGTCATAGCCCCTCCTTTTGAAAAACTGCTCCCTCATGTCACCTGTCCAGTTGGAGCCCTCAAGCTCCATGCTGTCAGTGAAGAGTGCACGAAGATGGTCAGAAAGAGGCCCGGTCACAGGTTCAATGGAGTCTGACATCCTGTTGAGGAACCTGTTGACGGCATCGCTGTTAAAGTGGTCAATAACCGGACCGCTTGCACCCGGTGCTCCGTTGATCACCTGCATGAAACCGGTGACCTTTACCAGCGCATAGAGCGCATGATTCCCCTCAGGTATGAAGAGGTCAAAGAACTCCTCACCAATCCTGTCTGAAAGGTCTGTTATCTCCTCTGCTGAAGTAAGCGGATCAGGCGTCAGCATCATGGAAAGCAGGGAATACTTTTTACCGGGCCACGGATTATTGATGGCCGGGCCGGCCTCCATGAAGATCTCTTCCCGTGATATATTTAACTCTGAAGGACCGCTGACCTTCCGGACGGCGACGACAACTACCTGTGACCTCTCCTCTTCAGCAGTATTCTCTGCACCGAAAGGCCATCCGGAACCGACGATCAGGTCGCAGGTCATATCAAGCCGTTTCGCCTCGGCGAACACGATATTCAGCATATTGCACCACTCTTCACCCGGCCACTCCAGTGAAGGCTTTCCAAGATCGTCACCGTCAAAACGGGATGGGAATGCCACCGGGTTTATCTCAACACCTCCTATTCCTGCAGCCTTGAGAAGGTGCAGTTCCCTGATGAGCTCACCTGCCTCAATCTTGTTCCCGTTCCACCACCACCTGACGAAGGGATGGTAGTGTCCTGCCGGATCACGGAATGACTCCCACAGCCCGTTGCCGGCAAGAGTCACGGACCCCGGGATGGAAGATGCCGGCATCGGAACCCGGCCACCGTCAGGTGACCATGGCACTGCCCTGAGACGTGACGCCGCCAGCCATCCGGCAGCAGCAAGGGCGCTTCCCGAGATAAACCTCCTTCTATCCATTTTTTCTGAACGGAAATTCTTTAAGTATATCCCAGCTCTTGCCGTTATGTTTCAGCAGAAAGAGACTGTGAACCTCAAAAGTACCCCTGAATTCCTCATTCTGAAATTCAGGCCACGCTTCCCTGAATGCTTCTTTCGTAAGATCACGCGTGGCGACAGTTATGTGTGGCTGGACGTCATTCATGATCTCACTTTCTGAAAAACCAAGCTCCTCACTCAGTTTAACCTTTAACCGGCTGTGCAATGCTTTTACAGGCTCATGCTCCCTTACCCTGATGAAGATAACCCTCGGTGCGAAGCAGCCAAATCCATCAAGCCTGACGGTAAAAGGCCTTTCTTCAGAGGAAAATTTTTCAAGGAGGGCAGAGATGGAATCTTCATCCCTGCTGTTCCTTTTGAAAGGCATCTGCAGTGTAATATGAGCTGGTGATTTGAGTGCATGACCGGCGTTGTAGTCAGCCTTCATTCTCTCCTTGAGGGCGCGCACCCTTCCCCGTAGCTCCTTCCCGGGAATGAGAGCAATGAAGTACAGGGTATTGTCTCTCTGTATCATGCGTTTCAACTGATGTAAGTCTGTTTATTACCCTGCGGCAGGCTGGCCGGCTTCAGCTTCGTGCCGGCAGGCACCATGTTGCCCGGCAGTTTTGATATAGCCGGGAAAAAGGCATTGTCAGTGGCCATCGGTATTCACCTGCAACGGCTGCTGATCAAATCATTCAAACCATGATTTGATGTACACCTCACGGTCATGCTGGAGATCAGTGGCCCGGTATGATACCGACTCATCATTTTCAATCACATAGACCCAATAGCCTGCAATAATACCCGGGCTGTAGAATTTTTTTCTCAGATAGAGCCTGTCACCACTGGTGAAGTCACATCTGCGCCCGTAGGCCGATATTATACCGTACTGGTCCTCCATGGTGGTTCTGATCCAGATCATATTCGGGCCGTCATAGTTCTCCGGCCCCGTATGACGGTACTCAATAAAATCGCCAACATATTTCCTGGTAATGGCCAGCTCATCTTTCGGCGTTGCGGAAGAACCTTTTCTCATCTGGCTGCATGATGCCATGATGGCAACGAGAATCAATAAAAGCGCTTTCTTCATCCGGTCACTGATTGGTCCGACATATACCGCATACCCCCTCAGGGGGAAAACGGCCATATAAAATTACTAAAATTTACGACCAATCCGCCTCTATTAATTACAGGCGTTAAGACAGGTAGTCACAGACGCTCCGAAAAGTATCTGTGGAACTCTATTCTTTCGTCTCCTTCTTCTTGCTTTCTGTAAGCCTCAGCATAAGGTTAACAGAAAGGTAGATTACAATAATGACGACGAAGATGGCTGTCATGCCCTTCCCCATCAGATCAAGCGACTTAATTATATCTGGATTCATGATTTACCTCCTTTACAATAATCCGGGTACAAGGCCTATTATCACACCGCCGGCAATGACGCTGGCAATTTGGCCGGAAACATTGGCACCTGCTGCGTGCATCAGCAGGTGGTTTGTAGGATCAGCCTCCAGGCCCAGTCTCTGTATGACTCTTGAAGACATGGGGAATGCTGAAATACCTGCAGCGCCAACCATAGGATTTACCTTTTCCTTGAGGAAGACATTCATAAGCTTGGCAAATGAGGCTCCGGCAACTGTATCGAAGACAAATGCCATCAGGCCCAGCCCCATGATCTTGACGGTGTTGAGCGCCACAAATTTTTCCGCCTGCATGGTTGATGCAATTGTTATTCCAAGCAGCAGGGTTATGAGGTTCACCAGCTCCTTCTGAGCACTTTCAGACAGTGACCTGAGCACACCGCACTCCCTTATCAGGTTGCCGAACATAAGGAATCCCACAAGAGCAATCGATGCCGGGGCCACCAAACCTGCAATAATAGTGACCGCTATCGGGAACAGTATCCTTGTCATCCGTGAAACACTCTTCGGATTATAACTCATCCTGATCTTTCGCTCCTTCTCAGTGGTACACATCTTGATGGCAAAAGGCTGTATTATGGGAACCAGTGCCATATAGGAATATGCCGCAATGGCAATCGGTCCGATATAATCACTCTTAAGCACCTGTGATACCAGGATGGATGTAGGGCCATCCGCTGCTCCGATAATCCCGATAGAGGCAGCATCCCTGAGCTCAAAACCCAGCAGAACGGATGCGAGTATGGTTACGAAAATCCCAAACTGCGCTGCCGCGCCGAAGAGCAGTAGTCTCGGATTGGAGAGCAGAGGACCAAAGTCAATCATGGCCCCTATTCCAATGAACAACAACAGTGGCATCGCTTCTGACGCTTCAATGCCTACCTTGAACAACCAGTCCAGGATACCTGTCACCTCTCCTATCCCCGAGAGGGTCTGGTTCAGTGCCCCTGACAACGGAAGGTTGACAAGGATGGCACCAAAACCCATTGGCAACAGCAGCGTCGGTTCAAGTTCTTTCGAAATAGCAAGGTAAATCAGCAGAGCCCCGACAACCCACATCACAGCCTGCTGCCAAGTAACATTGGTGATACCGTCAAGTAAGAATTCCATAATCTTATAGTGAATTGTTTATAATCAGTATTAACCCGGTATATACGTTTCTATAGGCCCGGCTGATCCCAATCGATCAGAGGGGAGCGGTAAAATCCGATTCCGAGTGTCTCCATCCTTTTGCCATGTGCAGCCAGGCGAACCCGGTATTCATCCCATGACCGCATTTCCGCGGGAGTCCAGCCTATCTCGGCATATCCCGGAAGGCGCGGGAAGATCAGATATTCAGCTTCATCAAATGTTGAGATGGTCTCTGCCCACAGCGGCGCCTGTACCCCGACTATGTTTTCCCTCTTAATCTCCGGTACAAGTGTGGCAGGGTCCCAGTTGTAGGCATCATCCACCTCTATGTATGCCGCCCAGCTCAGTCCCAGAACTGTGGTCGAGTCATATTTCATGTCAGTATAAGCATGCTGGCAGGGTGACATGAGCACTTTGGCACCCTGTGCAATGCCCTTCACCGCGTTTGCCGGCCGCGCCCAGTATTGAACCACAACATCCGGCTTAAGCGTTGCATGGGCAATCTCGTCCCACCCGGTAACACTCTTGCCATGTGACTCAACAATATCCTGAACCCTGTTTACAAAGTAGATGTAATCATCAATTTTGGTTGAATGTGACTCATCACCACCTATGTGAAAGTACTGCCCCGGTGTAAGAGCCGCGATCTCGCGGACAACATCATCCACAAACTTGTAGGTGATCTCCGAGCGGGTGTCAAGTGAGCTGAATCCGACTTTCGTTCCCGTATATGGCTCCTTTGCCTTGCCGTCACTGTTGAGCTCAGGGTAGGATGAGAGGGCCGCGTTCGTATGACCAGGCATGTCTATCTCAGGTATTATGGTTATGTACCTCTCCTCAGCATATTTCACAATGTCTGAATACTCTTCCTGGGTGAAAAAGCCTCCTTCGCCCCCGCCTACTTCGGTCTTCCCGCCGTGGGCGGTCAGGTTGGGCCATGATTTGATCTCTATGCGCCATCCCTGGTCATCAGAAAGATGCAGGTGAAATACGTTCATCTTATAGAGTGCGAGGTGATCAATAAACCTCTTTACATCCTCCGGGCCAAAGAAATGGCGTGCCACGTCAAGCATCTCCCCGCGATGCCCGTATTCAGGCCAGTCACGTATGGTACCCGCGGGTATTACCCAGGGCCCCGGCTGAATGGTGGCAGACTCAATCGCGGGCGGAAGCAGCTGCCTGATGGTCTGGATGCCCCGGAACAGCCCCGCAGGCCTGACAGCAGTCAGGGTCATAACCTTCCCGGTAATGACAAGCTCATAGCCCTCCTCGCCCAGCTCCGTATCACCTTCGTTTATGGCAAGAAGTATGTCTCCCTTCCCGGGTTTGCGACCGTCAGTGATCACCCTGAGTCCGAGGCCGGTTGATGGATTAAGTCGTTCGGCAAGGTAATTGCCGATCACGGCTACCTCTTCCGGACTGCCCTCAGCCACAAAGATGTCACTCCTGGAGGTGAGAATGAATGTCCCGTCGGCGGAAGTCACCGACACTGGTTTGGGAATAATAGTGTTCCTTGTGAGATCTGCCGGACCTGTTGTCGGGTTACTCTGACAGGAGAACAGGCCAATTGTAAGCATGACCAGGCAAAGCTTTTTCATAGTCTGACGTTTTACGACTGTTTCAAATACTGCGGAAAACTCCGTTCCAAATATATGGTTTTTGAAATACGAATTTCATTTCATTTCTCATCATCCGCAATATGGCAGACATTAAACCTGCATGGTTTGATGATTATTAATTAGTCGACCCTTATAAAGCGTCTATATTATTGACAACTAATAATATAAATTAATATTAATGTTTGTCAGATTGCAGGTTTTTTGGTAGATTCGTTAAAAAGCTTGCAAAATGACAGGCAAAACAGACTATGAGAAGCACAAGGACAGAGTCCGGTTCAGACGACGGGCATCAGTTGAACCTGTTATCAGACATCTCAAGAGTGATTACCTGATGCCAGGGAACTATCTCAAGGGAGTCGAAGGTGTTATGATTAATACAATTATGGCAGTCGTTGCCTTTAATATGATGAAAAGATTAAGGCAAATCCGGGATGTCATTTGTTTTGTCCCGGATTTATTGACCGGCAGTTGGTCAGTAAAATATGCCACTGTAAAGAATTATTAAAAAAAGAATACTTGAAAAGGTCGACTATTTAGTAAATTTGGAATTTACGCCATGAAAGTAATTGAGCCAAAAGATCTCGAACCGTTGTCATTCCTGTTCAGAGGCGCTAAAGGGCAGCGCTTTGCGGAGTGGTTGATCAGGTCACTGGCTATTGACAAGGTTAACAGGGCATATGACAAATTAGGAGCATGGAGCGGGTCCGAATTCACCACAAGACTGCTTAAAGATATAGGTGTCAGCTACGTGGTTGGTAACCCCGAAAGACTTGGAGATCTGCCGGCAGGCGCATTTATAACCATCTCAAACCATCCTTACGGAGGGCTCGACGGAATTATAACCATTGACATGATGGCCAGGATCAGGCCCGATTACAAATTCATTGTCAACGAACTCCTCTCCCTGATAAAAACCCTCGAAGAAAACTTTATCCCCGTTGTGCCAAAAGGTGGCAAACAGACAACTATCAAGGCAACCAGCATAAAGGGCATCAGGGAAGCCATCGAACATCTTGGCGCCGGACATCCTCTCGGATTCTTCCCTTCGGGTGCTGTCTCAGACTTCAGCCTGAGAGACATGAAAGTAAGGGACCGACCATGGCAGGAAAGCATACTCCACCTGATCCACTCGGTGAAGGTGCCGGTGCTGCCAATCAGGTTTTTTGACATGAACTCGGCTTTCTTTTACTTCCTCGGACTGATAAACTGGAGGGTGCGGGTGCTGAGACTGCCGTCAGAGATGTTTAACAAAAGGGGCAGTCAACAGAGAATCGGCATCGGTGAACTGATCAGCGTTGAAGAACAGTCGCGTTTCCCCGACCCTCTTTCCCTGGGTGAATCCCTCAGAAAAAAAGTCTATGAAATGCCCCTGCCGGAAAAATTTGTACATGGTAATTCAGTTTAACCCAGAAGCAAATTTACCGCTATGAAAGCCAGGAAAAATCTAAAGATACTTTTCAACGAAGAGGTTCTCAGGAATGTGTTCAGTGACAGGATCAGGACCAACCTCCTGAAGAGGCAGGAAGAGATGGCAATCTTATGGCTGGTGAAGCGAATCCCCGCCTTTATTACCTCAAACATGCTTACCGGTATCGGTTTTTTCGGAAACATGATTGTTTGTGCCAGCTTCATCCTGGCCTCATTCTTCAGCAGATACTTCCTTCTCCTGGGACCGCTGGGGTTTGCAGTAAGCTGGTTCGGCGATTCCCTTGACGGACGACTTGCATACTACAGAAAAAAACCGAGGAGAAAATACGGATTTTCCCTTGACATCACCATTGACTGGTTAAGCATAATACTGATAGGTTTTGGTTACATTGTATATGCTGAAGGCCCCTGGAAGATGCTTGGATACGGTTTTGTCGTGCTCTACGGATGGGAAATGATTATTGCACTCATCAAATATAAGATCACAGGCAAGTATTTAATTGATTCGGGGAAAATGGGACCTACAGAGGTCAGGATAATCATCGGGCTGGTAATGATCGCAGAGGCCCTCATTCCGGGATCACTCATCTACTCCGCAATTGTTGTGGTAATTGCGCTTTTCTTTGTCAATGTCCTGGATACCAGGAAATTGCTCAGAGTTGCTGATGAAATTGACAAAAATGAATTCATAGAGAAAACTTAAACTATCTTTATCGCCACTCAACCTGACTGCCCATGGGAGAAATTATTGTTAAAGAGGTGATCACGCGCAAGGACCTCCGTGATTTTATCTACCTGCCTGAAAAAGTCCACAAAAATGAGCCTGACTGGCTTCCGCCAATTTATATGGATGAGTGGGAGCTGTATGACAAAAAGAAAAACAAATCATTCGGTTATGCTGACGCCATTTTGCTGATAGCTTACAGGGACAGCAAACCGGTGGGCCGGATTATGGGGATCATCAACCGCAGGTATAACGAGATCAATGATGAGAACCACGGACGGTTCTGTTTTATGGAGTGCTATAATGAGCCGGATGTCTTTCACGCCCTGATCAGCCGCATCGAACAGTGGGCAAGGCAAAACGGAATGTCAAAACTTGTCGGGCCACTCGGTTTTTCCGATAAGGACCCTCAGGGATTCCAGATCGAAGGATTCCAGTACCCCTTGTTCATTGCTGCCGCCAATAACTCGCCATACATGGTTGAGCTGATTGAGAATGAGGGATATACCAAAAAAGTTGACCTGGTGAATTACCTGGGAGAGATACCCCGGAAGTTTCCGGATGTGTATGAAAGGGTCCTCGACAAAATAACCAGAAACAGGGAGTTCGAAATAATCGAATTCACAGGCAAGAAGCAAATTAGACCCTATATCGTTCCCATCCTCGAACTGATGAATGACACATTCGCCGAGATTTACGGATTCGTTCCGCTGAATGACAAGGAGAAAAAAGAGTTCGCGGCACGCTACCTCCGGATACTTGACCCCAAATTCATCAAGGCGGTGAAGAAGGATAGAGACGTGATAGGATTTGCCGTTGGAATGCCTGATCTGAGCGCCGGCATCAAAGCCTGCAGGGGAAGAGTTCTCCCCTTCGGGATATTCAGGATCCTCAGGGAGTCAAAACGTTCGAGAAAGCTTATGATGTTGCTCGGCGGGGTCAGGAAGGATTTCAGGGGCAAAGGCATTGACGTAATGATGGGCGTGAAGATAC
>ENA-UOWE01006564-UOWE01006564.1-activated-sludge-metagenome-genome-assembly--contig:-NODE-6564-length-10219-cov-46.981897_pt1 | contig 10219 bp, 8 predicted proteins | sample MGYA00249841_ERZ761562 | MGnify/ENA primary metagenome ERZ761562 (study PRJEB28883, sample SAMN05720200) | activated sludge metagenome | isolation source: Anaerobic digester | place: Japan... | reverse complement strand
CCGACGTCTTATTCTTTTGCAAATATGGAATTGAAAATCAGAAGGTTACAATCATAATGCTTTAAAAAATCCCCACGCTCTGCCACCCGGCGGCGGTTACCCACAGCCATCCCGAAGCCGTGCTCCGCAGAAAGGCTGCTTCGGGGTGGCTGTGGATAACCACCTTTGCTCCAAGCTTAAACCACCACCGCTATTTTTGGTCTAATTTTTTCCGCCGCCAACAATTCGGGCCGGCGCCTGCGCGCGACCTCGTCAAGGACCACTTCGATCCGAACCGGAAACAGGGACGAAAGGATGGCATCCGCATCCTCGTCACCACCGACGTCCTGGCGGAGGGGATCAACCTCCACCGCTCCAACATCGTCATCAACTACGACCTCCCCTGGAACCCGACCCGCGTGCTCCAGCGGGTGGGTCGCGTCAACCGGGTCGGTGCCGCCCACGACAAGGTCCACGTGTTCAATTTCTTCCCCACCGCCCAGTCCGACCTGCACCTGGGACTGGAGGCCAGCGTCAAGGCCAAGATCCAGGCCTTCCACGACACCCTCGGTGAGGATTCCAAATACCTGACCGAAGAAGAGGAGGTCACCAGCCACGAGCTCTTCGGCGACCGGCTCTTCTCGAAACTGAACGACAGAAAGAACCTGGAGGGGGAGGACGAGGGCGAACGGTCGGAGCTGGAGTACCTGCAGAAGATCCGCGACATCCGCGACAACGATCCCGGCCTGTTTGAGCGGGTCAAGCGCCTGCCCAAGAAGGCACGCTCCGGCCGGGTCTGGCCGACCGGCGGAGATACCGGGTCAGACGCCGTGGTCACCTTCTTCCGCAAGGGCAAGCTCAAGAAGTTCTGTCTGGCCAGTGAAATAACCGTCCGGGAGCTCACCTTCTTCGAGGCGGCCGACTGCTTCGCCTGCGACCCCGACGACAAGCGTTTGCCCCTGCCGAAGGCCTTCTTCCCGCTCCTGGAGAAGAACAAGCAGGAATTCGACCTCCTTCCATTTCATCAACTCTTGGTTTAAGATTCATCATCATGGCTTCTCGCTTGCTCTTTTCCATCTGTTTTTCTCCTCCCCGCCCTACATTAAACTATTAGGGGGAAAGTGTCTCACTTTTATTGGCACAGAGGGGAGTTTCATTGCAGAAGCCCTTAAAGGAGATTCACACGACTACCAGAGGAAATTTGCTAAAGCGGCTTTCGACTTGGCGGTAAACCTTCAACATCGCAGAACTGCCACATTCCGAGATGCAGCTTTGTGCTCGGAGGCCACGCGCTCAGTGATTAACGTGATTGCAGTGATTTCGGGACAGCTTGACCCGGATAAATAGATAAACTAAATAGCGAACTTAGGGGCCATGTTCTGGATTACGGCATACCATGTGGATTCGGAAGAGGGTTGAAGGGATCTGGGAAGACGTTACGAAAAAAGGCTCTAAATGACAGCGACCGCCCTTGCAGGCGGTCCCCGAGTTCCTTCTACCTCCATATGGTAGATGAGTTGATCTTCTTATGGACTATTGTACCGACGCTTGTCAAGAATTTTTGCGTAAGTCTGCCGGGGCATGTGGTCAGCACCAAGTTTAAAAATATTGTGAAAAGGAGAGTTGAGGTCTGCTAAAATAGATATTTTTAAACTTACCGCTTGACAGTGGTTTAAAAATGTGGCTTTTAGACGACCATGGATACTCAAAACAAGACAAAAATAAACCGCCTTATCGGTCAGTGGATCATGGGAACTCCCGGCACAACGTCTTTTCTTGCTTATTCTGGATTCAGCCGGAACCTTTTGGGCAAGTATAAGAAAAGCGGCTGGTTGGAGCCCTTCGGCCGAGGGGCCTATATCCGCTCCGGGGACCAGGTCGATTGGCTAGGCGGTCTGTACGCCCTCCAGACGCAGCTCAACCTGCCGGTCCATGCGGGTGGAAAGACGGCGCTCGAGCTGAAAGGCTATGCCCACTACCTCGCGGCGCGGCAACCGCGGGTTTTTCTCTACGGCCCGCGGGGCCTTGTCCTTCCGGCCTGGTTTAGGGGCGTGCGGTTCGGAGTCGCGTTTACGGTCGTGCGGACGAACCTCTTTCCTGTTGCTTTGCCCGCGGCCTTTACGGAATTTGCGGAAAAGGCCTTTCGGATCCGCATGGCGGCCCCGGAGCTGGCCATGCTGGAGATGCTGCACCTGGTGCCCAAGGAGGTCGGCTTCGACGAGGCCTTGCAGGTTATGGGGAACCTTGCCACGCTACGGCCGGAGGTGGTTCAGCCGCTGCTCGAAGCCTGTGGCTCTGTGAAGGTGAAGCGGCTCTTCCTATATCTAGCCGAGCGACACGGCCATGACTGGTTTGCGAAGCTGGATCCAGGCAAGGTCGATCTGGGCAAGGGCAAGCGGATGATCGTCCCCAAGGGCCGGTACGATGCGAGATACCAGATCACCGTGCCTGTGGACCGCAACGAGGCGTCCCCATGATGGACAGCATCTACTTCCGCCAGGCGGAACTGGTCCTGCGGGTCCTGCCCCTGGTCGATCGGGAGGCCGCCTTCGCCCTGAAGGGCGGGACGGCCATCAACTTCTTTGTCCGGGACTTCCCGCGCCTTTCCGTCGATATCGACCTGGTCTATCTGCCCGTTGCAGAGCGGGAGGAATCCCTCCGCGCGCTCTGCGCCGCCCTGGTCCGGATCGCCCATGAGGTGGAAACCCGAATCCCCGGGGCGAAGATCACCCCAAGCGACTCAAAGGGGCGGACCTTTGGAGCGGCTGCTCGGTGCGGCGCGGGGAAGCGACCATCAAGATCAAGCCGAACCTGGTCATGCGTGGCTCGCTCTTCCCCCCGGAACGCCGGATCCTCACCCCCAAGGCTCGGAGCGCTTTTGAACTCTCCGTGGAGTGCCGCACCCTTGCGGAGCCGGAACTCTACGCGGGAAAGTTTTGCGCCGCCCTGGACCGCCAGCACCCGCGGGACCTCTTCGACGTACTGCTTTTTTTCCGGCAGGAGATTTTAGACGACACCCTGCGCAAGGCCTTTATCGTGTACCTGATCTGCAACGACCGGCCCCTGGTGGAGCTTCTCAACCCGGGTCTGATCGATACCCGGCCGGTCTTCGAGACCGAATTTCGCGATATGGCCTTTGTGGCGGTGACCTGCGAGGAGCTGGAAGAGGCGAGAAAAACGCTGATTGCCAGAATCGCCCAGGATCTGACACTAGCGGAGCGGCAATTTCTTCTGTCGGTCAAGGAAGGAAAGCCGCAATGGGACCTGCTTGGTCTGGAAGGGGTTCAGAACCTGCCGGCTGTTCAGTGGAAGCTCCTGAACATCGGCCGCATGGCCCCAGCCAAGCATCGCCAGGCCGTACAAAAACTTCGGGACTACCTGGGTGTCTGACCCTCACCGCCATATTGTCGCCGCCGATCCCCTTGTCAAAAGGACCCATCAGGCCGTCTGCGATGTTGAAGGTAAAAAAGAAGGGCTGGCCGAACGTTCAACCCTTTGATTTTACATGGTGCCGGAGGACGGAATCGAACCGTCACTTCCGCAAGGGAAGGGGGATTTTGAGTCCCCTGCGTCTACCAGTTTCACCACTCCGGCACGGGCGCGATTATATAGACGGAAGGCCAAAAGTCAAGCTGAAAAACTGTTGACAGCCGGGGAGGGGCATGTTAAGGGGCAGGCGAATTCTCGGGGAATCTATTGGGGTTGTAGCTCAGCTGGGAGAGCGCTTGAATGGCATTCAAGAGGTCAGGAGTTCGATCCTCCTCAGCTCCACCAAACATAAAAAGGGAAGAACGCCGGTTCTTCCCTTTTTAATGAGACTCAAGTTTGATGAACCCGTAAAAAATCACCACTGTCACCCTGAGCCCGTCGAAGGGTGAACGTAAGTACTCTATATCACGTCATGCTTCGACAGGCTCAGCATGACAAAAGAGGGACAAGATGACTTTTTACGAACTTGTCAAGTTTCAGAAACGCAGTGAACTGAAGCTTGTTAGTCGAATTATCCCGCGAGCAAAGCGAGTAGGGATTAATGACGCCTTTCTTCTTTTCAGGAACGCAGTAAACCGAAATTCAGCCTTCTATAAATCCTTTACTTCTTTGTGAATTTTCAATCGTTTTTCTTTGATCAGCGCCTCTTTGTTTCCCTCCAGCCATGATTTCATCGCTTCCTCCCGCTTCAGGTTCATGGCGATTTTCCGGTAGATTTCCTTTTTGGCTTCGAAATCCTTCATGTCCAGCGCGCTTTGGCCTTTGAGCTTGAGGATGACCTGCGAGTTGCCGAAAGACATGGGCTTTTCCGGGTAAGGACGGTTCATGGATAGGGACATCAGCACATTGACGGCGTCCGGGTTTGCGCCCAGTTTGGGAATGACGTTGCCGGGCTGGAAGAAGCCGGTTTCCTGGATTCTCAGGCCTTTTGCCGCAGCCAGCTTTTCCAGGCTCTCGCCCTTGCGCAGTTTTTCCAGGAGGCTTTCAGCTTCCTGGGCAGCCAATCTTTCCTGCTCGCTTTTCAGATAGGCCTGCCGGACGTCGGCTTCAATGTTCTTGAGTTGCGGCGTGTAGGCGGCTTTTTTGTCGTCCAGGCGGATGACGAAGTAACCATGGTCGGTGCTCAGGACTTTGCTGATGTCTTTTCGCTGCAGAGAGGCCAGCTCCGGCGCCAGATCCTTGACGGACGCGAGTGCCTGCGGCGGTTTGTTGATCGGGAAAAAATCAACCGTCTGAATTTTCAGTTTGTGTTTTGCCGCGTAGTCTTCGAAGTTTTCCTCCTGGTAGATGGTGTCGTGCGCTTTTTTGGCTTCCAGATAGGCTTCCTGCATGCCGCGGCTCTGCTTCAGATCCCGGGCAATCATCGGCGCGGCCAGCTCCGGCGCCAGGGGCTTGCCGTCTTTGCCTTTGTAACTGTCTTTGTGCCGGTTGTAATAATCCCGGATGTCGGCGGCGCTGATTTCGGCCGGGGCAAAGGCATTGCCCGCAAAATACAGATATTGAATTTTGGCCTGTTCGGCAACACGAAACGCATTGCCGTTTTTCTTGAGATAATTTTCCAGATCGCCGGTGGTCGGTTTTACTTTTCCAGCGACATCGGAACCGGCGACAACTATGAAGCTGAGATTGATCTTCTGGTTCTGCAGGGTGTACAGATCCAGCACTTCCTGGTCGGAGGCCTTGATTCCCTCGAGAATAATGGCTTCGATTTTGCCGGCCGCCAGGCTGACTTTCTGGCCGGCCTCAAAATCTTCGGCGGTCATCCGGTTGTAGCGCAGAAGCTGCTTATATTTGTCGTTGTCGAATTTCCCGTCCGTCTGCAGGGCGGGCATGGCCATGATCATCTGCTTCAGTTCGTCTTCGGATACCTGCATCTTCATGTCTTTGGCCCTGGCGATGATGACCTGACGGTTGATCAGGTTGTCGTAAGCCATTTTTTTCAGGTCCATTTGCTTGAGCATGTCCGCCGTCAGAGCGCCGCCGTAGCGCGCTTTGACCATATCCGTCATTTTGGAGTATTCATTGTAGTATTCGGATTCGGTGACCACGTAGCCGTCAACGACGGCCAGAGCGTTGGCGGTCTGCATGCTTCGGTCCGTGCCGAAATACAGGACAAAAACAAAAATGATGATGCCCATAAAGACCAGCATGAACCAGCCTCGCGCATGTTTGCGGAAAAATTTCAGCATAGCGTCTCCTCGAAAGTGGTAATGGAACTCATAACCGGGGTCATTGGGGCCGTTAGTATTACAGAGAAGGGCAAATTGCAAATACATTTTAAAAAGGCGTTGCTTAGGCCGTTGAAATACGATATAGACGCCAAACTATAGGTAAGTACGATATATTCAAGGAGAATTCGGGAGGACTCATGTTATTCGATTATATTTTGGGAAAGTTTTCCAATGATCTGGCGATTGATCTCGGGACCGCCAACACGCTCGTTTATGTCAAGGGCAGGGGGATTGTGTTGAACGAACCCTCCGTGGTTGCCGTGCATAAGAATCATCATGGCGTCAAGAAGGTGCTGGCGGTCGGCAATGAGGCCAAGAGCATGCTGGGCCGCACTCCGGGCAATATTGTGGCGATCCGTCCCATGCGCGACGGCGTCATCGCGGATTTCGACATTACGGAAGCCATGCTCAAACATTTCATTCTGTGCGTTCACGACCGCAAGTCCCTGGTGCGCCCCCGCATCATTGTTTCCGTGCCGTCGGGGATTACGCAGGTGGAGCGCCGCGCGGTGCGCGAGACGGTTGAATCCGCGGGCGCCCGCGAAGTCTATCTGATCGAAGAACCGATGGCGGCGGCGATCGGGTCGGGGCTGCCCATTGCCGAGCCCACCAGCTCCATGGTGGTCGACATCGGCGGCGGCACCACGGAAGTGGCGGTCATCTCGCTGTCCGGCATCGTGTACGCCAAGTCGGTGCGCATGGCCGGCGACAAGATCGACGAGGAAATTGTCCAGTACATGAAGCGCAAATACAGCCTGCTGATCGGCGAACGGACGGCGGAAGTGATCAAGACGGAGGTCGGCTGCGCCTATCCGATGACCGAGGTGAAAACGATTGACGTGAAAGGTCGCGATCTCATCTCCGGCATTCCCAAGACCATCGAAACCAGTTCGGAGGAAATCCGGGAAGCGATCATCGAGCCGGTGACGCTGATCGTGGATACCATCAAGGACGCCCTGGAAAACGCGCCGCCGGAGCTGGCCGGAGACATTGTGGACCGCGGCATCGTGCTGACCGGCGGCGGAGCGCTGCTGAAGAATCTCGATATTCTGGTGCGGGAGGAAACCGGTCTTCCCGTTACGGTGGCCGATGATCCGCTCTCCGCCGTGGCGCGCGGCGCGGGCATGGCGCTGGATCAGCTCGATGTGCTCAAAGAGGTGACGATTCAGGTCTGATGCCGCCTGGCCGTTCGGTCTTCACTGGCGGCGGATAGTTTGGGTAGAGCATGTTTTTTAAAAATTATCGAGCCGTCATCTTTGTCGGAGCGGTGATCCTCGCCGCCGTTTTCCTTTTTTCGTACGGTCTGAAATACGACGCCGGCCAGAGCCTGCTGCAGAGGCTTGCGCTGGGGGCGGCGGCGCCGGTTCAAAAGTTGCTGACGCTGTGCGTTGAAAGCGTTGACAATGCCTGGACGCGCTATATCCGTCTGGTGGGCCTGGAAGAGGAGAACCGGAAACTGAAGGGCGCCATCGGTGAGCTTCAGATGCAGTTGACGCTTTACCGGCAGGGGTATCTGGAAGCCCGGAGGCTGCAGACGCTTCTGTCGCTCGAGGAGCGGGAGCCCTACCGCTTCGTCGCGGCCCGCATCATCGGCAAGGAACAGGGCGCTCTGGCCAAGACGCTCTGGATCGACAAGGGCCAAGCGCACGGTCTCAAGCCGGGCATGCCGGTGATGGCGCTTCCCGGCCTCATCGGACGGCTGACGAATGTTTCCCGGCACAGCGCCAAAGTTCAGCTTCTGATCGACGAGGGTTCCAACGTGGATGTTCTGGTTGAAAGGACGCGTCAGCAGGGAATGCTTCGCGGAGCGGGATCACGCGGCTGCGTCGTCCGGTACATCTCCAAGATTCAGGATGTTCGGGAAGGGGACGTGATTCTGACGTCCGGCCTGAGCAATGTTTTCCCGAAGGGACTGCTGGTCGGAAAGGTGGTTCATACGGACCGTTCGGACGCCGGCATGTTTTTGAATATCCGGGTGTCTCCTTTTGCCGACTTTACTTCGCTGGAGGAAGTTCTGGTTCTGGCGGGGGAGAGAAAGACGCCGTCCGGGGAAAGGAAGGCCGCAAAATGATGTATTATGTTCTGTTGCCTTTCATGGCCGTTGTGCTGGTGGTCCTGCAGTCCAAGCTGGCCGAAATCCTTTTTTCCGGCCTACTTACGCTGGAGATGTCGCTGATCGTGGTGATCTACGCCGGTTTTCGCCTGGACCTGTGGAAGGGAGCAGCCCTTTCCCTTGTCGTGGGGCTGGCGATGGATTGCCTGTCCGGGACGGTCCTGGGGTTGTTTTCGCTGTTGTACGTCTGCATTTTCCTGTTTGCCTGGTTTGTTTCCTCTCAGATTGATTCGGAAAGGCTCTACCTGATCGCCGGCTTCAGCCTGATCTGTGCCATGGTGGAATCGCTGGCGCTGGTTTTGATCTACCAGTTTGTGTTTGAATTTGACATGGTCGGTAAAATCCTTCCCGTCCTTGTGCCGCAGACCCTGCTGGTCAGCGTTCTTTCTGTGTGCTTTTTTTACGCGATGCGCAGGGTGGAAAGAGTTTTGAAGTATGGATAAACCGGGCAGCCTTCAAAACGGGCCGGAGCCGGTGGACTTTCGGCGCAAGCTTACCGTGGTGATGATTCTGATTTGCGCGGCCCTGTCGGTCCTGACGATCCGCCTGTGGTATCTGCAGATCATCAAAGGGGATGAACTCAAGCAGCGCTCTGAAAACAACGCCGTCCGTTTTCGTAAAATTCAGCCTCTGCGCGGCCTGATCATGGACCACAACGGTGTTGTGATCGTGGACAACCGCCCCTCCTTTGATGTGCTGTACCTGCCTGCCCGGGGAGTCGATCATGAGGATCTGATCCTGAAGCTCCGGGAAATTTACAAGATGAAATCGGTTGATTTTTACCCGGCCCAGCCTTTTCCCAGGACGCTGAAGTCCTATCTTCCCGTCCGGCTGGAGAAAAATGTCGGCATGGAAAAAGTGGCCCTGGTGGAAACCAACAGCCTGGATCTGCCGGGGGTCTATGTGGATGTCACACCGATCCGTCTTTACCTGGATGGGGAAATCACCGCGCCGATCATCGGCTACACGGGAGAAGTCAGCAAGGAAGAGCTGGAAAAGCCGGAGGGGGATTACGCCTCCGGCGACATCACGGGAAAATCGGGCATTGAAAAAGCGCTGGATCCTTACGTGCGCGGCCGCCGGGGCAATGAGCTGGTCGAAGTGAACGTGTACGGCAAAGTCATCAAGAATCTGGGGCGGATCGATCCGGTTTGCGGTTCCAATGTGGTGCTGACGATCGACGCCGCCCTCCAGAAGGCGGCCTGGGAGGCCTTTGAAGGAAGGCCGGGAGCGGCGGTCGCGATGGACCCCCGGGACGGCTCCATCCTGGCGATGGTCAGCTCGCCGTCTTACGACCCGAATTTATTCAACAGCGGCATTGCCCGTGAAGCATGGGAAAAGCTGCAGAAGGATCCGCTGAAACCCATGTCCAACCGGGCGATTGCGGGGCAGTATCCGCCGGGGTCAACCTATAAGCTGATCGTGGCGGCCGCGGCGCTGGAAGAGGGGGTGATCACCCCCGAAACCCGGATCAACTGCAGCGGTTCTTTCGATCTGGGCAACCGGACCTATCGCTGCTGGAGAAAAAACGGGCACGGGCCCGTCAATCTTCACCGGGCGCTGGTGGAGTCGTGCGATGTCTATTTTTATACCGTCGGGAAAAAACTGGGCGTGGATCGCATCGCGCGCTACGCCAGAAAGTTCGGTCTGGGCGACGTCACCGGCATTGAGCTGGCCCATGAGCGCAAAGGTCTGGTCCCCACGCGGGATTGGAAGCAGGCCCGCATGAAAGAACCGTGGCAGATGGGCGAAACCATATCGATTTCCATCGGCCAGGGATTCAATTTGACCACTCCGCTGCAGCTGGCGCAGGCGTATGCGTCGCTCGCCAACGGCGGCACGTTGTGGCGCCCCCGTCTGGTTCAGCGGATTGAAGCGGCCGAAGGCGGCGTGGTGAAAGAATATTTGCCGGAAAAGAAGGGAGATCTGGGCTTGAGCGGGAAAACCGTGGAGCTGCTCCAGCAGGCGCTGTGGGGCGTCGTGAACGAACCCGGGGGGACCGGCTACGCGGCCCGCATCGACGGCGCGGACGTCTGCGGCAAAACGGGAACGTCGCAGGTTGTCGGTCTGCCCCAGGATGAACAGGCGCGCCGCCGGAAAAAAATCGCCGCCTTTCACAAGGATCATGCATTGTTTGCCTGCTATGCGCCGGCCAGGCGTCCGGAAATCGTCGTTTCCGTCATTGCCGAGCACGCCGGCGGAGGCGGCGCGGTTGCCGCTCCGATTGCCCGCAGGATTTTAAAGGCCTATTTCGACGGAAAGAAAAAAGACAGGCCCGTTGAAGTCGCCGCCCGGCAGCGGACGGCCGGGCAAGCCGGAAACTGAAAGCCGCCGGGCCTGGTTAGACAGGCCAGGAGGAGTTTATGTTTTTTTTCAGATATGATCGCCGCATCTTCCAGAATTTTGA
>ENA-UOWE01006561-UOWE01006561.1-activated-sludge-metagenome-genome-assembly--contig:-NODE-6561-length-10224-cov-10.228833_pt1 | contig 10224 bp, 10 predicted proteins | sample MGYA00249841_ERZ761562 | MGnify/ENA primary metagenome ERZ761562 (study PRJEB28883, sample SAMN05720200) | activated sludge metagenome | isolation source: Anaerobic digester | place: Japan... | reverse complement strand
TTTTCCCTGAGCTCATAGAGCTCCCGGGAAGCCATGCCGGTAGTAGAAACGAAGATATCGTCGGAACGGGACGCGAGGAGCACTGTTTCAATTGCTGCTTCACGGGTCATCTCCGCCGTAACAGGAATGTTTTTTTGAAGTGAGTAGGGAGCGAAACTGTCCTTTTTGACTACAAAGGCAAAAGGACGGCCGGTTTCACGTATTGAACGATAACAATCGTCAATCTGCTTGTTCAGTGAGTCATGATCCTCGGCCATTATCACGTACGGAATGCCCATGGTTTCAAGAAGCGGGCAGGTGAGCCGCCCCTGGGTAACATGCTGGGGTTCGTCCTTCTTTCCCGGCTCACCCCGCCAGCCGATAACGAGTACCATCGGGATGCGGTATACATCGGAATCGACGAGGGAAAGGAGGGGGTTTACCGCATTACCGATTCCCGAGTTCTGCATGTAGACGAGGGGAATGCTGCCGGTGGCAAGATGATGCCCTGTTGCAAGAGCCACGGCACTTCCTTCGTTCGCCGGAATGATATGCCGTTCGTCGCTCTCGTTATCGGTAATATAGGCGCAAAGATTTTTCAAAAGGGAGTCGGGAACGCCGGCAAAAAAATCCGTACCGTTCTTCTTTACCTGTTCAAAAAAAAATGCCGGTTCGATCATGGGGTCAGCTCCTTATTTTGTTCCGGGAATAAGTTCAAGAATCTGTTTGATCGGCATGCACAGGGGATCCGCTTCAAGAGATCGTTCATGCTCAAGAATGGTTTTCGCGACCGTAACCATGGCCGGATACGAAGCACGGAGCATGTGGTTGGCGTAAATGATGATGTTCGCGCCCCAAGCGTGGAGTTCGGCTTCCGTAAACCGGTTGTAGGTGGTTGGAACCAGAACGATGGGAACGTTGGAGTATTCTTTCCTGAATCCCTCACAGAATTCCCTGATATCCTCTCCCGTTTTTTCCTTGCTGTGAATCATTACACCGTCGGCACCGGCCTTTACATAGGCAAATGCACGTTCAAGCGCGTCGGATACCGGATAGCCGGCAATAAGACTTTCCAGCCGGGCGATAATCATGAAGTCCTTGGTAACCTGGGCTTTTTTGCCGGCGCTTATCTTTTCCGAGAACTCTTCTATCGTAGCGAGTTCCTGCCGCACATCCGTGCCAAAGAGGGAGTTTTTCTTCAGCCCGACTTTGTCTTCTATAATGACAGCTGAAACGCCGTTCCGTTCAAGCGTACGTACGGTAAAGACGAAATGCTCGGTCTTTCCGCCGGTGTCACCATCAAAAATGATCGGTTTGGTGGTACATTCCAGAATATTGGTGAGATCCTGGAGACGGGTAGTGAGATCCACCGCCTCTATATCGGGTTTCCCCTTGCAGGTTGAATCCGTGAGGCTCGACGACCACATGCCGTCGTAACTGTGGACTCCGTCGTCCTTTTTAACTTCCAGGTTTTCAATGATGAGCCCGGATAGTCCCGAATGCGCTTCCATGATCCGCACAACGGGTTTTGCCTGAATGAGCCGGCGAAGCGTTTTCATACGTATTTCCGGTGTTGTACCGAGCGCTTTCTGAGCCTCGTTGAGCGCTGTCGAATTGATTCCCTTTGTGTAGGGCACCTCGACAACCTCACCGCCAAGTTCTTTCATAACGGCATAGACATCTTCACGGATCCTGCTCAGGGGACCGGTTTTCCAGTCATCACCATGAATGATGTAGTCAGGCTTGTACTTTTTCAGGTTCGGAACATAACTCCAGTCTTCCTGGGGAACGACCCGGGATACGCCCTTCATGTTTTCAACAACCTGCTTCCGCTGTTCATACGAGAGAAAAGGCAGTCGTTTGTGCATCGCTATGGCCGAATCAGTTAACAGGCCAATGGTAACTTCTCCGAGCTTTTCCGCTTCGTTAAGAATGTTGATAATGCCGGGGTGAATGATATCACCGGTCATGCCCAGATATACAGTTTTCATGCGAACCTCGGAAATGATATTTTGTAGTGCCATTCTACCGTGTAACCCGCTTGTCTAGCAATAGCGGCCTTCTCAGCGCCAGCTGTGAAAGAGCAGTGTGATCGGTCGTTTGATGCAAAAGCGGTACAATCGCCGGTACAGAGGAAACGTTCGCCGTGCTTTTATGCGCATCTCGTCAAGAAACTGGTCCGGGACGGTTATGTATCTGTCCATTTCGGGTGTATACCGCTCATGCCAGTAAAAGGGAACGCCATTTTGCTCACAGGCTTTTTTCAGGGCAATGGTTTGCATGATAACGGGATAGGCAATTTTGGCATCAGTAAAGGTATCCCCGACCCGCATATTCTGATGAATACCGTCCGCTGCCGCAAAATGATCCGCGGCCTCCCCGGAAACGAGCGAGTGTCCTGATCCGATAACATGGATGGCTGCGGCTCCCAGGTACAGGGCGGCGAATATACAGGTATGCAGACAAGATCCATGACCACCCCAAACATGGGATTTCCTGTCAATCGTACGAGCAACTTTCCATGTTGTGAATTTTTGGCTAACTTCTTCCCGAACGCCAGTGGGCAGGTAGTTCACCTTCTCGTGATATATGACAGACGCACAATCCTGTAACAAATCTTTGGTCTGTTTTTTAGTTTTTCCATAGTGGGGTAAAGAAGAAACAATCAATCCGTTATGATAGTCGTCTCTTGTTGCCAAAAGTTTCTCTGAACGGTCATATTCGCTTGTATATCGTATTGTCGCAGAAGGAAATTTCAAATGAGCAAGATGTAGAGTCATTGCCGTTTTGTCTTTCAGAAAATCATCAGGGTATCCATCAAGGGTAGGATCAGAACCTACAATCCACACATCCTGTCCCTCCAAAATAGCTGGGACATTTTGGATCATTGCGGATCCAGAAAAAGAAATTGTGCTCATATTATACTCCTCAATCGTTTCATCTCCGGTATTCATTATTTTGTACAGTTATGGTAACCTGCTTTGCAATGATCCATATAGAATTTTCAGGAATCCCTGGCTCTGGAAAAACATATCTTTGTTCACTCCTGGCAGAAAGACTCCGGTTACAGGGAATCAAGGTAGTAACAAGCCCTGTAGGACTGTCGAAACGGCATTTTTTGATCCGCGTCCTGTACAAGGCGGGACCTGTCGTGGCACAGATCATACAGCATCCTGTTTGGACTACACAGGTAATATATACCATAGTAGCCTCACGTCAGTCGAGCATCAAGAGCTTTCTCCGTTCCTTTTTCACCATAATCCAGGTTACCGGTACGATTCGAAAACACAAGAAAAAGGATATTTGTCTTTTACTTGATCAAGGGAGTGTACAAGCATTATTCTCGTTGCTGTATGACGCAAAGAACATTCCGGTCAGAGATTCTGAACGCATTCTGCCCATACCTGATATTCTTCTTGAAACTGACAGTCCCGATCCGGTGCTCCTTAACCGACTCGAATCCCGCACACGCCCGGAAAGCAGGGCGGAATTAGAAGGCGCCGCCGGATTACAACATTCCCGGAAGTTATTTTCCGTAATCAGGAATACTCCGTTTTTTCAAAAAATCACTGAAACGATTATTGTCCCCGATGAAAGAACAGATTCCGTGGTACTCGTTATTACGCAGCAAATACAAAAAAGGATACATGATGATACACAACCCTAAACCAAGAATAGGCATTTTTACCCGCCCAATAGACAAGGGAACGAGTGGCAGCGGACATCATCTTCATGAAATGGTTCGGACCATGCTCCAAATAAATCGCGAAAAAGAACTATTCGAGTTCTTTTTTGTACATTATGTGAAAACGGATCGGGATATATATCACCTCGCGAAGGAGGTTTTTATTCCGCGTAATCCCCTCTCTGCAGCAGCCGTACTTCGCAAATACAATTTTGATTTGTTGCATCATAGCCCGCTCACCATATTCTCTCCGCTCGCAGGTTTACGAGTAAAACGGGTCGCGACCATACACAGCGCAGAGCCCAATATCATTCCACAATACTACACAATGATTGAACAAGCTCACGCACGATTCATAAAACCGGTCTACGCCCGAAAAATGGATCATATATTTACTGTTAGCGAGACGAGTAAACGGTATTACATCGAAAACTGGCATATACCCGCTGAAAGGATTTCCGTGTGTTACAACGCCGTAGATAGTGTATATCGGAAGCTTGACGGTCCCCTGCCAGTTCTGGACAAGTTTTCCATTACGGGACGCTATATCTATCATATCAGCAAGTATTCGCTCAGGAAAAATCCTTCGTGCCTGTTGAGGGCGTTTGCTGAACTGTCAGCAAAAAGCGGCATGCATGATCTTCAGCTTGTAATTTCCGGAAGTGGCTGGGATAATGGCACTGTCATGTCATTGCTTGATACTCTTGATTTGCACAATAAAGTAGTCTTTACCGGTTTTACAGATGAATCGGAGGTTGTGCAATTATTCAATGGAGCCAGTGTATTTCTGTTTCCTTCACGCGCAGAAGGATACGGCATGCCCAATATTGAAGCCATGTCTTGCGGATGTCCGGTAGTTACTACCCGGGCTTTTGCCATTCCCGAAATTGTTGGTGAGGCGGCCCTGCTTGTTGATGACCCGGATGACTACAACACATTTTCGAAACATGCCGGCCGCATACTGAACGATATCAATCTTCGTGAGTCGATGATTCGCAAAGGTTTCGAGCAGGTCAAGCGCTATTCATGGACAAAAAGCGCCACTACGGTTCTCGAGACATACGAAAAACTTTTAACGCAAAACCCATGATCAGATACGGGGAATAAACGGAAATACTTTTCTGATTTGTTTATTCCAGAATTTTTTCTGATCAAAACAATAAAAGGTAAAAAAACGACCGCTTTTTTTCGGAACTTTCCAGTTACCGTAAAAATGACGAAGGTACTTCACAAAATCTTTTGGGCAATAGAAATCATATCCGAAAAAATTGATGCGTGTTCTCTCTTCAAGAAATTTACGGGGCATTCGATATCGCGTTCTTCTACGCCAGGAGCCACGAGCATACCATCCCAATAGTTCAAAACGGGCATCATCACGATGTACATTAATTTTACAGTTCTCGAAAGTATTGTCACGGTATCCGGCTATAAAACCCGAATTAGTGAGTTCTTGTACCAGGGCTTCCATTTGATCAAAAAAGAGTTCGGCCGGGACAGCTATTCCGACATCATCATCCCAGGGAAGAAATCTGTTTTCCCGGATTGCGCCCAAAAGAGTTCCACCTTCAAGAACATACGGTATCCCCTTTTTCTCAAGAATCCTTGTGACGGCATACAGATTATCCGCAATCTGTTGCTGATTTTCCGGTAGCGTTGTTCCCATACTAATACTCCTCGATCAAATTCAAAATGGAATCCATTCGATCATCAATGGTCTTTATCTGTTCATGATAATTATCGAAAGCATTTTGAACCACCTTGCGTAATGCGGATTCATTATTGAGAAAGAAGTCTATCTTTTCAACAAGATCAGATCCATCCCATTCAATCGGTACGTAGGTTTCACCAGGAATGAAGATATCGGGCCAGGTTTCAAGATGCGACATGTCCGGTTTTACCAGAAGACTTCCGTTTAATACTGCTTCAAAATCCCTGAAGCATACTTCGCCCCAACCAAAGGGACTCAGGGTGATTTTACTGTTTTTTATTTCACGATTGTATTGATTCTGTGATACTTTTCCGACAAGAAAACGCGGATCATCTGCGATTTGTTCCAGCATCATTGTTCTGTGATGGAGAAGAGTAGGGCGTGCCGGTCCTCCCCAACGGGCGTTCACCGGATATTGACCGCTGTTCTGCGGGATTTTGTCCGGTGAAAGAACACTATTCTTGTGGAACAGTTTTGCCACCGGAGCACCAAAAGTCCGTGCAAGGGCAACCGCTGACCGTTGGCGGTATTTCAGTTTCGGGAAGTCTCCCACGCCGATGTTCCACGATATCGCGAGTTTATCAAGCATCGTAGGATCATTCACAACCTGTCGCTCACATGGATCCGGATCAGTTATACCGTATTTTTTATGGGATATGTCAGTGAATAACTCATCACCATACAGCTTTTTTTGATACAGCGTTTTGTCCCTGAACAAGCTCTTGTTGAAAAAGCGGTCCACGTAAGGAAGAACTTCGGGACGAATTATCCCGCCGCCTGCATTTCCATTAAAGAAAAAAATCACACGGTATTTATCCCGAAGTTGTGAAAGCAACTTGATGTCAACATGATCAGGTTTCAGGAACCATCTATCCAGAAAAAGAATCCGATTTTTATCCTTCTTGATGCAATAGTCAGGTTTGTTGGTAAATGTAAATAAATCCTTGTGGCGTGAAAACAAAAAAGGTTTGAGACTGTGAAAGAGACTGATCCGGTCATAAAAGGACAATACTGTTATTCTCATTTTTCGGAATTCTCCTGTATCAGTTGTTCAAGATACCGCGCCTGAGCTTCTTTGGAATACTCCTTTTCAATTGTTTGTCGGGCATTTTTGCATATTTTTTTCCGCAGCGTTTCATTACGGAGTTCTTCAATTGCAGAAATAATTCCCGGTACATCCCGTGAAGGAACCAGTAGTCCGCTTGTGCGGTGCACGATCAATTCCTGAAGACCGGGATGGTCAAAGGCGACTACCGGAACACCTGTTGCCATGGCTTCTTTGACAATATTGGGGATTCCATCGGTATCTCCGCTTTTAGATTCAATATTCGTTGCTAAAAAAACTGCAGCATGTTCAAGCAAAGATCTCAGTGTTTCCTGATCTACCCAACCAGTAAACTGTACGTGATCGGCTACACCCTCGCATACGGCCGTTTTCCGCAATTCTTCGGCAAGGGGGCCGTCACCGGCAATGACCATACGGTACCCAGGATCTTTTTGTACCAAGTGCCGCAAGGCTTCAATGGCATAGGAAAAGCCCTTTTTTTCAACGAGACGACCGGCGCAAACTATTCTAAGTTCGGAGTCATGTATCAGGTTGGTAGATCTGAACGGAAAATCTTTCAGCTCGATTGCAGAATGGTATATACGAATGGACTTTTCGGGAAATCCGAGTCGTACAAGTCTGTCTCTGAATTCAGCACAAACCGGAAAAAAGAGATCGCCCTTACGTTTAAGGACACGGTACACGGTCGGTTTTCTTTTGTAATAGGAGCTGATGTCTGATCCGCGGAAGGAGCTTATTACCGGACCAGTTGTAATCCCGGCTTTTTTCAGGATCAAACCTATATTACCGAGATATCCGAATTGACAATGAATCGCATCAAACCGTTCATTCCGTACCTGAAACCACGCCAAAGGAGCAAGCAGGGTGCTGAAATCATGATGAATGGCAAGGTTTCCCCATAAAGAAAAGAATGCTGATGGTTTTAAGAAAAAAAATACGGGGAGTACCACCAGCAAGTGAATCATTGTAACAATTGTTTTTTTTGCTGTGAAATAGAGTATAGATCCCCTATGTCCATGGTATCCAGTCGTTCGTGATCCTTTGGATTTCTTGCACAAAACGGTAACGGAACTATTCCGTTCCAAAAGACCATCAACCAGATTTTTTACAAATACTTCAGATAAACTTGGCCATGTGTTGGTCACTACCAGTATATTCATTACCGTTCGCCTTGAGTACCTTTCATCTCCGCTTCGAACCGCTCAACCCAGTCAAAAGTCAATTCCGGAACACGGGATGCGCATAAATTTCTGAGCTTCTGATAATATTCCTGATCCGTTATCGCACGTTCTACCATGTCCGCCATTTGAGAAACATTACCGGTTTCAAAGAGCAGTTCAGGATACTTTAGAAGAACGCGGGGGCCTGCAATGGATGTTGCGATTGCAGGACAGCCGGCAAAAATGGATTCCATCACAACATCACCCCAGGAATCATACAGTGTCGGATATACAAACAAATCACATTCTACAAAGTAGGGGAAGGGGTAAACATATCCTGTAAAAATCACCTGATCTTCCAAACCAAGTTTTTTAACCCGTGCAAACAATTCAGTTTTTTTGGCTGTTCTGCCCAGAGCATGAAGTTTAATTGAGGTGAAGCCGCGCTTTTTCAGTTCGAAAAGCAAATCAAGCACAAGATAAAACCCCTTTGAGATCGATAACGGACCGGCATACACCAGTTTTTTTACACTCAGAGACTTGTTTTTATTCTTCCATTCGTCGGTGAATCGTGGAAGACCGATATTCCCCGGGATGACTATTGTTTTTGAAGTTTCACCATGAGTTCGCGACAAAAAAAACTGGCGGTCATCATCATTCAAAAAAGCAACCAGTTCCGCGGAACGTGCAATTTTCCGTTCCCGTATTTTCTTTTTTACGATATAGAAACTCTTTTGTATTTTCTCAAAAAAAGAGCAACCACCCATTTTCATGAGTATGTGCGCACGCGTTATATCATCGTTGCGCACAGCAAAACAAAATTTAGCTCCTGTCAATTTTTTCAGATACAGCGCTGCTGACAGGTTAATGTCACTATGAAGATGAATCCAGTCGGTTCCGGCGATAGTATGCAGTAAATCATTTCTCATGCGGCGAATCCTGCGAGATACCAATAATGACAAAGGAGGAAACTGATGTCTTTTATAGTGTATCGGTATACAGATTTTTTCAAAATGTTCAGGCTGATATGCCAGATATGAATTCATGATAACCCGAACGGTATTCCCCCGTTCCGCAAGTCCTTCCAATAATTCAAGATAGCGCCGATTCGCACCGGTTCGTATTTCATTATTCATGAATATGCCGAGAATGGTCATAAAATTATACTCCTGTTGTACCGGAATGATGCGTGAACATCGTTACACTCATGTTTTCTTCCGGCTTCATTTTTTATCTGCGTTGTTGATATTTCCGGAGTACGGGGAAGATATACTACCGTACACAATTCAGTGAGAAAATCAAATTTTCCTTCCCAGTCATCACCAATAACGAACGTATCCACATGATATTTCTTGATGTCGATTGTTTTTTGTTCCCAGGACTCTTCCGGGATTACGAGATCAACATAGCGAATCGCCTCGAGCATTGATTTTCGCTGTTCATAGGTGAAATAGGATTTTTTTCCCTTTTCCGCGAGATTGAACTCGTCGGTGGAGAGCGCAACAATGAGATAATCACCCAGCTCTTTCGCACGTTTTAAAAGATTGATGTGCCCGTAATGCAAAAGATCGTAGGTTCCATAGGTTAATACTCGTTTCATGCTGTCCCTTTTCTCCAGTACACACGATAATCATGCCGTGCGACCTGTTTATCTGCCGGCGGCAACGCACGGTAATCCCCGTACATTGTTTTCAAATACTCATCATATCCCGCGGGAACGGGAAATTCATACCCTTCGAAACGCATGGGGATTGTTGTATCCACGTACTTTTTTTGTATCCGTTCGCGGCCGCTTCCATATCCCCAGACAGTAAGACCGACATACTCGCTTGTTTCGTACTCGTGCCGGGTTGCTATACGGGTGATCTTGCGGATAAAGAACGCGCATCCTGTCAATTTTGCAAGTCCTACCATACAAAGACGGGGCAGGGTAAAGAGGGGATTATCGCTGAAATAGATACCGGTCCCCGCATACATATTCCACCGTCTCCAAAAACGAATTTTCCGGTGTTCCCTTTCATATTCATTGTAATCGGCAGGGGTACCATCTACCGGAAAAACATCTATTGAAAGACCGTTCTCTGTAATGGTTTTGCTCCGGGTTTCCTTGCAAAAAGTCCGTTCGTCGCACACCTTCGCAAAGGGGTACATATGCGCCCGATTGTATTCTGTACACAAGACAGTATAGCCCGGAGCTACACGACCTCCGGTGAGCGTTATGAATTTATCATAATCCGGACGCGGCATACGTATATCGATGTCATCATCCCAGGGTATGAACCCGCCGTGCCGGACGGCTCCAAGACAGGTTCCGCTTGCCAGATGATAAAAAATCCCGTTCTTTTTACAGAAATCGTCCACCGCAAGCAGTATTCCCAGAAGAAGCGTCTTTATTTCCGCGTCGTCGGTAATTTCAATCATGTCAGTGTTCATCAGCAAATAGTTCCTCATAGGTACCGCGGCGGGTTATTACCCCTTGTTCCAGATAAAAAATCTGATCGCATTTTTTAAGCGTACTTAGCCTGTGGGCAATGAGGATGATGGTCTTTTTTCCTGAAAGTCCGTCTATGGCCGCCATGACGTCCTTTTCAGTCTGGTTATCCAGAGCGGATGTCGCTTCGTCCAT
>ENA-UOWE01006553-UOWE01006553.1-activated-sludge-metagenome-genome-assembly--contig:-NODE-6553-length-10232-cov-5.247028_pt1 | contig 10232 bp, 8 predicted proteins | sample MGYA00249841_ERZ761562 | MGnify/ENA primary metagenome ERZ761562 (study PRJEB28883, sample SAMN05720200) | activated sludge metagenome | isolation source: Anaerobic digester | place: Japan... | reverse complement strand
TCAACCCCGTGGCGCTCGACGCCGGCGAGATGGCCCTGGAGTACGGCGTGACGCGGGAGATGCAGGACGCCTGGGCCCTTCGCAGCCAGGTGCTCTGCGCGAGGGCCTACGCGGAGGGCAAGTTCCGTATCGGCGAGGAGCTGATGCCCGTCGTGATTCCCCAGAAGCGGGGAAAGCCCGTCGTCATCGAGAGGGACGAGTCCCCCAGGGAGACCTCGATGGAGGCCCTCGCGAAACTGACGCCCATCTACGGCAGTCCCACCGTCACGGCGGGCAATGCGCCCCCGATCAGCGCGGGCGCCTCGGCCGTTCTCTGCATGAGGCGCGCCGAGGCCGAGCGACGCGGGCTCGAGCCGCTGGCCACGGTCCTCTGCGCCGTCGCCTCGGCGGCGGCCCCCCGCGAGATCGCGCAGATCCCGGCCTACACGATCCGCAAGGCCCTGGAGAGGGCCGACATGGAGATCGGAGAGATGGACCTCATCGAGATCAACGAGGCCTTCGCGGCGATGCCCCTGGTCTCGACGAAAATCCTCGCGGACGGTGATGCGGGCCGATGGAAGGCCCTGCAGGAAAGGACCAACGTCAACGGGGGGGCCATCGCCATCGGCCACCCCGTGGGGGCCAGCGCCGGGCGGCTCGTCATGACCCTGGCCTACGAGCTGCGCCGCAGGGGCGGCGGCGTCGGCGTGGCCGCCATTTGCGGCGGGCTCGCGCAGGGCGAGGCGGTCATCCTGAAAGTCTGAGTGGGCGGCCGACGGGAAGGGGGGACCATGGATTTTCGACTCTCGGAAGAGCAGCAGATGATCCGCGACATGGCCCGCAGGTTCGCCGAAGGGGTTGTCGCACCCCGGGCCGCGGAGATGGAGGCCACGGGTGAGTACCCCTACGACATCATGAACCGCATGGCCGACCTGGGCATGATGGGAATTCCCTTTCCGACCGGGTACGGGGGAAGCGGCGGCGACTGGGTGGGGATGCACCTGTGCATCGAGGAGCTCTCTCGGGCCGATGTCACCCTGGGAGGGCTCCTGGACGTCACCACGAGCGTCGTCGGACAGGAGCTCTTCGTGTTCGGCACGGAGGAGCAGAAGCGCCGGTGGCTCGTTCCCATCGCCCAGGGGAGGGAAATCGGGGCCTTCGGGCTGACCGAGCCCGGGGCGGGTTCCGACGCCGGCGCGACAAAGACCACGGCCGTTGCCAACGGGGATCACTGGGTCATCAACGGCTCCAAGCAGTTCATCACCAACATCGGCCTCGACAACGCCTCCCTCGTGATCATCACGGCCCGGACGAATGACGCCTCGGGCCGTGATGCCGTCAACGCCTTCATCGTGCCGAAGGGCACGGCCGGTTTTTCGCTCGGCAGGAAATACGACAAGATGGGCTGGACGCACTCGGCCACGCACGAGTGCATCTTCGAGGACTGCCGCATCCCGCGGGATCATCTTCTCGGGAAGGAGGGCAGGGGATTCGCGCAGCACCTGGCCGTCCTCGAGACGGGGCGCATCTCCATTGCGGCCATGAGCGTGGGGCTGGCGAGGGCCTGCTGCGAGGCGTCGCTCAAGTACGCGAAGGAGCGCGTCCAGTTCGGCAAGCCCATCTTCAGCTTCCAGGCGGTCTCCTTCAAGATCGCCGACATGGCCATGCACATCGAGCTGGCCCGGACCATGTACCTCAAGGCGGCCTGGCTCAAGGACAGCGGCATGCCCCACACGCTGGAGGCGGCCTACGCCAAGCTCTTCGCCTCGGAGATGGCCGAGCGCTGCGCCAGCGACGCCTTCCAGATCCACGGCGGGTACGGCTTCATGAACGAGTACGCCGTCTCGCGGTACTTCAAGACCTGCAAGATCCTCCAGATCGTGGAAGGCACCTCGGAGATCCAGCGCCTCGTCATCAGCCGCAACCTCTGAGGTGCGCAGAGCACGCAGAGCCAAATCCGCGGTCCCGCGGCCATCGCGGTCTTTTTGCCGTCTGCAGGGCAGGACGTGAGGCCCGCTGCAAGGGAACGTGGGATGGAAATCATGAACCCGTGACAGGATGACCGTTTGACAGGGCATGCCCGTGGTGTTTATATAAGACCAGAATATGAAAATTCGTATCAGGAGGACCCATGAAGAAGATCACAGCGATTGCGATGATTCTATTTCTGTTTGCCGGCGTTGCCTTTGCCAAAGCGTATGAGGTGAACAGAAAGGCGGGAGAGTTCTCCGTCCATGTCAGGATGGACAAGAATCCTCCGTCCGTCGGGACGAACAACATGGAGATTGCCATTGCGGATAGTACCGGCAAACCCGTGAAGGATGCCAAAGTGCTGGTCGAGTACGGGATGCCGGCCATGTCGGGGATGCCGCCCATGGCCTATAAGGCCGACGCCATGAATCACGGCGACACGTATCATGCCGTTCTCAACATCTCCATGAAGGGGTCCTGGTATGTCAACATCAGGATCACGAGCCAGGGCAAGACGGTTTCGACAAAGTTCACCGTTGATGTGAACTGAGACAACCCGGGATGCCGTCCCGAGGAGTCTGTACCGTATACTCCGGCCGGCGACCTTCCGTCATCCTGGAAGCGTGGTCCCCGTCGGGCGTCGGGCCCGACGGGCACCCTTTGACTTTCCATGTTCGCTCAAGACCCCATCGCTGCAGGGGATTTCCCCCGGCAAGGAGAGACCCTCCCCATGAAGAAGCGGACTCGTTGCGGCCATGGAGGCCTCCTCCTGGGAATCCTGTCTTTCCTGGCCATCCTTCTTCTCGCTGCCGCCCCGGTTCGCGCCGAGGACCTCGACCTCCGGTGGCTCATCGAGGAAGCCCTTCGCAATAACCGGGAGATGCTGGCCGCCCAGTCCAGGGTCGGCGCCTACACGCACAGGATACCCCAGGCGGGGAGCCTGCCGGATCCGATGTTCATGTTCGGCTATCAGAATGAAACCCTGGACCGATACACCTATGGAGAGGCGATCGGTTCAAAGTGGATGTTCGAGCTGTCCCAGACGTTTCCCTTTGCAGGCAAGCGGGGCTTGAGGGAAGAGATGGCAAGGGCAGACGCCGAGAGCCAAAAAGGCGCCTTCGAGGCCCTCAAACGCAGGGTGGTTTCGAGAGTCGTCGAAAATTACTACGAGCTGATCTTTCTGTACAAGAGCCTCGACATCATCGGGGACAGGAAGGCTCTGTTTACGGCCTTGGAGGAGGCGGCCCTCGCGAGATATGCATCCGGCATGGCGCCTCAGCAGGACGCCATCATGGCGCAGACGGAAAAGTACATGCTTCAGGAAAGGGAGGAGATACTCCGGCAGAAAATCCAGACCCTCGAGGGCGTGCTGAATCTCCTGATCGGAAGGGAGGCGAATCGGCCCCTGGGGCGGCCGTCATCCCTCATGGAGGCGCGGCTCGACGCAACACTCGACGAACTGGTGAAAAAAGCCCACGAGCAGTCCCCCGAGGTATGGGCGAAGGAGAAAATGATCGCCGGAGCCGAGGCGAAGGTGAGCCTGGCGAAGAAAGAGTACTTCCCTGACGTGACGCTGAATGCCGGCACGGAGCAGCGGAGCGGGGCATACGATGACATGTACAAGCTCACGGCATCCATCAACCTTCCCGTCTTCTTCCGTTCCAAGCAGGACCCTGCCTTGAGGGAAGCAAGCGCGCAACTTCTGGAAGCGAAGCACGACCTGGAGGCGACAAAGTTCATGATTTCGTCAACCATCCGCGAGAATTTTGCGATGGCAACCTCGGCTCAGAGACTGATGGAGCTGTACAGGAATGCGCTGATCCCCAAGACGTCCCAGGATTACGAGGCGGCCCTTACCGCCTATTCGATCGGGAAGGCAGATGCCCTCACGGTCGTCACGCGTCTCAAGGCCCTGATCGAATTTGACATCCTCTATTGGAAACAGTTCTCGGAGCGGCAGAAGGCCATCGCGAGGATCGGAACGTATACGGGGGATCTGATTCCGTGAGGCGGGCCCGAAACACAGACAACAAATCCCACGGGCGGTGAAGATGAAAAAAAAGCGCAGACTCGCCATCGGTTTGGCACTCCTTGCGGTGGCGCTCCTGCTGTACATGGCGGGTGTCGAGTTGCCGAAGTGGATCAAGGAGAAAACCCCGTCCTCCGTATCCGCACAGAACGTTCCTGCGGGCGGGCACGAGGGCCATGGGGGGACCGCTCCGGCCCCGACTGCGGCGCCTGAGTCATCGGCATCGGAGGAGATCCCGACCGTTGAAATCACGACGGAAAAGCAGCAGATGATCGGGGTGAAGACGATCCCTGCAGCCCTGCTGCCCCTTCGCAGGGTGATCAGGACGGTCGGCCGGATCGAATATGACGAGCGTTTGCTCAGGACGGTGAACACCAGGGTCGAGGGGTGGATCGAAAAGCTCTATATCGATTATACGGGCCGTTATGTCCGCCAGGGAGAGCCAATGGCTGAAATCTACAGCCCGGAACTCCTGGCGACGCAGGAAGAGTATTTGAATGTCTTGAAATGGCGCAGGCAGAAGTGGGCCGATGCCGGAACGGGGGCGATGCTCGCCAGAGACGCCGAGGCCCTCGTCGAGGCGTCCAGGAAAAGGTTGCAGCGCTACGACATCTCGGAGGCCCAGATCCGGGAACTGGAGCAGTCGGGAAAGGCCCGGAGGACCCTGACCATCTACAGCCCCACCAACGGATATGTCGTACAGAAAATGGCCCTCCAGGGAATGAGGGTCATGCCGGGCGAGAAACTCTTCGATGTGGCCGATCTCTCAACGGTCTGGATCATCGCCGATATCTATGAATATGAACTGTCATCCATCCGCGTGGGCGAGACGGCATCCATCAGTCTGAGCTATGTCCCCGGGAAAGAGTTCAAATCGAGGATTGATTATGTATACCCGACGCTGTCCGGCGAGACGAGGACGGCCCGGGTGAGATTCACCATTCCCAACCCCGACGGCCGACTCAAGCCGCAGATGTACAGCACCGTCGAAATCAAGATCAACCTGGGCAGCAAGCTGGCCATCCCCAATGATGCCGTTATTGACACAGGCACCCGCCAGATCGTTTACGTGGACAAGGGGGACGGGTATTTCGAACCGAGGGAAGTCATGCTGGGGCTCAGAGCGGAAGGATACCGGGAAGTCCTCATGGGTCTGAAGACCGGGGAGAAAGTCGCCGCGTCAGCCGCCTTCCTGGTCGACTCGGAGGCCCAGCTCAAGGGCGTCAAGCCTTTGGAAGACGCGGGACACAAGCACTGAAGTCAGGGTACAGGGGAAATCCCCCTGTCAACCCCCTTTCGAAAAGGGGGAAACAACAGGAAGTCACCCCTCCTTCTGTAAAGGGGGGCCGGGGGGATATGACGCAACAGACGGGACTGACCGAATAGACGGAACAGACGGATCTCCGCATGATCGCCCGGATCATCGAATACAGCGCCCGAAACAGGTTTGTCGTCATTCTCTTCGCGGCGTCCGCCATCGCCTGGGGGATCTGGGCGATGAAGAACACCCCGCTCGACGCCATCCCCGATCTGTCGGACACGCAGGTCATCATCTACACGGAGTGGCTCGGGCGGAGCCCGGACCTCATCGAGGATCAGATCACCTATCCCATCTCCTCCACGCTCCTTGCGGCGCCGAAAGTCCAGGCCGTGCGAGGCTTTTCTTTTTTGGGGAGTTCCTTCATCTACGTCATTTTCGAGGAAGGGACGGACATCTACTGGGCTCGAAGCCGGATCCTGGAATACCTGCAGGCCGTAAAGAACAAGCTCCCCGCCGACGTCAATCCCGTCCTGGGGCCCGATGCGACGAGTCTCGGCTGGGGATTTTCCTATGCCGTGGTGGACGAAACAGGGCAGCATGACCTTGCGCAACTGCGCACCATCCAGGATTACAACATCAAGCTGGCCCTGGAGAGCGTCCAGGGGGTATCCCAGGTGGCCTCCATCGGCGGCTTCGTGAAGCAGTACCAGGTGACCGTCGACCCCAACCGCCTGGCGGCCTTCAACATCCCCATCACGAAGGTCCTCGAGGCCGTCAAGAAAAGCAACCGCGACGTGGAAGGGCGCGTGCTCGAACTCTCGGGCGTCGAGTACATGGTGAGGGGAAGGGGGTACATCCAGACCGCGAAGGACATCGAAGAAATTCCCCTGGGTACAGGCCGCGGCGGGACTCCTGTTTTCATCCGGGACGTGGCCAGTGTGCAGATCGGCCCGGAAATCCGGCGGGGTCTGGCGGACCTCGACGGTCGGGGCGAGGTGGCGGGCGGCATCGTCGTCGTGCGCTTCGGTGAAAACGTACTGAACGTGATCGAACGGGTCAAGGAGCGGCTGAAGCGGGATGTGGAGCCCAGCCTTCCGCGAGGCGTGAAGATCGTCACGACCTACGATCGCTCCGATCTGATCCACCGCGCCATCGACACGCTCAGGGAAGAGATCCTGAAGCTGACCCTTGCCGTCAGCGTGGTCTGCCTCGTTTTTCTCTTTCACCTGCCCAGCGCGCTCGTGGTCATCTGCACGCTTCCCGTGGCGATTATCATGTCCTTCATCTGCATGTTCTACCTGGGCGTGACCTCCAATATCATGAGTCTCTCTGGCATCGCCATCGCCATCGGGGCCATGGTGGACGCCTCCATCATCATGGTGGAAAACGCCCACAAGAAGCTGGAAGAATGGGAGGCGGCGGGGGAGCCGGGAAACCGAGTCGACGTCATCATCGAGGCGGCCAAGGAGGTGGGGCCTTCGCTCTTTTTCTCCCTTCTCGTCATCACCGTGGGGTTCCTGCCCGTCTTCACCCTGCAGGCCCAGGCGGGGCGGCTCTTCAAGCCTTTGGCCTACACGAAGACATTCGCCATGCTGTTCTCGTCTTTGCTGGCCGTGACGCTGGCCCCTATGCTGATGACCCTGTTCATCCGCGGCAGGATCAGGCCTGAGGAAAAGAATCCCGTCAGCCTGATCCTCCACAGGCTGTATGAGCCGGTGGCCCATTTCGCCCTGCGGTTCAAGAAAACGGTCATCATCGCGGCCCTGGTCATCATGGCCGTTACCGTTTATCCCTTCATGAAGCTGGGAACGGAGTTCATGCCGCCCCTCTATGAAGGCACCCTGTTCTACATGCCCGTGACGGTCCCGGCGGCATCGATCTCCGAGGCGTCGAAACTGCTCCAGCTCCAGGACAAGCTCCTGATGCAGATCCCCGAGGTGGCCCAAGTCTTCGGCAAGGCGGGGCGCGCCGAGACGGCCACGGACCCGGCCCCCCTGGAGATGTTCGAGACCGTCATCAACCTCAAGCCCGAAGCCGAGTGGCGCCCGGGGATGACGGTGGAGAAACTCAAGAACGAGATGAACGACGCCCTGACGATCCCCGGGGTGGCCAACTCCTTCACGATGCCCATCAAGGCCCGCATCGACATGCTGGCCACGGGTATCCGCACCCCCGTGGGGATCAAGGTCATGGGGCCGAAACTGGACGAACTCGAAAAGATCGGCCTTCAGCTCGAGCATCACCTGAAGGATGTCCCCGGCACGCGGAGCGTCTACGCCGAAAGGGTCACCACCGGATATTTTCTCGACTTCGACATCAACCGCCGGGAAGCGGCCCGTTATGGGCTGAGTATCGATGACGTCCAGGAGGTCATCCAGTCCGCCGTCGGCGGCATGAACCTGACCACCACGATCGAAGGCAGGGGGCGCTTCCCCGTCAACGTCCGGTACCCCCGGGAGATGCGAAACGACGTGGAGACCCTCAAGCGGGTCCTGGTCCCCGTCATGTCGCAATCCTCCCAGGCACCTTCCTCCGCGATGCCGGCCGTGAAACCGATGATGCAGGTCCCCCTGGGGCAGCTTGCGGAGATCAAATTCGTCAAGGGGCCTACGGCCATCAAGAGCGAGGAAGGCCTTCTGGTCTCTTATGTTTACATCGATTTTTCAGGCCGGGACGTGGGGGGCTACGTGGATGAGGCCAAGGCAAAAGTCGCCGCCCTGAAGATCCCGGAAGGCTATCGCCTCCAGTGGAGCGGCGAATACGAATATCTCGTCACGACCCACGAGAGGCTGCAGATCGTCATCCCGCTGACGCTGCTCATCATCTTCGTCCTCATCTATTTCAATACGAAATCGACGACGAAGACGCTCATCGTGCTCCTGGCCGTTCCCTTCTCTCTCGTGGGGTCCTTCTGGTTCCTCTACCTCCTGAACTACAACATGAGCATCGCCGTCTGGGTGGGAATCATCGCTCTTGCCGGGCTCGACGCCGAGACGGGCGTGATCATGCTGCTGTACCTGGATCTCGCCTACGAGCAGTGGAAGAAGGAGGGGCGGCTGCGCACCCCCAGGGACCTCGAAGAGAGCATCATGCACGGCGCCGTGAAGCGGATCCGGCCCAAGATCATGACGGTGAGCGTCATCTTGGCGGGACTCATCCCCATCATGTTCAGCCATGGGGCGGGCTCCGACGTGATGAAGCGCATCGCCGCGCCGATGATCGGGGGGGTCGTCACCTCCACCGTTCTCGAACTGGTCATTTATCCGGTGATCTACAGGATCTGGCGGGGCCGGGATTTCCGCGTCGAGGAAGGGTTTCTTGACAAACGAAGCGGGATGCGCAACGATGCGGAATCGATGAGGTGAGGGGGTCAGACCCGTTTTCTACCCGAAAGGAGGGGTTCCATGCTCAAGGAGTTCAAGGAATTCGCCATGCGCGGCAACGTGGTGGACATGGCCGTGGGCATCATCATCGGCGCGTCCTTCGGGGCCATTGTCAAGTCCCTCGTCGACGACGTCCTGATGCCGGTCATCGGCCTGCTGATGGGCAACGTCGACTTCTCCAATTTCTTCCTCGTGCTCAAGGCGGGAAAGGTGCCGGGCCCCTACGCGACGCTCGCGGAGGCCAAGGCGGCCACGGCGGTGACCCTGAACTACGGCCTGTTCGTCAACTCCATCGTGACCTTCCTCATCGTGGCCTTCGCCATCTTCATCCTGATCAAGCAGATCAACCGGCTGAAGCGGCAGGAGGCGCCCGCGGCGCCGACGACGAAGGAATGCCCGTTCTGCCTCTCGGCGGTTCCCCTGAAGGCGACCCGCTGCCCCCAGTGCACCTCGGAGCTGAAAGCCTGAACGGGGTCTCGCGGACAAAGAGGAAGGACCCGGGAGAGGGCGCCGCATCGGGCGCCCTTTTTACGGCGTCGATCGTGAAGGGTTCGGGGAGGCCGGCCTAGCGGCGGTGGGCCGATGGGGCCATGTCGCCGGCAACCCTGCGGCGCGCCCAGCCCAGGAATCGTTCCACGGGCCAGGTGATCAAGGCGACGACCGCAAGGACCAGCCGCTCGGCCATCGTGTATCTCGGTTGAACGGTCTGCATCGGATGCTCCTCTGCCGGGAATCCCGTGATGGGATCTCTGCAATTTTGCTGCCACGTTTCCGGGGCAGCACACGAAAATCCCCCTCAAGAAGCATCGGTTTTCTGACGAAAGGACTTGAGCACGGCGTTCAGACCCGTGCATGTCCCCGGCTGCATGGGGCCTCGTCCGGGGGGAGACCCCCCGCGTTGGCAGGGAACCTGCATGGCTCATCCCGGGGCGGGGCCGGCTCCCCCGCCGATCCCATCGAAGGAGACCGTGACGCATGCGAGTCCTGATCGTGGAAGATGATTTCGTCGGCAGCCGCCTGATGAAGAAGTTTCTCGAGGCGGAGTGTTTCTGCCACCTTGCCTTCGACGGCAGGGAGGCCATCGAGGCCTTCGATGCGGCACTCCGGGAAGGCAGGCCCTACGACCTGCTGTTTCTCGACATCATGATGCCCGAGGTCAACGGCATCGACGTGCTCAAGGCGATCCGGGGCCTGGAGGAGGAGCGGGGCATCGCCCCCGACCGGGGTGTCAAGGTGATCATGACGACCGCCATGAACGACGCCGACGTCATCCTGGAATCCTTCAACGCCCGCTGCGACGGCTACATCGTCAAGCCGGTCCGCAAGGAGCAGCTCTTCGAGGAGATCCGGAACCTGGGTTTCCTTCCCGACCCCCCGCGATAAGCCCCGACGGGTGCCGCCCGGCGGCCCCCGTTTCCTTTCGAGACCCCCGCACATTCATCCTTGACCGAAGGGCGCCCGAACGATAGAAAGCGGATGGGCGCGCAACCGCGGGCTGCACGACGCGGTCCCGCAAAGCCTGCTGCGCGGCCGGGTTGTCGCGGGATGAAAACAGGAATCACCCACCTTCCCCTTCACGGCGGCAGGGCCCCGGCCTGGCTCTTCGGCC
>ENA-UOWE01006547-UOWE01006547.1-activated-sludge-metagenome-genome-assembly--contig:-NODE-6547-length-10237-cov-4.188568_pt1 | contig 10237 bp, 11 predicted proteins | sample MGYA00249841_ERZ761562 | MGnify/ENA primary metagenome ERZ761562 (study PRJEB28883, sample SAMN05720200) | activated sludge metagenome | isolation source: Anaerobic digester | place: Japan... | reverse complement strand
CCGCTTCGGGCTCACGGGGACGAAAGAAAGCTGCCTCTCGGGAAGATGCGGTTCATGCATGGTGCTCCTCGACGGGATTCCGGTTCCCTCGTGCGTCGTCCCGGTTTTCCAGGCGCGCGCCGCGCACGTCGTCACCATCGAGCATTTCCGCGAGACGCCAGAATGCGCCGACGTCATCGAGGGGTTCAGCGAGGCAGGGGTAACCACCTGCGGCTTTTGCGACGCGGGCAAGATACTGGTCGCCCACCGTATCATCGAGCTGTCTCCCCGGCCCGCGAAGGACGAGATCAGGCGGATGTACACGGGAAACGTGTGCCGGTGCACCAGCCTCGACGAGCTCGTCGCCGGCGTGCGCGCGGCCGCCCAGGCGCGGAGGAGGAGGCTCGATGCCAAATAGGCCAACCACCGTATACCACCCGTCGTCCGTGCAGGAGGTGCAGACCATCCTCCGGAACGTCGCCGGGGTCTCCGTAGTCGCCGGCTGCACCGAGATCGCGCGCCGGCAGACCAGCCGAGCCCTATTCCTCCCCGCCCATGTCGTCGCGCTCTCTCAGGTCGAGGAACTCCGCGCGATAAGCAAGACCGAGCGCTACCTCGAGTTCGGCGCGAGCGTCACCCTCGGCGAGATCCTGGCGCTCGGGAAGAAGAACCTTCCGGAGGTGCTGCACGAGGCGCTCTCGCGCGCGGCGAACCCGGGCGTCCGCGCCCTCGCAACGATCGGCGGCAACGTCTGCGCGAGCGATCGCCGTCTCTCGCTATTCGCCCCCCTGATCGCGCTCGACGCCAAGATCGAAGTGCGCACGCAGGCGGAGTCGACCTGGGTATCCCTCGCCCGCTACGCTGGCCCGGGGATGACGCCGGAATTCGTCAGCAAAGTGCGCGTGCCCACCGACTCGTGGGACGTGACTCGATATCGCCGGCTCGGCCGCGAAGGAATCGTCTCGAGCGAGACCGCGCACTTCGTGTTTCTCGCCAAGTCCCAGAAGAACATACTCTCCGACATCCGCATCGCGTACGCGGACGAGCGCTTCTTCAGGAGACGCGAATACGAGAACCTGATGATCGGGCGGAGCCTCCCGCTTTCCGAGAAGGACATCGTCAACTTGATGGACAAGGCCGAGCTTTTCGTCGGAAAGGACGCCTTTCCCCCCTCGTTCCGCCGCTCGCGGATGATGAACCTCCTCCGCGACGCGCTGGGCGAGCTTACCTGATCAGCATCGCGTCCCCGTACGAGAAAAACCGGTATCTTCGCTCTATCGCGTGCTGATAGGCATCGAGTATCCGCTCCCTTCCCGCGAAGGCGGAGACGAGCATCAGCAAGGTCGATTCCGGAGTGTGGAAATTCGTGAACAGTTGGTCGACGGCCTTGAACCGGTAGCCGGGGTAGACGAAGATACTCGTGCTCGACTCGCCGACTCGAAGCGCGCCCAACTCGGCGTCCCAGGCGGACTCAAGGGTGCGCACGCTCGTCGTGCCGACCGCGAGGACCGGCCGTCCGTCGCGCTTCGCCTCGGCGACGAGGCGGGCGGTTCGCTCGGGAACGGAGAACGATTCCTCGTGCATCCGGTGCTCCTCGATTTCCTCGACGCGCACCGGAAGAAAAGTACCAAGACCGACGTGCAGGGTCACCGTCGCCCGGATCGCCCCGCGCTCGTCGAGGGCCGAGAGGACTTCGTCGGTGAAGTGGAGCCCGGCCGTCGGCGCCGCGACCGAGCCGACGTTCCGCGCGTAGACGGTTTGATAGCGATCGGCGTCGGCTGGCCTGTCGTCGCGTCGAATGTACGGCGGGAGCGGCAGGTGCCCGTTCGCGTCGAGCCAATCGTCGTCGATAGGTCGCGAGAATTCGAGAACGCGGAACTCGCCTGCCGAGTCGGCGTCGCCGGTATCGACGACGCATGCCTCGGTCCCGTCGTCGAATCGGTATCGGCGCCCGCTCTTGTGGCGCTTCGCGTTACGCGCCATCACCTTCCATCGTGAGCCAGGCGGAGAGCCATCGGCCTCGCGCCGCCCGATCAGCAAAAACTCGGCGCGATTGCCGCTCGACTCGGCGGTCGCGAATACCCGCGCGCGCCTAACGCGCGAGTCGTTGAAGACCATCACGGTACCCGGCTCGACGATCTCGGCGATCTCGGAGAAACGCCGATCTGCGACCGACCCGGTCGATCGATCCAGCACGAGAAGGCGGTCCTCCCCGCGCCGGGACGAGGGCTCCTGGGCGATCAGCTCCTCGGGAAGCTCAAAATAAAAGTCTTTCGTTCGCATCGTTCGCGTCCGCCCTCCCGCGCGCGAGCCCAAGATGCTCGTAGGCGCGGTCGGTGACCACCCGACCGCGCGGCGTGCGCTGGATCAGGCCGGCCTGAATCAGGTAGGGTTCGTAATAGTCTTCGAGAGTGTCGATCGCCTCGCCGACCGAGATCGCCAGGGTCTCCGCCCCGACAGGACCGCCCCCGTAGTTCTTGACGATGGAGGCGAGTATCTCGCGGTCGTAGCGCTCAAGCCCAAGGGAGTCGATCTCCAGCTCACGAAGCCCGGAGGCGACCGTCTCGCGGGTGACGGTCCCGTCGCCGAGAACCTGGGCGTAGTCGCGCATCCGGCGAAGCAGTCTATTCGCGACGCGCGGAGTCCCGCGCGAACAACGGGCGAGATCTCGCGCGGCATCCTCGCCGATCGAGACCCCGAGGATACCGGCGGATCGTAGTATGACGGAGGTAAGCTCCTCCTCGGCGTAGAAGGCGAATCGCTGCACGATGCCGAACCGGCTGATGAGCGGGCTCGACACCATCCCGGCGCGCGTCGTCGCCCCAATCAGGGTGAATGGCGGGATCGGTATGCGCACGGTGCGCGCGCTCGGCCCCTGGCCGATCACCCAATCGAGCTCGTAGTCCTCCATCGCGATGTACAGCATCTCCTCGATGGCGGGCTTGAGTCGGTGTATCTCGTCGATGAAAAAGACGGTCCGCTCGGTGACGGTGGTAAGGATGCCGGCTAGATCCTTCGGCTTGTCGAGGGCCGGGGCGCTCGTCACCTTGAAGTCGACGCCGAGCTCGTTCGCCGTGATCTGGGCGAGGGTCGTCTTGCCGAGCCCGGGCGGACCAATAAGGAAAAGGTGATCGAGGCTCTCGCCGCGCTCGCGCGCCGCCTCGATGAACACGGAAAGATTTCGCTTGAGGGGCTCCTGCCCCTGGAAGTCGGCGAGAAGCCTCGGCCTAAGGGCCCGGTCGCGCTCGTCGTCGGCCAACAGCTCGGGCCGCACCACGCTCGGCACGTCTCGTTCCATCGCGCGCCGCCTACGAGCTCAGGCGCACGATCGCGCGCCTAAAGAGCTCTTTCTCGAAGGCCTCGGTATGCCGGTCAGCCCCGCCCGAGGCAAGCTCGGAGGCGAGCTCGTCGACCGCGTCGCACGCCGCTTTTCGGTCGAAGCCCATGCCAGCCAGTGCCTCGACGACGTCCCCGTGCGCTGATGGGCGCGTCCCCCTTCCCTTACCCTCCGCCTGCGCATAGGTGAGCTTTCCCTTGAGGGCGAGTATCATCTTCTGCGCGGTCTTCGTGCCGACGCCGGGCGCCGCCTGGAGGCGGGCGAGGTCGCCTGAGTCGAGGGCCGCCTCCAGCTCGCCGGCCGGAACGCTCGACAGTATCTTTAGGGCCTGCTTTGGGCCGATTCCCTCGACTTTCATGAGGTCTAGGAAGAGCTCGCGTTCGCACTCGCTCGCGAAACCGAAGAGACGCATCTGATCCTCGCGATGGTAGAGCCAGGTAAAAACCCGCGCCTCGGAGCCGACGGGCCCGAAGGCGTCGAGGCTCAGCGAGGGGACCGCGATGTCCCACTCGATGCCCGAGGTGGCGAGGCGCAGGGAGGCCGGGAGCTTCGCGGTGAGGGTGCCGGAGAGGCTATTGAACATACCGCATTATCGCCGTTTCCGCGCGGATTGGCAAGCGGCGGCCATGGCGGCGACGTCGGCCGTGTGCGCGCGGGCGATCGCGGCGGCAAGCGCGTCGGCCGCGTGGTCCGGCTTTGGGCGCTCGGTAAGACCGAGGAGAACTCGCACGGACTCCTGCACCTGTGCCTTGTCGGCGCGCGCGACACCGACGACCGCCTGCTTGATCGCGTGCGGGGTGAATTCCCCGAGGGCGATCCCCCGGAGGGCGAGCGAAAGGGTGACGACCCCGCGCGCCTCGGCGACGCCCATCGCGCTCGTCACGTTCTTCGCGAAGTAGAGAGTTTCCATCCCGGCCTCGGATGGCCCGTACGCGTCGAGGACCTCCTCGAGGGCGCGGTGGATCATCAAGAGGCGCTCTTGATGGATGAGCCCAGCCGGGGTGGCGATAACCCCGTGCGACACGTAGCGCAGGCGCGAGCGCTCGAAGGTTAGGATACCCCACCCGGTATGGGCGAGGCCCGGATCGATGCCGATGATGGTGCGCGCCGCGTCGCTCGTGCTCATGCGAACACCATACCGCAAAAAAAAAGCCGCCGCAATAAGCGGCGGCCCTTCGCGCGCGGAATCCCGCGCCTATGGTTACTCCTCGAAGCCCTCGGGGATATCGAGGTTGGTGTAGACGTTCTGGACGTCGTCGTCTTCCTCGAGCTTCTCGACGAGCTTGAGCACCTTGCGGGTGGTATCGACGTCGAGCTCGCTGTAGGTGTCGGGAACCATCGATATCTCGGCGGAAAGGGACTCGAAGCCCTTGGCCTGCAGGGCCTCGAGCACGGACTCGAAGGAGGTCGGATCGCAAGTTACCGTGATAACCCCGTCCTCGTTCCCCACGTCGTCGGCGCCGGCCTCGAGGCCGACCTCCATGATGGTGTCCTCGTTGACGGCCTCGGCGTCGTACTCAATGACGCCCTTGCGGTTGAACATATAGGAGACGGAACCGGTCGCGCCAAGGTTACCGCCGTTCTTAGAGAAAAGGTTGCGGACGTTGGCGGCCGCGCGGTTCTTGTTGTCGGTCAGGACCTCGACCAGGATCGCGACGCCGCCGGGCCCGTAGCCCTCGTAGGTCAGCTCTTCATAGGTCGCCGCGCCGAGCTCGCCGGTGCCCTTCTTGATCGCCCGCTCGATGTTGTCCTTCGGCATATTTGCCGCGCGGGCCTTGAGGATGGCGGTACGGAGACGGGGATTAGCGTTGGGATCACCGCCGCCCATCCGGGCCGCGATGGAAATTTCCTTGATGAATTTGGTGAACATCTGACCGCGCTTCGCGTCGGCCGCACCTTTGGCGTGTTTAATCGTCGCCCATTTACTATGTCCTGACATGATGTCTCCTTATCGTAGAGTTTAAATACTACCACACGAAAAAAAAGCGTGTCAAGAAGCGAAAACGCCGCGTTTTATCGCAAAAACGCCGGTTTTTCGCACGATGACACGCTTTTTATCGCGGCAAAAGAGCGCGATACGGAATAGTACGCTAGTACCTAGAAACGACCAGTCTGAGAGGCCTTCTCGAGGGTAGTAAGGACGAGCTGATCGTGCCACTCCGTCGAATAGGGTACATGGGCGCGGACGACCGGCCGCAGTTTCGCGTCCATCGTCTCCTTGCAGGGATCGCAGAGGTCATACTCCCGGATGTGCCAATAAGTCCGTTCGTGAACGGGGTCTTGCATGGGCTTGCCGCAAATATCGCAAAACAAGGTTTTCATCGCTTTTCTCCTACGGATGCGTTCGTATATCTTATGATAGCGCATGCCCCCCATTTTGTCGAGCGGGTTTTTTCTTTCATTGACAAAGGCGGTTGGTTCGGTACAATCGATGGATATGGATGAACGGAGCTTTACGGTAGCCGGCCGCAGCTTTCTGGCTGCGGGCAGAGCCTACTCCCCCGGCGGCCCTCCCCTCGTCATCGCCGAGATCGGCACCGCCCACGGCGGGGATATCGCGCGGGCAAAGGAGCTGATCGACGCCGCGAGCGAGTCGGGCGCCGATTGCGCCAAATTCCAGATCGTCCACGCCGCCGAGATACTCCACCCGGCAACCGGTTTCGTTTCCCTTCCGGGGGGCCCAGTCCGCCTCTACGACCGCTTCCGCGAACTCGAGGTCTCGATCGATTTTTTCGCCGAGTGCTCCCGTCACGCGGCCGACCGCGGGCTTCTTTTCCTCTGCATGCCCTTCGGTCTCGAGAGCGCCGCCGAGCTTAAGTCGCTCTCCCCCGCCATCGCGAAGGTCGCCTCGCCCGAGCTCAACCACCTTCCGCTTCTCGCCGAGCTCGCCCGCTGGGGCGTCCCCCTGATCCTGTCGAGCGGCGTCTCCCGCCTCGCCGACATAGAGCGCGCCCTCGAGCTAACCGAGGCGGCCCCAGAGCGGCTCCTCCTCCATTGCGTGACGAGCTATCCGGCCCCCGAGGAGGAGTACAACCTCGCCGTCCTCGCGACCCTCTCTGCCTGCTTTGGCGTCCCCGTCGGCGTTAGCGACCATTCACTCGACCCAGTCCTCGTCCCCGCCCTTTCCCTCGCCTTCGGGTCCGTCGCCGTCGAGAAGCACATCACCCTCTCGCGGTCGGGAGACGGCCTCGACGACCCGGTCGCCCTAACCCCGGCGCTCTTCGCCGAGATGACGAGGGAACTCCGCTCCCTCGCCGGGAAGGGGCGCGACGCGATCGTCGCCGAGATGGAAGCTCGTTATGGCAAGGAACGGGTCGCGCGGACGATCGGCGACGGGCGAAAGGAGATCGCGCCATCGGAACGGGCGAATTACGGAAGGACGAACCGAAGCGTGCACGCGACGCGCGCGCTTCGCGCGGGCGAGACCGTCGGGCCCGCCGACGTCGCCCTCCTCCGGACGGAGAAGGTATTGAACCCCGGCCTCGATCCCGCATTTCTTGGCCTCGTGGTCGGCGCGAGGCTCGCGCGCGACGTCGCGGACGGGGCCGGGATCGAGTGGGACGACCTTATTCAGCGCTAAGCGGACCCCGCCGCGCCGCGCGGCCTACACCATCTCGGCGATGAGCCTCAGGCCTTTTAGGGTCAGCATCGGGTCGACGGCGTCGAAGGCCTTCGTCACCGGAGCGAGGACGTGCGAGAGCCCGCCGGTCGCGACCACGCGCGCGTCAGAGCCGAGTTCGCTTTTCATCCGCGATACCAGCGACTCGACGAGGCCCTGATAGCCGAGGACGACCCCTGCCTGTATCGAATGGATGGTATTCGTCCCGAGGCTCGAAGGCGGCACCTCGACAGGGACGGAAGGCAGCTGCGCCGTGTCGCGGAACAGGGCCTTTACCGCCGTGTTCAGTCCCGGCGCGATCGCGACACCGCGTATCATCGCGGAGGAATCGACAGCCGTGAAGGTAAGCGCGGTGCCGAAGTCAACGACGATGCACGCCGAGCGCGCCCAGTCCCAGGCGGCGACCGCATCGCAGACGAGGTCCGACCCGATCTCGTGCGTCGCCGATTCGGGCACCGTAACGGGAAGCCTCGGGTAGAGGGCGGGGCCTATCAGTATCGGTTTCTTTCCGGTCAGCTTCTCGATCATGGCGGCGAACGTCTCGTTCAGTACCGGCACGACCGAGGAGATCACCGTCTTCTCGATCGTCCCCGGCGCGATACCGGAATCGCGAAAGAGCGAGCGGAGGATCGAAGAGTACTCATCATCGGTGCGCCTTGGGTCCGTGTAGATGCGCCAATCCTGGGCGAGATCGCCCCCGTGAAAGAGACCGACAACGATGTTCGTGTTCCCGATGTCGACGACCATGAGCATGGAAGGACCTCCTCCTTGCGCAAACGGCGCGCGCGCGGTATCATACCATCATGTCCGAGCTTATACAACCTAGGGTCCTGAAGGGTTTCCGCGACGCGCTTCCCCGCGAGGAGATCGCGCGCGCCCTCCTCGTCGAGCGCCTAACGCGCGTCTTCCGCCTGTACGGCTTCGTGCCGATCGACACCCCCGCCCTCGAGTACGCCGAGATCCTGCTCCGAAAGAGCGACGGCGAGACCGAGAAGCAGGTCTTCCGCTTCCAGGACAACGGGGGTCGCGACGTCGCCCTCCGCTTCGACCTTACCGTCCCCTTCGCGCGGTTCGTAGCCGAGCACCGCGAGGAGCTTTACTTCCCCTTCAAGCGCTACCATATCGCTAAGGTCTGGCGCGGCGAGAAGCCCCAGGCCGGGCGCTACCGCGAATTCGTCCAGTGCGACTTCGACGTTGTCGGGTCGGACTCGGCCGCCGTCGACTTCGAGATTCTGAGCCTGATGCGCGAGGCTCTCCGCTCGATCGGAGTCGATTCCTTCACGATCCGGCTCTCGCACCGGGGGACCTTCAACCGCTTCCTTTCACGACTTGGGCTCCAGGACAAGAGCGAGGACGTCCTTCGCACCGTCGACAAGCTCGCCAAGATCGGCGAGGAAGAGACCGCCAGCCAGCTCGCCGCGTTCTCGGGCGCGGAAGCCGCGCGCGAGATACTCGCCTACGTCAAGGGCGCCGGCTCCAGGCCGGAGGACTTCGACGCCACGCTGGCGCTCGTCGAGCGCATGGCGGGCGGCCCCGCCGAGGACACCGAGCGGCTCCGCGCCGTCCGCGCCATGATGGTCGCCTCCGGCGTCGACGCGAGCTTCGTCCTCGACCCATCGATCACCCGCGGCCTCGACTACTACACTGGTATCGTCTACGAAACCTTCCTCGACGAGCTCCCGTCGATCGGCTCCGTCTGCTCGGGCGGCCGCTACGATAACCTCGCCGGCCTCTACATGAAGGACCGCGTCCCCGGCGTCGGTTCCTCGATCGGTCTTGACCGCCTCATCGCGGCCCTCGGCGAGCTTGCCGCGCGGGGAAAAAGCACGCCCCTATCCGGCGCCGCGTCCTTCACCGACTGCGCCGTCTTCTGCGAGGACGAAGCCTTCATGGACCGATACCAGCGACTCGCGGGGGAGCTCCGCTCCCTCGGCGTTTCCTGCGAGGTCTTCCCCGACGCGAAGAAAATGACCCAGCAATACGCCTGGGCCGAGAAAAAGGGCATCCGTTGGGGCATTCGCCTCGCCTCCGACGGACCTAAGCCCATCGTTCTCCGCGATCTCACCGCCCGCTCAGACCGCCCGTGCGCGACCGCCGAGGAGGCCGCGCGGGGGATTGGGGCTCAGCAAGCTACTTGATTTTATATTTTCCTGCGTAGCGTTCTTTCGTCCGACGCAAATGGCCATGAATGAGGGCTGTGGGGTATGGAGTGCTTTTTTCAATCACCCGAATGATTGTCCCCGCAGCCTCCAGCATCGGCGGTACCTGACGAAGCAATTGTATCTTGATGAACGGCGTTCTCTTCTTGAGATTATAGCGCCATCCATGCAGCATAGGATTGATTTTGCGCAACACCAGTATGTTCCTTGACTCTGAATAGCACTTTAAGAGGAAATACAGGAACAGGCGTATAGGTCTACGCGCATATCTCTCGCTTGCTGATTTTTTGCGGCACTTATTTATCACAAGAACCGGAATCGCGCGCAGTAGGTAATAGAGCGGTATGGATGCACTATACGACGCATAGCGAAATCCCTGCTCGATAAGAGACCGAGACAAACCGATCTCATATCGCAGAATCACCTCCAGTTTGCTCTCGACGCACTCAACGGATTGGAAGAAGGACTCAAGCTTTCCCGAAACGATGACGGGGGACTTAAAAACGATAAAGAAACTTTGCAAGTGCCTTTCAATGCTGTTTGATTCGGCTATCCCCCAGAAGTCACACTCCTTTCTCCCCATCGCCTCAAACAAGGCCGACAACGATGAAAGAGGACCATAGACACTATCATTACAAATAATGACCTCATCATATGAACGGAGGTCAACACCGGATTGCAAAAGCCCGACGCGGTAACTGACAAAATCATAGCCGTTGTTTTCCCGGCAAATCACTCTTATACAAAGACCATCCAGTTTTGCCTTTTCGATCTCTGAAAGCGTCGACGTCGAAACAAAGACGATATCGCATGGCAAAGAACGAAGCTCGCGCAGATAATGCAGAACGTATGCGTCCACCTGATCATCGACATCGTAATGCGAGAAAATGACCAGGCGCGACTGGCTCAGTAACGACATACAAGAACTCCAAAAGCATGTCGTCTAATCATGGTCATCACGTGGCGTCATTGCGCATTTCGTCCAGATAGCCCTCGAGGCTCTCTCGCCATTCGGGGACGGGACGGCCAAGGGCCTGGGTTATTTTCGATTTATCAAGCACTGAGTATGGCGGCCGGCGTACCTTCGATGGGTACTCGGCGCTCGTGCAGGGCTGAACGTCGCAGTCGGTCGAAACGAGGCCG
>ENA-UOWE01006542-UOWE01006542.1-activated-sludge-metagenome-genome-assembly--contig:-NODE-6542-length-10245-cov-4.562414_pt1 | contig 10245 bp, 9 predicted proteins | sample MGYA00249841_ERZ761562 | MGnify/ENA primary metagenome ERZ761562 (study PRJEB28883, sample SAMN05720200) | activated sludge metagenome | isolation source: Anaerobic digester | place: Japan... | reverse complement strand
TTTGAAAGTCTATCTCGGTGAAGAGTTGGTGGAGGCCTTCGAGTATCGAATGCCTACCGAAACTTGGGAATAACGTCCTTGGGTAACCTATGTCATGACACTTTTTACCCTTAGACCCGGGTTACCTATGTCGTGACACTTGTCAGTTACGGGCTTACGAGGTAGCCACAGTTTCATTTTCCTTTGTCTTCACAGAAGCACATCAATAAGGCATCTAAGCGTATACTCTAAACATCTGGAGCCGCCGGTCCAGATAGTTCCGATTTCGCCAGTTTGTGCGCCCCAGAAGATAAAATTGCTTTCAAGCTATTTCCTTCCTGGAACATCCCCGTGAATTGCGATCCAATCGCCCAGTCTGCTAAATGCAGTTGATTTGATTTTTAACAAGAGCCATCGTTCACATGATTTTCTTAAGTCCAGATGTACAAAATACTATTCTTATCGACGCAGCTCATTGCGATGCCTCCGCCTCTCCCGGAGTTGACCATAACGCTTCTTGCAATCGTTTCGTTTCATCCACTGAGAGCATAAGATCAATCGATATGGGCAGTTGCAGCGATTTCAATGTTAATTTCCACTTATCATTTCTTCCGTGTACTTTCAGTGAGCCATCTTTGATTTCCCACTCAAAAAATTTTCTAGCCGAGCGCTGTTTTAGTTTTTTCAATGAATCCCACGAAATTCCTATATGGATGACATCCATCGTGTCCTCTTCGGTGTCAGCCATTAATATGAGCGTCTTTCCCCGATTCTCTTCGCCGACCCATAGTGTACCTGTTTCAGTTCGTACAATCTCTTTCATGTTGCCTCCGATAAAATCACACATTATTCGAACGGGTTTTTATGACAGCCCCATGAAAAATCGAATACTTTAGCGTGTGCTTCTCTTATCCTAGTGTCATGTCGCGCCGTTGCGTGATACCCTTCACCGGGCACACCGGTGCGCTTATTTACCACCAATGACTGCAAGGGAGGCAAACCGGCGCCCATGCAATAGTCTTGGATTAGCCCAAGAAAAAATCGGCAGACACGATGATGTACGCCCATTCTGTGAGCCAATTCGCCATAGGTTATGGGCTTGCCTTTCTCCGCCTGTGCCGTCAGAATCTGCCAAGCTCTTGCCGCCCTCTCTCTTTGGTCAATTCTTTTAGACATCTTTCCCCCCTGACATGTGCATGAAGACATCCGGATAGACCAGATCCGCTAATGATTATCGATACATATTCGCTCAAGACTCGCCTGTCCGACCTTTCTATTCCTGCGGTCGTATTTTCAGCCTCACCAACTCGCTATCCAATCCGTGTTGAAGGACTTCCATTCTGCTGGATTTAGACAGGATGCGTTCCGTGTGCACCGCATTGATGACGAATGGAAATAAGCCTGGACTCTCGAGAAGCTCCCGCAACGAGGCTGATCCGCTGGGGCGTGCATATAATGCAGCCTCGATAAGCCATGCAATCAAGTGGGCGTCCTCAATATGCAACGGAGTGGCTGCACGATAGATTCCCTTTTTCTCCGTCTCTTTAAGTACGCCCCAGTCCAGGAATGAACGCAGAACGCGGCGCGCCGCGCGTGAGACCGTCTCCCGCTCGCCATATTGCTCGCGCACCCTGCGCTGAATATGAGAGGCCGCTGCAGTACCCTGCAATCTTAGAAGCCGGCCCGCTTGAGTGGCCACACCTGCCCAGAATGGATAGGCGGCCATCACCATGCCCCAATGAATAGCCAGATGACGGTCGCGAGAAATTCTCGTGAGCAATTCCAGCCCTTCGTTGCGAAAGGCCTCGAGTTCGCCTGGAACGGTCAGCCAGGTCTTCATGAGAATCGTGATGATTTTTTCGCGATTTCCACGCTCTGCGTCACCGCCCACGGATACCTTGTCTCTGAGAAGCTCCTGAAGAGCATCACTGACCGTGGCCTTGTCGTTCCCCGCAAGAACCAAGGTAGCCGTTCTCTCAAGCCACTCCAGGCGCACGCGCTGACTGAATCCGATTTGCTCTGTACGCCCCATCAAGCGTCCCTCCTTTCGATCTGCACCAGAGGGACGATGAGTTCCTCGATCGAGATGCCCCCATGGCCAACTGTGCGCTGCTTCTCTTGGATGAAGGCTTTTCTGTTGGGGGCCAGTAAAACAAGGTAGTCCGCCGGAAGCCCGACGGTTTCCCATTCAAGAGCAGATGGAAAGCCTTCCTTGATTTTCTTGCGGAGGGTCCTATCTGAATAGACACGGACGCGCTCACCACGCATATCCGCCACAGCGCCCTCCGCCGGGCGCCCGTAACCTTCCGCCTCGATGTTGCCATGATCGGAGGTCAAGTAGACGCGAAAGCCGCGATTCAAAAGCATATCAAGAAGATTGCCGAAATATGGTTGTCTGGCCCACTGGGCAACCTGATTATGCATGCCGGCGGTGCCCATTTCCATCCCGTGCATGATCCTGTCAACCTTGTCGACGACAAGTCCGGCAATCCTCGCTTGAGGATGAGACAGCGCTTCCGAAAGGGGTTCCAGGCTTCCGTCACCCAACCCCTTAACGTACACCACTTGATTGGCTGTATAGCCGTGGTCGATCCAGAACTGCGTCCAGAGATGCTGCTCTTTTTCCGTCGTATGGATGCTGCTTGGGAAGAAGACAGGGGCCTTGCCGGCAAACGCCGCTTGGCGAGATACTGATGTCAACGAAGGCACCCATGCAAATACGGCCTGGTCTCTGAACCGGAAACCGGGCTTCCGCGGTGATAGCACGTTGCGACTCACCAGCCACTGATCCAATGAAAGGCCATCCATAACGATCAAGGCAATTTTCGCGTTCCTCTCATCGCCTAGCTGACGGGCCAGAAAGCGCGGCAGGTGATGCAGCATAACCGGCGGCACCGGGGGTAAATTGATCAGACCCGCGTAGCGCTTCAGGAGCCAGCAGGTAAATGCGTCGTCCACCCGCGTGCGCAGGGCCTCGGCGCTCTCGATCAATTCTCCCTTGGCAGCTTCGGGCTGCTCGTTCAAGAGCAGAATCAGCTCCGCCCAGCCATGGGCAAAGCGAAACCACTCCGGGTATCTTGCATCGACGGCAGGAATAGACTCCCGCAGTGTGTTTATGAGTTTCCCTAAACGGCGCGTGCTGGTCACCGCGGGAGATGTCTGAATGCCGATTCCAACCCAGGTATTGGTAAGAGTATCCGCATGATCGTGGGGGACTGCATTCAACAATCCCTCGGCAAACAGGTTATCGATATACACGCGAATGTCGTGATGGTCGAAGGGAAGATCCACGGGTCCTGGGATTGCCGGGCTGTATGCCTTCGCGGCTTCTCGAATGCCGGGCGTCTCCTTGTTTGCTTCTCGGTCCAGAAAGATCGGCCAGCGCTCCTGTAAGAAGGCAAAGAAGGTTTCCCGATCCGTCGCCAGAGACTCCAGAGGCCAATCGTCAAAATGACCGCTTTGGCGAAGGATTTGGATGAAACGCTCATCCAGCACCGTCGGGACACGCTGACCGCGGTAATGGCGGCGAAGAAGCACACGCAAAAGATCCGTCGGACGTTTGATCAGCTCGGGGGCAATTTCAAATACATGCCGGAGCACGAACTCTTTAGTGGCGTTGTCGCCCAACTGACCAGGGGCATGCCTCTTTTGGGCTTCGTACAGGGTATCGAGGTATCCAAGATCGAGGGCGGCTACGACCGAATAGCTGAGGTTCGGGAATATGTCGCCAAGACTGAACGAGAGCTTCCGGCCCGCCTGCAGGAGATCGTAGGGCAACCGATTGAGGCCGCTTGCTGGCGAGCGCAGAACGACAACGAGATCCGTATTCTCGCCACGATCCCAGAGGGAGCGGAACTTCGATTCGTAGACATAACGAAATGCGATGTTGTCTTCGAACGGTATCAGCTCGAAACCCCGCTGGCGGATACCTTCGAGAATCCCCTCTTCAAGCAGAAGCCCATCCGGATCAGCCGCCAGCGTCAGCCGAGCCACTCGTGGCGTGAATTCCTTGAGGATTTGATCGCGCCAACTAGTCATGCCCCCCGCCTTCTACCCGCAACACAAGCAACGGCACCATTTCGGGATAAACATGGGCCTTCTGCTCAAGCTGTTTCTGGAAGCTTTGCTCCTCCTCGGATAGGAGGCCCAAGCGGTAGTTCCGCACCTGCGGCAGCCCTATCCGTTCGATGATTTTGCGGCGCGCCACGAAAGCGTAATAGGCCTTCTCACGCTCGCGGTCGATTCGGGCCTTGTGCTCCTGGACGAGCGCGTCGAAGATAGGCCTACCGTGCTGCTCCGCAACGGGCTGCAGCTTCTCGAGGACAGCTTTCGATGAGGAACTCTCCAGCATCGAACGTATTGGCGTATTCGCTGTAAGGAGTTGATCCCACACGTGCCTGGCCGTCGGCATATAGACCCTACCGCTGTCCGCCAGAAAAAGAGGCATTATCCTCCTGCGGTTCCACTCCATCGACGCAATCGCAACCCGCCAAAGAGACCAGATACCTTGAACTTCCTTTTCGATTCCCGGCAGCGAGACCACCGGAACCGGCTGGCCGGGCGCGAAGAAGGGAAGCCGCATTGCCAGCCCGCGGATCTTTGGCTCCTCCAGAGTGAGGTGCCGCGCAGACGGAAGCTCCTCGGCCTCCCTGACGGTGAAAACCACGTTCTCGTAAGCATCGCCATCCGGCCAGGTGAGTTTCCAGCCATGACTTTTTCTCTCGGCCTGCCCGCCATGTGCCCTGAGATAGCTCACGGTCATGCGCTCGAGCCAATGGGGCATGGGATGGGTCAGCAGCCGCTGCGCTTCGCCGGGCTCCAGCTCATCGGTGGCGCCGAGCACGGATGCCGCGGATCGCGCGTCCCGGGCCTGCTCCTGCAGGCGGACGACCACGCTATCCACGGTTTCCTCCACTTTCTCGGGATTCAGGATCGCCTCGACATACATCTCGTCAAACATGTGACTGGCCTGGGCCGAGTCGAGGACATCGCCTGTCTTGTCGATGCCGAACTCCTCGAAGATGACGGCTAGTTTCTGTTCCAGCACCTCCCGGACCCTGTGCTCCACCGAGCCTTCGAAGACGAAATTGACCGCCCTCACAACATGCGACTGCCCGATCCGATCCACCCGGCCGATCCTCTGCTCCAGGCGCATGGGGTTCCAGGGAATGTCGTAGTTAATCACCACGTGGCAAAACTGCAGGTTCAGACCTTCTCCACCGGCATCCGTCGAGATGAGAATGCGCGTGTCCTTGGCGAATCTCTCCTGCACCCGCCTTCGTTCTTCCATGTCCATGGAACCGTTCAGGCAGACCACCGAAAACCCGCGCTCCGTCAGGAACCGGCGCAGCATCTCCTGAGTGGGAACGAACTCGGTGAACACCAGAACCTTAAGCTCCGGATCGCCCTCCTCGGATTGGAGACGGTAAAGCCAGTCGAGCAGCGCCTCTGCCTTGGCATCCGGCCCCTCCTGCTCGCAGCGGCCCGCCGCCTCCAACAGCAACTTGACTTCGGCACGCTCGTTCTTGAGCGCCTTGAGGCGGGTGCGAAGCAGCACGTCGATCTGCTCCTGGCCGTCCAGATCCGCCCATTCCTCCTCGGCGGTCAGTGGGAACAGGCTCAGTTGCTCCTGGGGAGCAGCCAGAACCTCCAGCCGTTTTTCCAGTGTCGTGCGAATGGCGCTTGTGCTGGAAACCACCAGGCGCTGCATCAGGATCATCAGAAAACCGATGTAGCTTCTCTTCTCCCGCAAGGCCTGGTTGTAGCCGTCCCGCACGTATTCGGTAACCGCCTCGTAGAGTATTTTCTGGTTGCGGTGACGCTCCTGCCAGGAGACCGGCGCAAGCTGCGTGCGCCTGGGCTTGAACAGCGGTTTCCCCTCGGCATCGATGGCCTGCCGTTTTTCGGTTCGGATCACATAGGGCTGGACTCGCTCGCGGGTGACGCTGCTGAGATCCGGAAACTCCCGGGCGTCGAGCAAGGACACCAGCCGGTGAAAGGCGTCGGTCTTTCCCTGGTGGGGCGTCGCCGAGAGCAGCAAAAAATAGGGTGCAGCCTCGGCAAGACCCTGCCCCAGCTTGAAGCGGGCCACTTGATCCGTGCTGCCGCCAAGCCGATGCGCTTCGTCCACGATGACCAGATCCCAGCCGGCAGAGAGCAGGTCCTCGAAACGCTCTCGGTTGTATTCGCCCACCTGGGACGCGCTCCAGCCACGGCGCTTCTCAAGGGGCTTGACCGAATCCATCGGCACGACCACCTGCGAGAACATTTGCCAGGCATTATCCGGCACAGCCCCGGGACCATGATTCCCGTTCTGCCCGGTTCCCCTGCCGGCCTCCGGTGCGAGCCGCCTCAATGTCTTGATATCCTCGGGGAGAACCAATTGGAAGGTTTCCCCGAAGTGGAAGCGCATCTCGCTGACCCACTGACTCACCAAGCCCTTCGGGGCTATGACGAGCGTCCGCTTGACCAGCCCGCGTAGCTTCAGCTCGCGCAGGATGAGACCGGCCTCGATGGTTTTGCCCAGACCGACCTCGTCCGCCAGGAGATAGCGCACCCGGTCATTTGAGACTGCCCGGGACAGGGCCCGGATCTGGTGAGGTAGCGGAATGACGGTGGATTCTATGGGCGCAAGCAGAACATCCTGGGTGAGTGCGTCAGCCACCCGTGCGGCTGCAGCGACGTAGGCGATGTACTCGGCCGTGCCCGTGCCGCTGTTCTCCAACGGCTTGAGCCGTGATGCCGGGATACGAACCACAGAGTCGCGCCCGGGCAACCAGACACGGCAAATCGTCTCTCCCCAGAGCGTTTTTGCTTCGATGACTTGACAAAGCTGCCCGTGATCCGGGCTGTAATACCAGCTATTCACATCAGTTCACATCATTAAAGCAGACCGGTCTTTTCCAAATCTTTGCTTTTCGCATATTCAGATCGACCATTCGCCATAAGATGGCTCATCTCTTTTTGCTTGCTTCCTCAATAGCTTTAATCATCGCCTTGTGTTCCCATTTAACTGCTTTGCAGCCGTTCTCAGCAAAAGCCTTTGGCAGATCCTTCGGGACGCTATCGCCTTTATAGACACCAATAACTCCTTTTCCGCGCCTTAGACTTTCTTCTATCTCCCAGTTGACCCACTTGCTAGTAGCACTCGCCTTTGAAAGATAGACGATTGTCACTGATGTCCTGTCGATCCTTTCCCGGATCTGCCGTTTGATATACTCAGCATTCTTGCTGTCGAAAGCTTCTTTGACTGAATAGTCATCAAATTTAAGATCCAACTTATCGTTCTTAGCTTGCCCACGCAATAAGTTGACATCATCCATGTCTTCATTGGCAAAGCTGATGAAAACATGCCTGTCTTTGACCGAATCGGCATCCTTCAACTTCTCTTTCGCGGTTTCCTCTAACTTCCGAAGAGCGTCAGAGGGTATACTTCCGCCCGAGCTACCTCCCATTGTGGCCTCCTTTCATCAATCACCAAGTCTCCAAACATGAGATACACTTCCCGCAAGGCACCCTCGTGCCAGCATGGCAGGAGTATGTGTTCCGTATCCCTTTCTCCTTTGCCAGTTGAATGATGTCTGCTTTGCTAAAATCGGAGAGCGGCGTGACAACGCTGATAGGTCGGCCGAGGGCCGAAAAAATAGCTTTCTCTGCGTTTTCAGCAAAGTTCCCAGTCTGATCTGGGAACAAGCTGAATCGCTCTGACAATAGGCCAATGGCTACGGCTGATGCACCCACTTGAAGTGCGAATGCTGCCCCCAGAGTAAGAAAAAGAAGATTGCGCCCTGGTGTGAAAGCGTCATTAACGATATGCTTACAATTAGAAGTAAGGCCTGAACGAATTACTTTGCCGAAACCGGAGATGTCCATTTTTGTCGGCCTTGGCAGCCCAAGCTGATTATGGACAGCCTTACAGGCTTGCCATTCCCTTTCTGAAGCTCGTTGGCCATAATTGATGAAAAGGGGATGTATCTCAATACCTTCTTCCTGCGCCAGTACGCCAACTAAAGTAGAATCAACTCCACCGGATACCAGATTTACGATACTCATATCACCCCTTCCCGCTTAGCTACCCGCATAGTGATCCATACCGCAAGGTCGAAACATCCCACTGTCTGCCCAAACTCTGCCGCAACGTCGCTAAAAACGGTTTCGATACATTCATAGGAAGCCAGCCGAGACAGCATGGCCGCGCTGGGCCGGATCCCTTTGCACAAACTTAGATAACTCAAGACGTGCCTATCTATTACGGCGAGGTCTGACGAAAACGACACTCTGCGTAAGAACAGGCTGGCTTGTTTGGGACCGAATCCTTTAATGGACGCGACAAGTGAAGCTCTGGCCTCCCGGGCGGACTTCGACGAATGCAAGAGTTTTTTGAGAGGGCGGCCGCCGCCGTAGAGCATCGCAATGGTCGATGTGAGCAGAGAGACGTTTCGATTCCTGAACCGGGGAAGTACCTGTCGCTCACATCCGCCCATCGTGACCGACAGTGGTTTAGACAAAGCCAGCCGCAATTTCTCCTCATAAGCAGATTCTTGTGTCCCGAGGAATTCTACCGGTGAAAGTAGACAAACGTCACCGAGCCTATCCGCCGTCGCCACTGCAACCTCGAAAATCATCTGACTACTGAAGAGGCAAACGGTCATTTCGCGAAGAAGTTCTTCCTCTGAAAGTAGGGTCCAATCGTTTGCGGCTGAGACATGTCTCTGAAGCTCCGTACACATCTCCCTGATCGTTCTATTGATCCGCTCAATCTTTTCAGTCATAGAGGCTCTCCCAGCCCAGTACTGCTGAGCACGAATCAAAGACATACTTCGGAAAGCTAAGTTTGCAGAAGTTTATTCCTCTGGCTTCATGCATGGCTTCCCGAAGGCCCGTCATCCAGCTTGAATAGAATTCAAGATTATGGGCAAGAACGCGCACGGCGAATGGTAAATCCTCACCGCCCCACCTGGTTTGCGCCTTGAACAGATCGGCATGAGTAAAATGAGACAGCAATCCCGTATTGTGATCGACGACCGTTTGGCACCACTCTAAACCGTCGAAGCTGTCCGCACCCGCGATGGAGTATACCGCGATCGACAAAGGATTGCCTGTACCTAGAAGATGTAGCGCCACGTAATGATCAAGATCATTGAGGGTCTGCCTGATCTTCTTCACGGTCTTCGCCCGATTAAACAATCCGTCCCCGAGTCGTCTTTCGGGCGTGGCAATCATTGCAGCGCCGGAAATTCTCGCTAACTCGCTTACGAGATAGGGCAGTTGGTCCGGCTCTCCATGAACAATCGGGATTACGGGGGTCGAATTAGCTGTTGCTTGATCCTGCGCGTATCGCTCCAGGAGCATACGAATGTGAGTCGATGGATTCTCTGGAGGCAGCTGCTCATCGAAACCAAAAGCAAGGCAGCAAGGGAATTTGCGTAGTGCGTCATGGAAGGTGCTCTGTTGCCACACAGCCCTTGCATCTTTCCAGTAGCTTTCATAATTGCCCGAATCCATAAGAATAATGGTCCCTTTGCTCATCGCCGAGGCTAACTCGCCTTGTATTTCTTTTTGACTAGGTCCTGCATGCTGAAGATCAAAAGCAGAGACAAGGAATTGCCCATAGAGAGAGCTTAATGAATTGAGTATGCGGATGTAGTCCAGAGGGAAAAGATTCGTTTTGACTGATGATACGGAGGGGAAATATACGGGTAATGTCAGTTTGATGGAACCGATATCCAGATTGGTCAAGCGGCCCGACTGCATTATATTCTCTCGCTCTGACCGTGCTTTACGGCGTGCTTGGTTTCATTAAACCAGTTGGCGTGTTCAGTGGACACATGTTCCTCGACGCGCTCAGCCAGGGTGACGAGGCGATCAATCTCGCCCAAATCCCTGTATGGCCCTGCTGAAGAAAGGAACAGATACTTCTCATGTTTCAGGCGCTCAGCGGTCGATCTATATGTAACCCATAACGTAGAATACTGGTTCATGTGCTGAACGCCCTCCAAAACTGCTATCGCGGCCCCAGCCAGAGAAGTCAGCCATTTAGCCACGACAGGCTCGGCATGACTAAGGACCGGAATGGCGACGGCTAGTCCTAATTGGAAGAACTTTAGCGTCTTATAGCGCTGTTGGCATCGGAGACTCTTAACATCATACCACCCAAGCTGATCTTCCAATCTTATCCATGCTGGCTGATATTTTATGCTGTCAGGAGTTGCTGCGTATTCCGACGCAATCCGCCACCTGATTCCGATTGATTCCGCCACCCCATTC
>ENA-UOWE01006539-UOWE01006539.1-activated-sludge-metagenome-genome-assembly--contig:-NODE-6539-length-10253-cov-4.327907_pt1 | contig 10253 bp, 6 predicted proteins | sample MGYA00249841_ERZ761562 | MGnify/ENA primary metagenome ERZ761562 (study PRJEB28883, sample SAMN05720200) | activated sludge metagenome | isolation source: Anaerobic digester | place: Japan... | reverse complement strand
GATTTAGTAACAAATATTCCATTATTAGCTTTACTAATTGCAACGACAAACATGCTTTGCCCATCATTTTGAATATCCAAAATATCACCCCCATTCAAATAATCATTTACTCCATCAAATCGTACTACGGGTTTGCCATTAAGTACATTATCAACGAGGGTTGGGCGGTTGGCAGCGGTAGGTTGAGTAACAAACAAAAATTCGTTGTTGTTTGTAGTCCATGTTTCTACGGGGTTGCCATTGCCTACTTTGAGCGAATCGGCACTCCACCAAGCTTGTAAGCCCGGCATAGCATTGGGAATAGTTTGACTGTGTGCTGAGTACAAAGTCATACACAACAAGAATAGAATGCTATTGCGTAGAAATGAAATCATTAGTATACATAATTTTATACAAATATAGTTTTTTAATTATGAAATATGAAATATGAAATATGAATTGTTAACCATTAATCATTAACAATTAAACACATGCCATATATCTGAATCAGGTGGTGGTGCAACAACAGTTATTTCTGTTTTTGTTACGGGATGTGTAAATTTCAATGAATAAGCATGTAACGATATTCCACCGTTAGTATTACTTCTATCAAACCCATACTTCACATCTCCTTTTATCGGGCATCCAATTTTTGCAAGTTGACAGCGTATTTGATGATGTCTTCCTGTATGTAAATCTATTTCGAGTAAAAAATAATTTTGTGATTCTGCTATAGTTTTATATGCTAATATTGCTTCTTTTGATTCTTTAGTTGGTTTATCGTATGCTATTGATTTATTTATTTTTGGATTTCTATATACATGATGTTTCAAAAGAGCAGATTCCGGGTTTGGCTTTTGTTTTACGATAGCACGATATGTTTTTTTAAATTCTTTGTTTTTCAATTGTTCGTTCAATCGAGTAAGAGCTTTGCTGGTTTTTGCAAATAAGATGACTCCGCTTACCGGTCTGTCAATTCTATGAACCACACCTAAAAAAACAGCACCGGGTTTATTATATTTGTCTTTAATATATTGTTTTACAAGCTCTTCGAGCGATGTGTCTCCGGTAGTATCAGGTTGTACCAATATAGCAGTAGGTTTATTTACTACAATTACATGATTATCTTCATATAGTACTTCAAATAACATACGTATAGTATTGGTAATTATTTAAATACTGTTACCCAACCTTCTGTATCTTCAACATCTCCATATTGTATTCCAACTAAGGTGTTATATAATTTCATGCTTTGTGCACCTAAACTCTCGGGCGAACCATAGGTATATGAAACATTTACAACAGGGTCGTAAATTTCGCAAATAGGTGTTACAACTGCTGCAGTACCACATTGTCCTGCTTCTTCAAATGTAGGTAATTCATCTAATGATATGTTTCGTTGTTCTACCTTCATACCCATATTTGCTGCCAATTTCATGAGACTTAAATTTGTAATTGACTCCAAAATAGAACTTGATTGTGGGGTAATATAGGTATTGTTTTTAATGGCAAAAAAGTTCGCAGGACCACATTCGTCTATGTATTTTTTTTCTTTAGGATCAAGGTACAATGCGGAACTGTATCCTTGCTGATGAGCTCGTAACGTAGCATTTACTGCTGCGGCATAATTTCCGCCAACTTTTACATTTCCGGTACCTAATGGAGCAGCTCTATCGCTATCACGTTCTATGATTACTTTTACCGGTTTACATCCGTCTTTATAATACGGTCCTACCGGACTACAAAACATTACAAATAGATATTCGGTACTTGCACTAAGTCCTAATTTACCTTCAATTCCTATCATGAGCGGACGAATATATAATGAAGCTCCGGTGCCGTATGGTGGAATAAACTCGGTGTTATGCTTAAGTAAGGTAAATAACATGTCTTTAAATAATTCTTGTGGTATTTCGGGCATTCCTATTCGTTGTGCCGATTTGCTCATGCGTTTTGCATTTTCTTGCCAACGAAACAATCGAATTGTGTTATCGTTGCCTCTATATGCTTTTAAGCCTTCAAAACATTCTTGCCCGTAATGCAAGCATGTAGCCGCCATGTGTAAGGTAATAGTTTCTTCGGTATGTACTGTTACGTCGCCCCACGTTCCGTTTGTGTATACGCATCTAATGTTAGCATGTGTTGGCATATAGCCAAACGGAAGATTACTCCAATCAATCATTGTTTAGTTTGTATTAAATTTTGAAACTTCGAGTTTGTTCTTGTAAATGTTGTATTTGTTTATTTTTATTGGCATTACGTCTATTTCGAGAGCTCGCAGTGAAAAAACGATGATGTTGTAGAAATTTAATTTGCATTACATTCCATTCCATTTCACTTTTTTTAATTATGCCATGTTCTATTAATTCTTTATATAAATCGCGTGAAACTGCCAAATAATCGTTTCTTCCTAAATAATCCAAATCGGCATCGCACATTATCTCTTCGAGTTTATTTTTAGGATTATGTGGTAATTTAGTTGCCGAAATTATTTCACAAATTTGGTGTATTTGCTCGTCGGTAAAATTATATTTTGGTAAAATCATACGTGTCATTTCAATTCCCAAATCTTCGTGATCTTTGTAACCTATCAAAAATCCGGCATCGTGAAATAATGCAGCAGTTTTTAACAATAACATATCTTCATCGCTTACACCTTCTTCGTGACCAATTATTTCTACTTGAACTATCACATCAATAGTATGCTTTAAGTTGTGATAATATAAATCTTTAGATAATTCTTTTTCGAAGCGTTCAAGCATAATTTCGTGTAAATCTTCGAATTTAAGTAATGCCAATTTATGTCCAAACACCTTATTGGGTAATACGCGCAATGCATCGTCAGAAAATTGTGCTTTAAATCCTTTTACAAAATACATATCTATTTCGCCTTTGTACTTAACCGGCATTTTGCCTCGGTATTCGCAATCAAAAAAGTCTTGAATAAGCATATAGGTAGTTTCCGAAATATTTACTTTTCCTACTTCGCCCGACGACTCCATTCTGCTGGCAATGTTAACACTGTCGCCCCAAATATCATACGAATATTTTTTACTGCCTACCACGCCGGCTATTACCGGACCGGTATGAATACCAATTCGTAGCCCCCAATAATTTTGAATATCACTTGAATGATTTTGTTGCAATATTCGAATTCTGTATTGCATTTCGAGAGCTGCTACTACTACTTCAATAGGATTGGTCCTGTTTTTTTCGTGTATTCCGCCAGCACACATATATGCATCGCCTATAGTTTTAATTTTTTCTATATTATGATGCTCTACTATCGTATCAAATTCAAGAAAAAATCTATCTAATTCATCAATTAATGTATCCGGAGGCATTTGTTCGGCAATTCTTGTAAATCCCTGAATGTCTGAAAATAATATTGTTGCCATTTCAAATCTCATAGATGTTGCACGTCCTTTTTCTTTTAATTCGCGTGCCGTATGTTCGGGCAAAATATTTCGTAGAATAGTATCTGTTTTTTCTTTTTCAATCAATAAATCTTCGGTGCGTTGGCGTATAATTTTACTTAATTTTGTTTTTTCTTTTAAAAATAAATATGAACGCCATCGGAATATGAGAGTAATAACAGCAGCTACAAGTATTCCATATAAAATAAAAGCCCACCAACTTCGTAAGGGGTGTTGTTTAATTTTAAATTCAAATACACTTTCGGGACTTTCATTACCGTAAATATCTATTGCTTTTACTCGAAATACATAGGTTCCTGCAGGTAAATTTGCATATTCTTTTGATGTGCTATGGCTTGGTTTTGACCATTCGTCGGAATACCCTTCCAACATATAGGTGTGTACAATTTTTTCGGGATTTTCGAAAATAGGGGTAGTGAATTCAAATCGAATAGAATTATAAGCATATTGAAATACATGTTTTTTTGGTACTTGAGGATTAAACAAATACAATGAATCTTTACCTATATAAACAGAATGAATACGTGTTTTTTCATTATGTTTCTTTGTAAATAATTCTTTAAAATCCATTCGCACTAAACCATCGAACCCGCCAAACCATACCACCGAATTAGCATCGGGATACATAGTAGAACAAATAAATTTGCTCAATTTATTAAACTGATTAACTATTAAGGTATATCGTTCTTGATTGCCACTATTCCAAGCCACCGCAATTTGATTTTCGTAAACACCATGCGATTTAAACGAAACCCATAAATTTTTATCGGCATCTTCTACTATGGGCGAAACGCGTTCTTCTATATATTCTATAGGTATGCTTATTTTACTGTCTTTATAAAACATTCCTATACCCATATCATATCTATAGAGCCCTACAGCAGTAGAAAACAAAATTCCTCCCGATGTTTGATACACTTCTATCCATTGCGAAGATTTTGGCAAGCCATTCCCCGAAGAATATTTTGTAACATCATATATATTATTTTTTTTAATTATTTGATACACACCTTCGTAATAGGTTCCTACCCATGTTACTGAATCGTTTTCGAGAGCTATTGAATTAATATCCGAATTAAAAGGTCCTATGGTTTGAATGAGCGATATAGTATTGTTCAATTTTTTCATTACATATACATGAGTTTTTGTGCTTACCCATAGTAATTGGGTTTTGTAATCAATTTGTATTGCAATTATATTACCCGGGAACAATAATTGAGGTTTATCATTTTTTATTTCATACAATCCTTGTTTGGTTGCAGCTAAAATTGATGAATTGTACGAAACCAATTTATTGCATTGAATAGTATGATTAAAAATTCCTTGGAAATTGGAAACTTTGCTATGGCCCTTAATTAACTTATATAAACCTGATTCTGTTCCTATATACATATGGTTAGCATGTCTAATAATGCTGGTAACTTTACCGTGTAATTCGTAACTCCTGTTGAAATACGTAAAAGCAGATGGTATTTCGATACGGCATACTCCATTACTAAATCCTGCCCAAAGATTATTAGCTTTATCAATAAACAAATCGTGTATAGTATTATCGTATAATCCATTGTTGGTATTCAAATAGTTTACTAATTTTCCATGTTCGTTTATAAAATACAATCCATTTTTTTTGGTAGCAACACACAAAATATTATTCGACAACTTTTGTGAGCAACTGTATTCGTACTGAAGAATATCGGCATCAATTTCGGTAACAAAGGGTTCAATAGAATTGTCGGGTTTAATTTTATAAAATGAATCGGTTGTGCGAGCTATAAGCACGTTGGCATAGCGAAACATTTCCAAAATTTCGTTATTTTTAAAAAAATTGGAAATATACGATGTTTCAGCTTTTTCATCTTTAAACTCATATAAACCTTCGGATGTAGAAATAAACAGTTTATTTCTATCGCTGAATATCGAAAGAAAACGAGAATCGGAAAGCAGCTTTTTAGGTTGGTTATTGGATATATAATACAAGGTTTTATTTGCTACAAAGTATACCCTATTTTGATATACAAGTATTTTTTCTATTTGTCCGAAATCATATACTGTGTCAATGAGAGATTCAAATACATTTCTATTATATTCATCGAGTTTACATTCCGCTATGGTATTAAAACCACCTATGAATATTTGATTATTAGCCGATTGATGTAATATTGGTTTACCATTCCATGTTTGCATACGCCAGTGGCTGCCATTATAAAACAGTAAGCCGTTGAAATTACCAAAACAAAGTGTGCCAAGTTTATTTTGAGCTATAGTATACATGGCACCTCCGTATCCTATTTCGTTAGGTGTAATATTCTGACAATAAGGAACTCCCAATTCAATAGTTTGAGAAAAAACAATTCCAAATTGGAAAAAAATAAAAAAAAGTATCAGTTTAATTGGAGCCAATGTATTTTTATATTATTTTTATCTGTTCAAATGTACCACTTTTATAGGAATATATTTTTTTCAAAATTAATAAAAATTTAAAATAAAACATATGGAACTGAAAGAGAAAACAATATTAGTTGCATGGGATTTTTCAAATGTTGCCGAATATGCTCTGCAACATGCAATTAGATTTGCTGAAAAAATTGAAGCTCGAGTTATTTTATTAAATATTGTAGACGATGGTAAAGAAATTGAAAGTGTAAGTAGTCAATTATCTATTGTTGTAGAAGATGCTCAAAAAAAATATAATTTCAAACCCGATTTTTTAGTGAAAGAAGGTAGTATTTTTACAACAATCAAAGAAGTTGCCAATGAACTTGAGTCTTTGTTTGTATTTATGGGTACTCATGGTATTAAAGGTTTGCAAAAAATTACAGGAAGTTGGGCTCTTAAAGTAATAGAAGGTTCTAAAATGCCATTTATAGTTGTGCAACGACCACCAAAAGATGAACATTTTGAAAATATTGTGTGTCCTATTGATTATAAAAAAGAAGACAAACAAAAAGTAGTGTGGGCGGTATATTTAAATAAATATTTTAAATCGAAAATTTCTTTATTTGTTCAAAAATCAAACGATGCTAATTTAAAAAAACAAATACATTCCAATGTAGTGTTTATAAAATCGGTACTCGACCAAAATAAAATTGAATACGAAACAATTGAATCTGTTGATAAAAAAGATTTTTCCGATCAAGTAATAGAATATGCCGAAACTATTAATGCTAATGCTATACTAATTACTACTTCACGAAAATTAGATATTGCCGATTATATGTTTGGTGCTACCGAACAAAAAATAATTGCAAATAAACCGTGTATTTCGGTAATTACGGTATTCCCGAGAGAAGGAAAATTACAAGGGTTTAATTAATTGAGCTATTAGTTTAGGGTTAATGAGATATTTTGTAATTCTTGCGTTTTGTTGTATTCAGTGTTTTGTTTTTGCTCAAAAACCGGGAAGATATAGAATAACGTTTGCCGACAAAGAGAATTCAAAATATTCAGAACTTCGGCCCGAAGAATTTTTAAGCCCAAAAGCTCTTGAACGACGAGCCAAATATAATATTGCTATTACTCAGCAAGATATTCCTGTAAATCAATGGTATATCGATAGTGTATTGCAGTACAATGCTCGGTTGTGTAATAGTTCTAAATGGTTTAACTCTGCTATATTTGAGTGTGATTCTGCAACAAATTTTTCTGCTATTCAATCATTAGCTTGTGTGCAATCAATTGAATGGGTTGCTCCAAAACATAAAGCACAGCCTGATGCCACACAATTACAGCAAGAACCAAAACATGTTGTGCCATATTCCGAATTTTATTCAGCAACACATGATTCATTGTATGGTAATTCTATACGTCAAATAAAACTTATGAATGGTGTGCCGTTGCATAAAGCCGGTTTTATGGGGCAAGGTATGACTATAGCTGTTCTCGATGCGGGTTTTTTACATGTTGACTCGGCTTCGGCATTTTCGCAGGCATGGGAAGAACAGCGAATTTTAGCATATAGAGATTTTTCGGGTGCCAATATTTCTGTTTGGAACGAAGGATATCATGGTATGGCGGTGTTATCGCTTATAGCTTCGTATTTGCCTAAAACTATGATAGGTACAGCCCCGCAGGCTCGCTATGTATTGTGTAGAACAGAAGAAGGGGCTACCGAATATAGAGTAGAAGAAGATAACTGGACAGCAGCAGCAGAATTTGCCGATAGTATTGGAGTGGATGTTATTTCTACATCGTTGGGGTATAGTGAATTCGACGATAGTTCACAGAATTATACATATTCCCATATGGATGGTAAAACAACACGAATAACTATTGCATCTAATATAGCAGCATCTAAGGGAATGCTATTATTTAATAGTGCCGGTAATTCGGGCGATAAACCATGGAAGTATATTACAGCACCTGCTGATTCTGATAGTATTATAACTGTGGGAGCTTGTTTTTTGAATGGAACTATTACCTCATTTAGTTCGCGCGGACCATCAAAGGGAACAAGTCTGAAACCCGATGTTGTTGCGTTAGGATTTTATCCTGCAATACTTAAAAGTAACGGATTAGTGCAAGTCTCGGGAATGGGTACATCATTTTCTAATCCAATTTTGGCAGGCATGGCAACGTGTTTGTGGCAAGAATTTCCGCATCTTCCACCACATACAATTAAACAAGCAATACTTTCATCGGCTCATAGATATTTTGTTCCCGATACTGTATACGGATATGGAATTCCTGATTTTGAACGGGCTCGCTTTATTTTGCGTATGGGAATGTTGCAACAAACATTTGATAAGGCAGAGGTATATCCGAATCCGTTCAGACAAATATTACAAGTTCGTATTTATGCTTCGCAAAGTACAAAAGTAAGTATACGCATGTATGATATGCAAGGCAAAGAAATGCTTTATAAAACATTTCAAATGAATACGTTATTACAGACTATTGAAATTCCCGAAGCTGCATCATTATCCGCAGGTATGTATACGGTATTTGTACAATTCGACAACGAACAACAAATTATGAAGGTGCTTAAGAAATAGTAGCTTGTACTTGCAATTTCTTGTTGGGGGTTCACAAATCTTATTTTTTGTCCACTGATACACACAGATTTTCTCTGTTTTTTTTAGATTTCCACAGATGTATATTTGTAACTCATTAACAATTTACAATTAATCATTAACTATTCAAAACTCTTCTTTTGTCCACTGATACACACAGAATATCTCTGTTTTTTTAGATTTTCACAGATGTATATTTGTAACTCATATTTCATAATTAAAATTATCCTGTATATTTGATGTATGATTTCATTTATATCTGCATACGATATTATACTTTCAATTCTTGCTCTGGGAATTATATTTATAATTGTACGTAATAAGCAACAGGCTTACGAATACAAATACGGATATTTTTCTATTCTTACCAAAATTACATTTATACGAATAGGTGCGGGTTTATTTTTTACATATATATATTTAGGCTATTATGGCGATGGCGATACTGTTTATTATTATTCCGGAGCAGGTACTATAGTCAATATGGCAAAAAAAGATTTGTTTGCTTTTTTTCAACTACTGGCAGGCGAACGTACTCCCGAATTGCGTTCGCTCTTTGATTGGAGTACCGGATATCCTACATATTTTAAAGATGCTAATGCCTGGGCTGTTTGTAGGTTTACCGTACCATTTTATATACTTGGCTTTGGTTCATACTGGGCAAGTACTATTATAATGAATGCAGTAATGGTAATTCCTATGTGGCGGTTTTATACAGTGTTGGTACGTATGTATCCACAACAAAAAAAGCTTATGGCAATAGCCTTGTTTTATATGCCATCGTTGGTGTTTTGGAGTTCGGGAATTTTGAAAGATGTATGGTGTTATGTAGCTTTGTTGCAACTTTATTTGTCTGTATACCAAATATTTATACGTAAAAAATTCATTTGGAAATCTATACTTTTATATATATTTTGGGCATACATTCTTATTTCTATTCGTCCCTTTATGTTTTATACAGCTTTTGTTACTACCTTACTATGGATAGGCTTTCGATGGGTGCAAACTATAGAAAGTGGAGTAGTAAAAACTATGGCGTTCCCGGTAATTATGATGATAATGGGTGTTACTATAACTATAGCAATTTCTCAATTAGGAGGCGTTGCCGAAGGTAAATATGCTACTGTAGATTCTATGTTAGAACATGCAGTAATTATTCAAAAAGACTTAACAAGAACGGAAGCTTATGGTGAAAATACGTTTAATATTGGTGAATTTGATGCTTCGGTTTCCAGTATGTTGTCGAAAGCTCCGCAAGCGGTTCTTGCAGGTATGTTCCGCCCTTTTTTATGGGAAGCACGTAGTATTTTAATGATATTTTCAGGGGTAGAGAGTGCTTTTTTAATGAGCTTGTTTTTATATTTATTGTTTCGTACCGGATTTGTTGGGTTTTTTGCGTTATTGCAGAAAGATCCTTTTCTCATTTCTTGTATAGCCTTTGCTGTAATGTTTGGATTTTTTGTGGGATTAACTACGGCAAATTTTGGTGCTTTGGTTCGATATAAAATTGCATTAATACCGTTTTTTACAATAGTATTATTTAGAATTTATGGTTTAATTAAGACTGAATAATTTTGCATAGATTTCCACAGATGTATATTTGTAACCCATTAACAATTAACCATTCAAAACTCTTCTTTTGTCCACGGATTCACACAGATATTCTCTGATTTTTTAGATTTTCACAGATGTATATTTGTGACTCATTAACCATTAATCATTAATAATTTGCCACAAAGGCACTAAGACACAATCTAAAAGTCTAATAAGTATAAATGTCAGAAAGTTATGGTTCGACAAGTGGTAGCTGAGCATATCGAAGTATGGT
>ENA-UOWE01006523-UOWE01006523.1-activated-sludge-metagenome-genome-assembly--contig:-NODE-6523-length-10269-cov-3.961621_pt1 | contig 10269 bp, 8 predicted proteins | sample MGYA00249841_ERZ761562 | MGnify/ENA primary metagenome ERZ761562 (study PRJEB28883, sample SAMN05720200) | activated sludge metagenome | isolation source: Anaerobic digester | place: Japan... | reverse complement strand
GCCATACGCGCAGGGTTTAAATGCGCGCGCGCCCTTGGCGCATTCGTCTGGCATTACAAGAACGTGACCTACGGGCTTGAGTTTTCGACCGAATCGATGCGCGTAAAAGGCAGGATTTTTTACTGCAGGTACGGGGTGCCATTGCGCATCCTTCTCATACACGGCAGCCCTGACAGCTCGATGGCTGCAGAATATTCACGCCTGGTGCGTGCCGTGCTTGACGCGCAGGACAGGCTGGTTATCCTTGCAGTGCGCGGCTTTCCCGTTCAGACGCCGCACACTAACCTTAAAATTCGATTCGTGCGCAATAGATTCTTTTTGCGGGTGTTCATGCTGTGGTATCTCTGGGATAATTTGCGGTATGCGAAAGCGCGCAGATATGATATCATATTATGTTCCGGAGATTGGAACCGGTTAATACTGCATTTATCTTTACTCCGGGATGCATACGCTGGGAGGGTATATGAGTTCAAGGATGCAGAATGCGCTTCTGCGCTACAGGTGATCAAGGCGTTAAAATATCAAAAGCATCCCTTACTCTGAGGCGAAGTCCAGAACATTATGGATGAATACACGGTTAAAACTAAGCAATGGTTGAATGAGAGATTTGCCAGGTGCAATGAAGAAGGGATATATTACGCCCACCAGCCTATTTACGGGCTGCGCAAGGGATACAGCGAGATAAGGCCCATAAACAGGCACATCATTACTTATCATATAATGAGGGTTTTGTCTCATCTTCAGTTCTCGTCTCTGGTCGACATAGGAGGCGCGGAAGGTTTTAAGGCATGGGTTGCGAAACAATTATTCAATGTCAAAGTCGTGAATACGGATTTGTCCGAAGAGGCCTGTAAGAGGTCCAGAGAGATCTTTAATATCGATTCTATTCCTGTAGATATCCATCAATTGCCGTTTAAAACCGGAGAATTTGACGTTGTTTTGTGCAGCGAAACTATTGAGCATGTCTCTGATCTGCGCATTGCGACGCAGGAACTTCTCAGGATTGCCGGCAGGGCGGCCGTCATCACAGTGCCGCATGAGGATCGTGAAGTGGTGGACAGGGTAATAAGAGAGAAAATAGCTCACGGCCATCTCCATCATTTCGACGTAGATACCTTTGATTATCTGAAGCCTGAAGGCTATCGCGTCATTACTGAAAAAATGATCAGCCCCTTTTTAAAGAAATTCTCAATCTACAGGCTTGGCAAGGCCGCTGCATCTTTGCAGATTCGTGTGCATGACCTCTTTTGCAGGATCACCCCTAATTTCGAAGGAATTATCTTTGTGGTACTCAGGCAACCGGAATTCTGGGTTAAGCGAGCGCGTGTAAATATATCCCCAAGGCATATTTTAGATCTGACAGTACCGCAGATAATATAATAAACTCTGTGGACTTTTAAATGCTTATTTGACAAAAAAGCAGAGCGTAGTAACCTCAAGTTGTTCGCCAGAACAACAAAAAAGGAGGTTACATGAAACCGCTCTGCTTCGAAGGGTATTATCGCAGAAGATTTGCGAGAGTAAAAGAGTTTTCTTGTGATCAGGTGGAAGTAGTACTTGATAAGTTTCTTGAGCAGTTCTGTAACCAGTGGCTCGAAGAAGAATTTGAGGTACAAAGCAGGTCCAGGTATTACGAACGGACAGACGACAGGGCAGATTATCGTAATGGGCATTACCGGCGGTCGTTATTAACAGCACGCGGACGCGTGCATGTAGATGTTCCTCGAGGACAGAAGGGGCATTATACCTTTAGCCTGTTTAAGAAGTTTAAACGTAAAACCGAGCATTTTGAGGCAGTAGTTATAGAAGCGTTATTAAACGGGCATTCGAGCCGTAAGGCGAGTCAGTTCTTTGGCAAGTTATTTGGAGCAGGGACAATCAGCCATCAGGCAGCTGTAACGACATTACGAAAGTTTGATTCGGAGTTGCAAAGGTGGAAGACGCGTCCGATCAAGGATAACGCGGTTGTATTGGTTCTTGATGGTGTTTGGTTAAAAGGTGTTATTCCGTATTTAAAGTGCGCAAAGCCGGTATTATTTGCGTATGCGGTTTATCCGGACGGAACGGAGGAAGTGCTCGATTTCGAGCTGGCGCGTGGAGAATCGGAAGATGGGTGGTGCCGATTATGCCAGTCGCTCCAGCAGCGCGGATTAAATAACGTCCGGTTGATCGTACATGATGATAATGAGGCCATAGCTCAGGCGGCTGGATTCGTATGGCCCAAGGCATTGGATCAGGCATGTGTGTTCCATGTGATGCAGAACTTTACCAAGAAATTAGCCGGTTGCAGAGATAAACGCAAGCTTATAGACGATGCCAGTGAGCTATATAAAGCTAAAAACGAGGAAGAATTTTACCGTTTAGCGCAAAAGTTTAAGAATCGCTGGTTGAAATACAGGTATCATCCGGCGATGAAGTATTTGTTCGGAAAATTAGCTGATACAATCAAGTATTTTGAGTTGCCGGAAAAGTTTTGGGAAATAGCCAAGACCAGCAACAGGTTAGAACGGCTCTTTGAAGAACTAAAACGCAGGATCCGGGTATTCCGCAGGTTCCCGAATCCTGCAAGTTGTAAGCGTTGGCTTTACGCATTATTGACCCAACAAAAGAGATGGAACAACTCGTGGTTGCTATGCGAAAGTCAACAGAGTTCTTGACACTATGAGATTGTCCTTTCCCTTGTGAAGCGCTTTGTTATATGTTATAATTCCTCTATTATGGAAAAAAGGATCATACTCTGGTTACGCAGGCAGGTCAGGGCAGCGCATGCCAAAGGGGTCGTTTTGGGCTTAAGCGGCGGACTGGATTCATGCGTTACCGCAGTGCTGGCTAAGAAAGCGCTTGGCGCGAAGCATGTACTGGCGCTTTTACTGCCATGCCACAGCCAAAAGAGGGATTCGCTCGACGCAAAACGTGTCGCGCTCGAGTTCGGTATTGCCACAAAGACAGTCGATCTTTCAAAGGCATACGACGCCCTGCTTAAAGTTTTGCCGGCGGCGGACCGCATCACACAGGCCAATATCCGGCCCCGCCTGCGCATGATCGCGTTGTATTATTTTGCCAGGAAAATGAATTATCTTGTCTGCGGAACGAGCAATAAGTCAGAGGTGGTTGCGGGTTATTTTACGAAATTTGGCGACGGCGCAAGCGATATCCTGCCTATCGGAAGCTTGTTGAAGACGCAGGTGCGCAGGCTCGCCGTTGAGTTAGGCATACCTCAGTGGATTATCGACAAAGCTCCTACCGCCGGATTGTGGCCGGGACAGACGGACGAAGGCGAAATGGGCATTACCTATGCCGAGCTGGATGAGGTAATTACAAGATTTGAGAAAAAACAGCCGCAACGATTGAGCAAAGAGAAAGTAGATAGAGTACGGAAATTGATCCGTTGTTCCGAGCATAAACGCAGGAAGGCGGCGTGTTTTATCCCCTGAACGCCTTATAATACGGAGGCCCCCATGGACGAGATCCTTGAGATACTGGAAAAAGACGCGCGCATTACGCCTGAAGAGATTGCCCGCATGACAAAAAAGAAGTCAGCGGAAGTTAAAAAAAAGATCCGGCAATATGAAGAGGGCGGCGTGATCCTGAAATACAAGGCGGTGATCAATCGAGAATTGGTCCATGCGCGAAACGAAGAAGTGCGCGCATTGATAGAAGTGAACCTTGTGCCGCAGAAGGATCTCGGTTTTGATAAAGTCGCCGAACGTATTTATTCGTTCCCGGAGGTTTCAAGTTGCTATCTGGTGTCGGGCACCTATGATCTTTTGCTTATAGTCAGAGGCCGGGACATACATACGGTTTCCAGATTTGTATCGGAGAAATTATCGCCCATGGAAAATGTCAGGGGCGTGGTCACGCATTTTATGCTCAAGAAATATAAGGAAGACGGGGTCATTCTCAAGCAAAAAGAAGAGGATAAGAGAATCGCGATCTCTTATTAAGGAATGAAAGATTATATATCGAAAACAGTGGAGAAAATGAAACCATCGGGCATCAGGGCGTTTTTTGACTTGGTGCTGGGCATGAAGGACGTCATTTCCCTGGGCGTCGGCGAGCCTGATTTTGTCACCCCATGGGAGATTCGTGAGGCAGGGATCACGTCCCTGGAGCAGGGTTTTACTTCATACACCTCCAACAAAGGGCTGTTAAAGCTTCGTCTGGCGATTCATAACTATTTAAAGAATACGTTCGGGATATCGTATTCCGCAGATGATGAGATCCTTGTTACCGTCGGAGTGAGCGAAGGCGTGGACCTGGCGTTGCGCGCTATCATGAACCCGGGGGATAAGATCCTTGTGCCCATGCCCTGCTATGTCTCATACGGCCCGATGACCGAGCTTGCAGGCGGTATCCCGGTTTATATCGACACGCGCAGGGATGATTTCAAGCTGACCCCCCAGAACCTCAAGAAATATATCGATCCTAAGGTCAAGGGGATTATTTTTAATTATCCGGCGAACCCGACAGGGGTATCCTATACACGAAAAGAGCTGGAGCAGCTTAAGAAAGTGCTGATTGGCCACAAAATACTATGCATAACCGATGAGATTTACTGCGACCTGACGTACGATTTCACCCATACCGCATTCCCGTCATTACCGGGCGCGAAAGAATATACGCTATATTTAAACGGGTTCTCGAAAAGTTTTGCAATGACCGGCTGGCGCGTGGGGTATGCATGCGGCCCCAGGGATCTTATCGCGGCAATGACCAAGATCCACCAGTACACGATTATGTGCGTACCGATCACAAGCCAGATGGCAGCGTGCGAAGGCCTGCATTCAGGCCGCCAGTCAGTCGAGAACATGAAGCGCGAATACAGACGCCGCAGGGAATTCGTTGTCAGCCAGCTCAACAGGATCGGCCTTAAATGCCATATGCCGCATGGCGCGTTCTACGCGTTCCCTTCAGTCAGGAAAACAGGCATGAACGGCCTTGAGTTCGCGCAGAAGCTTCTCGCCGAGCAGAAGGTCGCGGTTGTCCCGGGCACGGCGTTCGGCGACGAATATACGGATAATATCCGCATCTCATACGCGACCGCATTTGAAAAACTCAAAGAGGCATTGCTGCGTATGGAGGCATTTGTCAGCAAGCATAGAAAATAAAAATGGCAAAACAGGCGACTCTCAAGAAAAAAGAAGACGGTTACCGCATATACCTTGAACAGATCGAGGCGCTTTCCAAGGTTGCCAACCTCATCGCGTCAGGTATGTATCTGGATGAATTGTTGCGTTTGATCGTGCAGGTCACTGCCGAGGTCATGCATTCCAAAATTTCTTCGCTTATGATCCTCGATGAGGAGAAGAAAGAACTGGTCATCAGGGCGACGCAGTCGGTCTCAGAGGCCTATAATAAGAAGCCGAATATCAAATTAGGCCAGGGTATAGCCGGTCTTGCGGCGCTCGATAACAAGCCGGTCGTTGTCCTTGACCTGCAGAAGGATAAACGGTATCTTAACCAGGATATCGCCCGGGATGAAGGCCTTGTGTCTCTGGCAAGCGTGCCTCTGTCGGTCAAGGGCAGGGTTATCGGTGTTTTGAATTGTTACACGGCGAAGAAGCACGAATTCAGCAAGACCGAGCTGAAAATCCTTATCGCCCTGGCAAACCAGGCAGCGCTCGCCATCGAAAACGCTCATCTTGCCGTGCGCGCGCGAAGCGCAGAAGAGGCGCTGCAGACGCGAAAGCTCGTCGAACGGGCGAAAGAAATTCTTTCGCAGGACGCCAATATTCAGTCGCAGGAAGCATACCGGCTGATCCAGAAGCAGTCGATGGACAGCCGCAAGTCAATGCGGGACATCGCCGAGGCGATCATCCTCAGCCACGACCTCAAATCCAAGCGTTAAAAAAGGGGTCAGACACATTTAAGAGTGGATAACTCTGCGGATATCTCAAGGGTGTATTTTATGAAATATTTTTTGTGTATAATGACGACCGCTCTAATGGCAGCTTACTCCAACATTGCCTGTGCCGAGACGGTGGTTTTGAAGTCCGGAAAGAAAATCCAGGGAAAGATCCTTGAAAAGACCAAGGATTATATAAAAGTGGATTATAAGCCAAGCCCTGTATATTACACTTGGGATAGTATCGATACGATCGACGGCCAACCTGTGCCGGGCAGGCAGCAGAAAGCTGCTTTGCAGCAAAGTGATCAGCCGGCCGGAACAGCGATGCCTTCGGCTGCAGATACCCTCAACCTGCAGGCGTTACTCGATGCCAGAGAAAGGGAAATCGAATCTCTGCGCAACCAGCTCTCGGATAGCCGTCAGCTTAAAGAAGATTTTGACAGATTAAAGCAGGCATATGTAAAACTGCAGGCGAAGTATTTCAATAATCTGGGCGGCACTTTGCTGTATGAAAAAGAATTCGATAAAGCGGCCAGGGCATTTCAGGAAGCGCTTGATATCGATCCCTGGAACCCTGAAGCGTGCTTCAATCTCGGCATGCTCAACGATGAATACCTGAAGGACGCAAAGGCGGCAGTTTCGTTTTACGAGCGGTATCTACTTCTGTCGCCGAATGCTCCTGACCGCAGGGAGATAGAGGACCGCATAGCGCAGCTGAAATAGAATCTGCGGCAGACCCCTTTTTTAGCGGAGGAATTGTTTGCGAAGGGTACTTTCGGGGATCTCGACTACAGTGGGCCTGCCGTGCGGGCAGGTGAACGGGTCGCGCGCCTGCAGTAAAGCGCTACGCTGATATTCGGCCTGCTCCTTATTCATTACAAATCCTGCCATAACAGAAGACCGGCAAGCAAGCCGCGCCAGCTTCTCAGGGTCAATTTTCGTAATCTGCCCGCCGGCAATCAGATTGCGCAGGCTGTTTTCAGGGTCTGTGATCAGTTGCGGATGCGAGTGGACCGCGATTGTTTCCCTGTCGAAAAGCGTTGTCTCAAACCCTATTTTTTCAAGCAAGTCTTTTATCTCTTCCCACACCAGAAGCTCCTGCATAGTCGCCTTGAAGGTAAGAGGGGTGAGCAACTTCTGCACCTCTACATCCGCTTTTTCGATCTGTTCCTTCAACCTTTCAAAACTGATCCGTTCCTGCGCCGCGTGCTGGTCGATGACAAGCAGCGAGTCCGTTGTTTCGAACAGCAAAAAAGTTTTAAAAAGGTTTCCAAGATACCGCGCCTGTCGCAGCTTTGACCGCAGGTCTTTCTGTTTGTCCTGATCGATATCCGTCTTATAAAGCGCGATGCCCTCAGAAAGCGCAAGCTGCATTGGTTTTTGTTCCGGGCCCGGATATACGGACAAAGTTTTTTGCGCAGATTGCCCGAAAGGTCCTTGAGCCGGCCTGTCCGGCGCAATAAAAAGGCTTGAAGGCTGCTGTGCCTTGCTCTGTGTCATGAGCAGTTGCTCGCTAAAACTGCGTAATACCGCAACAAGGCTCGCTTCATCTTTGATCCTGACCTCGCGTTTGGTCGGGTGCACATTGACGTCCAGGTCCGCTGCAGGCATAAGGATATACGCGCAGAAAAGAGGATGCACCCCAGGCGCAAGCAGCGAGCGGTATATCTCGTTCAAATGATAACTGACGGTTTTATTTTCAACCGGCCGGTTGTTTATAAAGACAAACTGCATGTCCTTGCGGAGGCGCTGTATGTTTATATCCCCGAGCACAAGCTTAAGTGAAATATTCTTTTGGGCATAGTCTCGTTGCCCCTCGATGAGATCATCCTTATTCACGTGCAGCGCCTCCGCGATCCGCTCACGGATGTCGCGCGCTGGCGCAAGCTCGAAAATCGGCTTACTGTCATGGCTTAATTTGAACCTGATATTTGGAAACAGGAGCGTGTACGGGATGAACAAATCCAGCATCCGGTTGAACTCCGTAGTGTCCGATTTCAGGAATTTTTTTCTGGCAGGGGTGTTGAAAAACAGCTCCTTGACCTCGACACTGGTGCCGGTGCGCATACTGCAAGGTTTGCGCGACAGGCGTTCACTGCCCCGCACGTGCAGGCTCCATCCTGAATCCTGCGCATCGGTTTTTGTCTGGAGCGTCACATCAGCCACAGCGGCAATGCTGAACAGCGCTTCCCCTCTGAAGCCAAGAGAAGAAATTGCATAGAGATCGTCAATAACCGAGATCTTGCTGGTTGCGTGGCGGCTGAAAAGGGAATTCAGGTCTTCTTCCGCAATTCCCGTTCCGTTATCCCGCAGATGAATAAGCGTCTTGCCGGCATTGCCAACGGTCACCTCGATTGCGTCCGCACCTGCGTCCAGAGAGTTCTCAAGCAGCTCTTTTAATACGGACGCAGGCCGCTCGATGACTTCGCCTGCGGCGATCTTTGATACGATCTCGGGAGGCAGTACCCGTACCTTAGCCATTGTTCTGCAGCTTCTCCTTCAGTTTCTGTAATTTATTCAACGCCTGCAGCGGCGTAATCTTATCAAGGTCAGTCCCGGCCAGCTCTTTTTTGATATCGTTAAGCAGCTCCTCATCCGCCTCCGCGAACAGGGATAATTGGTCGTCCTGCGGCAGGCGGTTGCGGATCTTTTCCTGAAGGTTATTGTTAAGTTCCAGGCGGGTGAGTATTTTTTCTGACCGCCTGACCACTTCCAGCGGTATGCCTGCGAGTTTTGCCACATAGATGCCGTAACTGTCATCAGTTCCGCCTGGGACTATTTTGTGCAGGAATACGATCTCATCGTTCCATTCTTTGACCGATACATTGTAGTTCTTCACTCCGGGGAACTCTTCCGCAAGCGCGGTCAGCTCATGGAAATGAGTGGCGAACAGCGTGCGCACCTTCTGCCTGGCAAGATATTCTGAGATCGCCCACGCAAGGCTTAAGCCATCGAATGTTGAAGTCCCCCGGCCTATCTCATCGAGGATGACAAGGCTGCGGCTCGAAAGGTTATTCAGTATCCCTGCGGTCTCGGACATTTCCACCATAAAGGTGCTCTGTCCGCGCGAAATATCGTCATGGGCCCCGATGCGGGTGAATATTTTGTCAACAAGGCCGACGGATGCGCCTGCCGCCGGTATGAAACTTCCCATCTGCGCCATGATCACCAGAACCGCGCTCTGGCGTATATATGTCGATTTTCCCGCCATGTTCGGGCCGGTCAGGATGACAAGGTGGTTTCCGTCTGCGTCGAGCAGCGTATCGTTGGGGATGAACGGATCAACGATTGATTTTTCAACGACCGGATGCCTGCCGTCTTTGATGTCGATTACCATGCTGTCGTTAACATCCGGGCGCACATACCCGGGCAGGGCTGCCAGCACACTCAAGGAAAATAATACGTCGAGTCTTGCCAGGTCAGCGCTTAATGCATGCAATTGCGCCGCGTTATCCAGGATGGCCCTGAATATCTCTTCGATGAGCTGTTTTTCGATTTTGAGGATTTTTTCTTCTGCGGTCAGGATCTTGTCTTCATACTCTTTAAGTTCTGGCGTGATATACCGCTCGCCGTTGGTAAGCGTCTGCTTACGGATATAATCAGCAGGCGCGCGGTCCACATTTGCCTTGCTGATCTCGATATAATACCCGAACACCGAGGTGTATCCGATCTTTAGCGAATTTATGCCGGTGCGTCTGATCTCCCGCTCCTGGAGATTCTTAAGCCAGTTCCTGCCGTTTTCCTGCATGTCGCGCAGCGAATCGAGCTCAGCATGGTATCCTTTATTGATTATTTTGCCTTCGGGATGTGAAAGAGGGATGTCCGGGTTGATCGCCCTCGTCAGAAGATCCCTTAATCCCGGCAGGTCTTCCACGCGAAAGAGCGGGTTTTCAGCGGATAAGTCCTTGAGCGCTGCTGCGAATTCAGGCTGTTTGTTCAGCGTCGCGCGCAATGCAGCCAGGTCCCGCGCGGAACCTGATCCGCAGGATATCCTTGAAATGCATTTTTCCAGATCCGGGATGCCTCGCAGCGCAGTTTCTAACGCGTCGCGCGCCCGCGGATTATCTTTCAACAGCGTGACCGCTTTCTGGCGTTCGACGATCCGGTCAACCGATTTCAGGGGATGGTATATCCAATCCTTGAGCCTGCGCTTGCCCATGCTCGTGCGCGTATGGTCGATCGCCTGCATCAAGCCGTCAAGCTCAAGCCCGAGGCACGCTGCAGGGGATATGAAACAATGGTCTGCATCCGCATACAGCGAGATCCTGTGGATATGCCGTACAGGCTGATGGTGCATTTGCTTGAGGTATTCAAGCAAAGCACCGCACGCCGATATAACCGAGGGCATATCTTCGATGCCGAAACCCGCGAGATTATGGGTGTGCAAATGCTCCTGAAGGGATTTTCTGGCAATATCCGTA
>ENA-UOWE01006516-UOWE01006516.1-activated-sludge-metagenome-genome-assembly--contig:-NODE-6516-length-10276-cov-4.681244_pt1 | contig 10276 bp, 7 predicted proteins | sample MGYA00249841_ERZ761562 | MGnify/ENA primary metagenome ERZ761562 (study PRJEB28883, sample SAMN05720200) | activated sludge metagenome | isolation source: Anaerobic digester | place: Japan... | reverse complement strand
AGTCGTCGAGCGTCGTCCACGGCGTGAAGGGCAGCCACGTGGGTTGGACGGCCAGGCCCGCACCGGCCAGCACGCCCAGGGCGTCGTCGAGATCGGCGGCGGTGTGGCCCTTATGCAGGCGCGCCAGCACTTCGTCCGAGACGCTCTCGAAGGCGGAGACGACGAAACTGGCCCCCAGCGCCCGCAACTCCGGGAAAAGAGCGCGGTGCTGGCGGATGTGCTCCACCTTGGTGGTGAAGTCGAACGTCAGGCGCGGGAATTCGGCGTGCAGGGCGCGGGCGATCTTCAGCACGTGGCCGGGGCCATTGAGGAAATCGGGGTCGCCGAAGGCGATATGTTCCGCGCCGGCGGCGACCTGCTGGCGGATGTCGGCCAGCACCGTCTCGGCCGGGACGACGAAGAAGCGCCCGCCATAGACGGGCACAACCGGGCAGTGGCGGCAGGTGTGGAGGCAGCCGCGGCTGGCCTCGACGGTGCCCGCCAGCCGGGCCACGCCCCCCTCGACATAGCGGGCGTAGTGGCTCAGCGGCGGCAGCCCGGCGCGGTCGGGCGTGGGCAGGGCCAGACGGGTCAGGCGGCGGTCGGCGCGCGCGTTGTCTTCCGCCGGCTTCGCGTCCAGCACGCGCCGCGCCTGGACAACCAACTCCTCCTCCAGTTCGCCGGCCAGCACCGCATCGGCGGCGGTGGCCAAGAGGTAGTCGGCGTTGAGCCAGGCGTAGAGGCCATAGAAGCAGATATGAGTGGTGGGGTTGAGGGCGCGCACTTCGGCCGCGGCCCGGACGCCAAGACGCAGGGCGGTGTGCATGGGCACGCTGATGCCAACGAAGCGGGCACGGACAACGGCCTCGCGCGGCAGGGCGTCCACAGCCAGATCGGCGACCGTGACTGGTAGGCCCGCTTGCCGCAGGACCGCCGCCGGCCAGGCCAGGCTCAGCGGCTGGTGGCCTAACTCGTAGCAGGCCAGAAGCAGGACGTCGCCGGGCGCGGCGCTCATGAGGCTTACTTGCGGGCCGGGCCGCCCTTGCCGCCGGCCACCGGCGCGCCGCTGACGGCCGGCGATCCCTCGTCGAACAGAAACGCCTCCATCTGTTCAAAGAGGAACTCCTGTGAGCGCGGGTCGGCCATGTTCAGGCCATAGTGGTTGATGAGCAGTCGGGCCTGGTCTTGCCACAGGCTGTAGGCGTACTTGGATATCTCGTCGTAGATGCGCTGGCCCAGCTTGCCGGGGAAGGGCGGCCGGTCGAGCGCCGGCAATTCCGCGCCCAGCTTGGCGCACTGCACCACGGTCAATGTCTTCGTCTCGCGTGTCATAGAGATCCCTCGCCGCGGGCGGCGCACAGTCGCGCCCCAGCCGCGGAGCCTATGATAAACCTTTCGCCCGCCCGTCGCAAACCGGCCGGCGGGCCAGCCTATTCTTCTATCCCCGACGGGCTTATAATGCCGTTCATGCGCATCCTCTTCTTCGGCCTGCCGGCGGGGGTGTCGGCCGTGGTCTTGCGCGGGTTGCTGGCTGATGGCCGCGCCGTGGCTGGCGTGGTTGTGCCCGCCGCGTCTGTGCCCCACCTGTTGCCCGATCCCGTTCCGCCCATCGCCCGCCTCGCGCCGCCGGCCGCCGCGCCGCTGGCGCTGGCCCTGGGCGACGCGCCGGCCGGTCTGCTTGGTTGCGCCTGGGCCGCCGGGCTGCCCGTCTTCGCCGCTCGCGCGCTGGGCCACGCCGGCACGCTGGCCGCGTTGGCCGCGGCGCGCGCTGATGTTGCGTGTATGGCCTGCTTTACCCGGCGCGTCCCGCCGGCGCTGCTGGCCTTGCCGCCGCGCGGCTTCCTCAACCTGCATCCGTCGCTGCTGCCCGCTTACCGTGGCCCGCAGCCGCTCTTCTGGCAGCTGCGCGAGGGCGCGCCGACCGGCGCGACCGTCCACTATCTCGACACGGGGCTGGACACGGGCGACATCGCCGCGCAGACGGCCGTGCCCCTGCCCGACGGCCTCCCCGGCCCGGAGGCGGAGCAGCGGCTGGCGCTGGCCGGACTGGCGCTGCTGCGCGGTGTGCTCGACGACCTGGCCGCGGGCGTGGTCCGGCGGCGGCCGCAGGGGCCAGGCAGCTACCAACCCACGCCGGCGGACGCGGACTTCGCCCTGTCGGCCGGCTGGCCGGCGCGGCGGGCGTATAACTTCATGCGCGGCACAGCCGATTGGGGCAAGCCTTACCCCATTGAGGTCAATGGACGGACAGAGTGGCTGGCAGCAGCCGACGACTTCACGGAGGCCGAACTTGACCGGCCCAGCGTGCGCCACGGCCGGCACATCGCCATTCGCTGTTCGCCGGGCGTGCTCTATGCCCGGCTGCTGCGCCGCTGAGCCATGCCCTTCGCGCCGCGCCAGCGATAGCATCATCCCAATGGCAAAATCATGGCCCGCACGCATCGCCCCCTCTCGCTCTTGCTCGTTCTCATTCCCGTCGCGCTGGTCGCCGCCCGCTGGGGCCGTTTGGCTGCCGCCCCGGTGGCCGCGCCGGCTGTGCTCATCGATAGTGTCCTCTTTGACGGCTACGCCCTTGACGACGCCGACGAGGCTGTGCGCCTGGTCAACGCCGGCGCGGCGCCGGCCGATCTGAGCGGCTGGCGGCTGGGCGACGGCGCGGACGTGGCGCTCATCCCCGGCGGCACGTCGCTGGCGCCGGGGGCGACGCTGTGGCTGGCCCGCGATGCCGCCGCCTTCCGCGCGCAGTTTGGCCACGACGCTGATCTGCAACTGGCCGCCTGGCCCGGCTATAGCAACAGCGGTGACGAGGTCGTGCTGGCCGATGCCACCGGGCAGCCGGTCGACGTGCTGGTCTATCTCGATGGCGACACGGGCCGCGGCGGCTGGACTGGCCCGTCGCTGGCCCCCTACCGTGTGGCCGGCCTTTTCGCCGCCGAGGGGCAAATCCTCTTCCGGCGACGTGACGAGGCCACCGGCCGGCCCGTCGCTGACACAGACACGGCCGCCGACTGGGGCCAGTATACCGGCGACCCCATCGCCGGGCGCAAGGTGCGCTATGCTGGCTGGGCGGTCGAGCGCTTCGCCGCGCCGGCGGTCATCACCGCTACCGGCACGCTGACCGTGGCTGTGGCCCCCGACAATGCCTACGATGTCCTGACGCGGCTCATCGACCGGGCGGCGATCTCCATTCGCCTATCCTCGCTGACGCTGGAGCATGCCGGCCTGGGCATGGCCCTGGCGCGGGCGGCCGGGCGGGGCGTGGCCGTGACGGCGCTGCTTGATGGCGCGCCGCCGGGTGGGCTGAGCAACCAGGAGCGCTACGTCTGCGCGGGGCTGGAGGCCGCCGGTGGGGCGTGCTGGTTCATGACCGGCGACGTCGCCAGCCGCGTCCACAGCCGCTACCGCTACCTGCACGCCAAGTACCTGGTCGTTGACGACCACATCGCCGCCGTCAGCAGCGAGAACTTCAGCCCCGACAGCCTGCCCGACGACGACAAGGCGGACGGCACATGGGGGCGGCGCGGCGTCGTGCTCATCACCGATGCCCGCGCCGTGGCCCAATACCTGGCCACCCTCTTTGCCACCGATCTGGATACAGTCCATGCCGACCTGCGCCGCTGGTCGGCGGCCGACCCCATCTACGGCGCGCCGCCGGCTGATTTTGCGCCCATCACCGCCAGCGGTGGCCTCAGCTACACCGTGCGCTTCCCGCAGCCAGCCGTGTTCTTCGGCACACACCGCTTCGAGATCATCCAGTCGCCGGAGAACAGCCTGCGCGCTGGCGACGGGCTGTTGGCGCTGCTGGGCCGGGCGGGGCAGGGGGACGCGCTGATGTTCGAGCAGCTCTCCGAGCGGCCCCACTGGGGCGCGACCGGCAGCACCGCCGCGGCCGACCCCAACCCGCGCCTGGAGGCTGCCCTGGCCGCCGCCCGCCGCGGCGCGGACGTGGCCCTGTTGCTCGATAGTTTCTTCGACGATGCCGGCAGCGCCGTTAGTAATGAGGCCACTTGTAGTTATGTCAACGAAGTCTCCGCGCGGGAGGGACTGCGGCTGCGCTGCGCGACGGGCAACCCGACCGGGCTGGGCATCCACAACAAGATGGTGCTGGCGCGGATCGGCGGCCGTGGTGTCGTCCACGTCGGCAGCCTCAATGGCACAGAGCTATCGCACAAAGCCAACCGCGAGCTGGCTGTGCAGGTGTGGTCAGATGGAGCCTATGCCTATCTGGCCCGTGTCTTTGCCGGCGACATGACCAACCGGTTGTACCTGCCGCTGGCGCTGGCCGGTGCTCAGGGCGCGGCCGACCACCTGCTCATCAGCGAGGTCGTCTACGACCCGCCGGGGCCAGACGAGGCCGAGTTCGTCGAGCTGGTTAACCCCACCGGCGCGCCTATCGACCTGACCGGCTATGCCCTGGGGGACGCCGTTTCGGCGCTGGACTTCGAGGACATGCGCCACTTCCCGCCCGGCGCGGTCTTGCCGGCGGGCGGTGTGGCCGTCGTGGCCCTCAGCGCGGCTGCCTTCCAGGCGGAATACGATGTTACGCCACAATTCGAGATCGTCGACAGCGACCCGACCGTGCCCGACCTGCTCGACGACCCCGCCTGGGGCGACCCGGCGGCGCTGTTCCAACTGGGCAACGCCGGCGACGAGGTCGTGGTCATTCGCTGGGATGGGCTGGTAGATGTGGTCACCTATGGCGACGGCTATCATGCCGGTGTCATCGGCTGCGGGCTACTGGTTGCCCCGGCGCGGACGCTGGAGCGGCGGCCTTACTGGCGCGACACCGATAGCTGCCCGGCCGACTTCCGCGCCTGGCCGTTTCCAAGTCCGGGCAGTGTGCCTCCGTAGGACGCGGCGACCAGAGCGGGGGGGCCAGCGGGCGCGCGGAAGCCCTGCGGGGCGCAGGGCTTCCTGAAGGGATAGAGACACGGCGCGGGGCCGCGGTCAGCCAAGGGCCATATGGCCCGAACTGCCAGGCTAATGCTGCTCAGTCAACAGCCGATCGATCTCACCGCGGATCGAGGTCAGGTCGTCCAGGCGCAGGTAGACGATGGCGTAGCGCACATAGGCGACCAGGTCCAGTTCCTTCAACTTGCGGATGACCATGTCGCCAACGATACGGCTCTTCACCTCTTCCTGGCCCATGCGCTGCAACTCAGCTTCGATCTCGCCGGCCATGCGCTCGATGTCGGCAGCCGAGATCGGCCGCTTGGCGCAGGCCACACGGATGCCACCCAATAACTTCTCGCGCGAGAACTCCTCGCGTGTGCCGTCTTTCTTGATGAGCAACGGCGTGGCCAGAATTGGCCGCTCATAGGACGTAAAGCGCTGATCGCACGCCTCGCACACCCGCCGCCGCCGCGTGCCGCCGCGCCGGTCGTGACTGGTGTCAATGACGTGCGTCTTTTCGTAGCCACAATAAGGACACCGCATTGGTCTTGCCCTCCGTGGGAAAGAATGGGTCGTATAGACGGCATATATTGGGTTCCCAGGCACTGTCCTGGGAGCAGACCCCAATATATGCCATCGACCGAATTCTATCACGGAGCCGCTGCACGGCAACGGCCTGGCCCGCCGCGCCGCGCCTACTGGCGCTTACGCAGGAAAGCCGGCACTTCCAGATCGTTGAAGCGATAGGCTTCCTGGTTCTGGCGCGCCGGTTGCTGCGGCTGCGACCGGGCCGCTGCCTGGCCGGTTGGCCCGCTGACGGGCGCGCCGACGGGCGCGGACTCGCGCGTCGGCGGCCGGTTGGGCATCAGGCGCTGCGTCTGCGACGCCGTTGCCGCTGTCATCTGGCGCATCGGCATCGTGTGCTCAAAGCCAGTGGCGATGACGGTGATGCGGATCTTGTTGGTCATCTTCTCATCGATGACCGCGCCGAAGATGAGGTTGACGTCCGGGTGGGCCGTCTCGCGGATGATGGCGGCGGCCTGGTTGATCTCATAGAGGGTCATGTCTGGCCCGCCGGTGACGTTGAACAGGATGCCGCGCGCGCCGTCGATGGTCACGTCTAGCAGGCGGCTGGAGAGGGCCTGGGTGGCCGCGTCGCGGGCGCGCTCGTCGCCCGTGCCCTCGCCCACGGCCATCAGCGCCGCCCCGCCCATCGACATGATCGTTTTCACGTCGGCGAAGTCGAGGTTGATCAGGCCGGGGACGGTGATGAGTTCGCTGATACCCTGGATACCCTGGCGGAGGATGTCGTCGGCCATGCGGAACGAGTCGAGCAGGGAGACGCGCTTGTCAGCCGTCTCCAGCAGCCGGTCGTTGGGGATGACGATCAGCGTATCGACGTGCTCCTTGAGCTGCTCGATGCCCGTCTCGGCCGAGCGCGCCCGCTGCGACCCCTCGAAGGTGAACGGCCGTGTGACGACGCCAATGGTCAGCGCCCCGGCCTCGCGGGCGGCGCGGGCGACGATGGGCGTGGCCCCCGTGCCCGTGCCACCGCCCATGCCGGCGGTCACGAAGACCATGTCGGAGCCGGATAGCGATTGGCGCAACTCCTCCAGCGACTCCTCGGCCGCCCGCGCGCCCGTCTCCGGGTCGCCCCCGGAGCCGAGGCCGCGGGTGGTGCGCTCGCCAATGGCGATGCGTATGGGCGCGTGGCTGCCCAGGAGGGCCTGTTGGTCGGTGTTGACGGCCACGAACTCCACGCCGGCAATGTTCTCGGCGATCATGCGGTTGACGGCGTTGCTGCCGCCGCCGCCAACGCCCACCACTCGAATCAGGGCCGAGCCTTCGGTGGCCGGCATGCGCTGCGCGTCTCTTGCTCTGTAATCCACGTTCATGTCTCTATACCCCTCTGACTTTGATCTGACAGACAACTTACTTGGTTTGGCGCTGTCGCCGGACTCCCTTTAATCCGGCAGCAGTGTTCTGATGAGATTGCCCACCCGCCGGCTCCATTCGCTGGGTGCCTGGGTGCGCGCCTGGTAACGATGGTGGTCCGTGCTGGCCCACCGCAGCAGGCCGACGCTGGTGGCGTAGGCCGGGCTGTGCAAGGTATCGACAAGGCCAACCAGGTTCTTGGGCGTGGCCACGCGGGCGGGCACGTTCAGCACGCGCTCGGCCACGCTGGTAATGCCCCGCAGCTGGGCCGTGCCGCCGGTCAGCACAATGCCCGCCGGCAGCAGTTCGTCATAGCCCGACTGCTGGATGTCCTTGAGGATCAGGTTGAAGATTTCCTCAATGCGCGCTTCGATGACCTGGGCCAGGTCTTGCCGGCCCACCTGTATCTTTTCGCCCCCAAACGGCTCGACGGTGAAAACGAGGTCGGGGTCGATGTCGGCCGGGCGGCAATCACCGTACTGGAGCTTGACCTTCTCAGCCGTCTCGTAGGGGGCGCGCAGGCCAATGGCGATGTCGTTGGTGATGTGGTAGCCGCCGATGGGGATGACGTGCGTGTGCCAGACCGTGCCCTGCTTGTAGAGGGCCAGGTCGGTCGTGCCCCCGCCGATGTCGGCGATGAGGACGCCCATCTCGCGCTCGGCCGGCTCCAGCACGGCCTCGGCCGACGCCAGCGCGTTGAGCACCGTCTCCGCGGCGTTGATGCCCACGCCGCCGACGCAGTGTTGCAGATTTTGCAGGGCCGACGTCGCCGCGGTGACGATGTGGGCCTCGACCTCCAGCCGGTAGCCGTGCATGCCCAGCGGTTGGCGCACGCCGGCATGGTCGTCGATGGTATAGTGCCGCGGGATCAGGTGGATGATCTGACGGTTATGCGGGATGGGGATGGCCTGAGCCGTCTCCAGGGCACGGTCGATGTCGGCCGTCGTCACGCCGGTGTCAGCGCCGCGGGCGCCGCTCTGGCCGATAGCCACCATGCCAGCATTGTTGGTCGAGCCGATGTGTTCGCCGGCGATGCTGACCACGGCCTGCGACAGACGGTAGCCCGATGTCTCCTCGGCCTCCTGCACGGCGCGCGCCAGGGCCACCGTGGCCGAGGGCACATCGACGATCATCCCCTTGCGCATCCCACTCGACGGCTGCACGCCCAGACCGATGATCTGTAGCTCGCGGTTGCGCACCGCGCCCACCAGGGCACAGATTTTCGTTGTGCCAATGTCGATTCCGAAAACGATGTCCTCCATACGCTTCTTCCCTCGCGGGTTACCAACCCGCGCTACAGGCTACGGCAGCGCCCGATAATAGGGTTTGTATTGGTTGCTGACGCTGATGTATTCTGGCCGGATGCCCTGCTCCAGCAGCTTGGCCACCACTGTCTCGTAAACGGCCAGTTTTTGATTCATATCTCGGCCGGTGCCGAAGTAGGCTCGCCAGCCACGCCCGTCCTGGTAGCTCAGTCCGCCTGACGGCCGGTAGTAGAGCTGCTCGATGTTGGGACGCAGAGAGCGCAATTGCAGCGCGCCCTCCAGCACGTCCTGGGGCAGGAAGGCGATTTGGGCGTCCGCGCCGTCGCCCGGGTCGGCGGTCGCACCGGCTTCGTCGCTGGCGTCCTCTTCCGCGGCGACGATGGCACCGGCGTTGCTGTCGTCGGCGGTCATTGTCTTAGCAGCTGGCGCGCCGTCCGCGGCGACGGGTATCTCCGAGATGATGTTCAGCAGGCCGATGGTCTGCGCGCGCGCCGGCGACAGACCGCCGTCGGCGTCAACCCAGTAGGACTGATCGCCCTCCTGCCATGTGGCCAGCGGCGGCTGCTCGCGCAGGGTGATGAGCACATCGTTGGGCCAGCGCAGCGTCACCGTCGCCGTGACGACGCCGCCCATCTCGCTCAGGCGGTCGGCCGCTTCTTGGGGGTCAGCGGCGAAAATGTGCTGCCCGGCCAGGCCGCTTTCTTCAACGACGTGGTTGATGTCGAGCGAAGACGCGCCCTCGACCGGGATGACATTGAGGTAGAAGCGGTCATCGCTGCCGATGATGTAGAGCGTGTAGACGCACGCGGCCAGCACGGCCAGGCTGATCCAGCGGGTGTTGACGATGAGGCCGACGATGCCGGAGAGCGGCCGGCGGAGGCGCTCCTGGCTATTGCGCCGCTTGCGCTTCTGGGCCTTTTTCTGGGCCGTACGCGCCTCCGGCGTCAGGGCCGGCAAGGGCGCGACCGAGGCGGTGTTCAGGCGGCGCATGCGTGGTTGTTTGCGCAGACGCGGCTTTGGTTGTTCCTGGCGCTGTTTCATTCCGTCGCTCCTTCGGCCGGCTGTGGGGCCGTTGGGGAGGCGCGATCGTCCCGAATCGCGCTATGGTCGCTCAAGGCGGCGGACGTCTCCGCCGTCGGGTCGATGGCTGTTTCCAGATCGGCCTTCTCGGCGTGGCGCTGCAGGGCCAGGTCGATGAGTTCGTCGAGCAAGGCGCTGTAGCTCAGCCCGCTGGCAGCCCACAACTTGGCATACATGGAGATACTGGTGAAGCCGGGAATGGTGTTGAGTTCATTCAGGTAGATGTCGCCGCTGTGGTCATCGAGCAACAGGTCGACGCGGCCCAGGCCGGCGCAGTCGATGGCCCGGTAGGCGCGGACGGCCAGAGCGCGGATGGCCTCGGCCAGAGCCGGTTCCAGCGGGGCGGGGATGAGCAGTTCCGACTCTTCCTCAGAGCCAGGAGCCAGCAGATACTTGGCGACGTAGTCGTAGAATTCGCGGCGCGGCCGCACTTCGCCGACGACGCTGGCGCGCGGCTCGTCGTTGCCCAGCACGGCCACTTCCAGCTCGCGGGCCCGGTCGATGCCCTGTTCGACGATGAGGCGGCGGTCGAAGCGGGCCGCCGCGGCCAGGCCGGCGCGCAACTGAGCGCGGTCGCGGCACTTGCTGATGCCGACGCTGGAGCCGAGGTTGGCCGGCTTGGTAAAGACGGGGTAGGACAGAGCGTCTTCGACGGCGTCCAGGACGGCTTCCGGGTGGTGCCGCCACTGGCTGCCAGTGAATAGCCGCCAGGGCAGCACGGGCAGACCGTTGGCCTCCATGACCTGCTTGAAGATGGCCTTGTCCATGCCCACGGCCGAGCCGACCACGCCCGCGCCGACGTAGGGCAGCCCGGCCAACTCTAGCAGGCCCTGCACCGTGCCGTCCTCGCCATAAGGGCCGTGGAGCACGGGGAAGACGACATCCAGCTCGGCCACGACCGACAGGTTGGGCGTGGCGTCGGCCCCGGAACGGGTGTCCCGGTCAAGGGCCAGCAGCGCCGAGGTCGCGGCCTTGCCGGCGGACGGCTCGGGCAACAGCGTGGCCGGGCGCGCGGCGCCGGCTTCGTCGCTGAGGGCGGCCATGGCGTCGCCGGCCAACCAACGGCCGGCCTTGGTGATGCCGATGGGCACGACCTCGTAGCGGTCGGGGTCGAGCGCGGCCAT
>ENA-UOWE01006506-UOWE01006506.1-activated-sludge-metagenome-genome-assembly--contig:-NODE-6506-length-10284-cov-4.657445_pt1 | contig 10284 bp, 13 predicted proteins | sample MGYA00249841_ERZ761562 | MGnify/ENA primary metagenome ERZ761562 (study PRJEB28883, sample SAMN05720200) | activated sludge metagenome | isolation source: Anaerobic digester | place: Japan... | reverse complement strand
CTTGCCCTTGTACTTGTTGTCGGCGGCGACCTCGTTGGCCTTGTAGTCCTTCTGCAGCTGGGAAGCGGAGACGTCCATGTCCGGGGTCTTGACCACCGGAGCCTCCGGCTCCTCCGGCGAGGTGACCGGTCCCGGACCTGCCGCCGTATCGGCTCCCGCCTTCTTGTCCGTTTCCTTGCAGCAACATCCTGCCGCCAACAGCCCCACCAACACCACCAGGAACCAAAACGCAAACCGACGCAACTTCATGACTTCGCTCCATCTTTCCCGCCCAAAAGGCGCGCAATTCTCGGCGGAAAGTCCACCGAGCCTGTTGCAGTAAGTTCTCGATCCTTCCAGCTACCGACCACCTGCGCCCGGAATCGGAGAAGGTCCGACTGCCGCAAACCAAAGTCGCGTGCATTCATCAACATCGTATCGAGTGCAGACCACATCGCCTGCTGCAGCGCGAGCGTGCCCGGAGGCATGGTTGCGATCTCCACCGCTGCCGCGTGGTGAGCCAGCAAGTCCGCAGAGACACCCGCCTCGTAGCTTTCCACGAACTGGCGACAGGCCAGGTAGGTGCGCTCCTCGGCCCAACGGTCCCGTTCCTCCCCCGGCTCGGCGGGACACATCGCCCGGAGACCGTGAGCCTTGTAATCCGCGAACAGTTCGTCCAACTCTTTCTGTGACATCACTTACCCTTCCGGCCTGCGACCACGTGGTCGTTTTGGCGGAGTTCTTTCAGGAGGCGTGCCAGAGTCTCCAGGTCCATTCCCTCCGCGGCAGCGGCGTCCAACAAGTTCAAAATCCCCCTGGCGACGGGCGCTCGATCGACAGGGCTTCAATGGGGCCGTCGCTCTGCTGCGACGGAATGGGGCCCCGCCCTTTTACCATGTTCACGCCCACCTGCAAGCCCCTTCGCGAGTACCCCCGCCTCCGCTCGCTCTCCGCACCCTCACGCCCGCTCCTCCCTCCCTCCTCATAGGGTCCCGTACCCGTTGTTTCAAAGACCAAGGCCCCCTCCGCGAGCAACCCCCCCGTCGCCGTCATCGCCTCGGCGCTCGCACTCTATACCACCAGCGCGTGCCGCTCCGGCTGCATGTACGCCCGCCCGAGCGCACTAATGCTCGTCGAGCCGCGCCCCTCCACCGGCCCCACATCCACAAACATCACCTGATCCTCCCGGTGGTTGATCAGCTTGCTCAGCTTGCCACGCAGCTCCAACAACTCGCTGCGCGTCAATTCGCACCGAAACACCGATAGCTGCACGTGATCACCATAGCCCCGCATCGCCTTGAACACTTTGCGTAGCCGCTTCGGATCGCTGATGTCATACGAAACAATGAACGTCTGCCGCATCTTACCACCCCCTTACCGCGTCCGAAAGCTCGGATACTCCTCCAGCTCGCCCAGCAACACCCGCCCCAGCAGCCGCGCCTGCACCTCCAGCACCCGCGTGTAGCTGATCCGGTAGCCAAACACCGGATGCGTCACCAACTGGTCCATCCGACGATGATACGCCTGCAAAAACCGCCGCCTTGCCGGCGCCTTCAACGACACGGCCCCCCGCGCATGCTCAAAGTCCTCGGCCCCCACCACCCCCGTGTTGATCGCCCCGATGACCGCCGAGTCGGCCACCAGCGGACGAAACTCCTCCATCAGATCCAGCGCCAGCGCCGGACGACCAAACCGCGGCTGATGATAAAACCCAAGCAGCGGCTCAAATCCTACCCGCTCCACCACCCGGTGCAGGTCGCTCGTGAGCACCGCGTACGCCAGCGACAACAGCGCGTTGACCGGGTCGCGCGGCGGACGACGATTGCGCCCGTGCATGTCGAGTGTCACGTTCTTGCCGTCCTTAGGCCGCAGCATCCCCGTGAAGCTCTGGAAATAGTAGCGCGCGGCGGTGCCCTCCAGGCCCAAAAGCTGATCGAGCGACTCGGCCGTCTCGGCTTTCTTCGCCATCGCCTCGAGCTCGTTGAGCGTCACGTTGTCGGGCTGCTCGTGATTGCGTCGCAGCATCGTGCGGCAGTTGCGGATCTTCGACGCCACAAAGCCGCGCGCCATCCGCAGGCAAAACGCCGGGTCGGTGGCCGCCCGGTACTGCGCCAGCCTCAGCTCGATGTTCTTGCTGCTCGTGCCCGAGGCTCGTCCATAGTACCAGCCGCCGGTGCTGAAGTAGCTAATCTGCACGTGGTGATCAAAGGCCGCGCGCACCGTCTGCGTCGTGATCTGCACGTTGCCGAACAAGCTGATGTGCGAGAGCTGCGGCAGCTTGGCTTCGCACTTTTCGCCGTCGCGGCCGGTCACCACCACGCGCTCGCCATCGAGCCGCACATGCGCCCCCTGCTCCTGCACGATCAGCGGAAGCTTTTCGTCGCGTGCCGGGTGCAGTCGCCGCATCACCTGCTCGGCTTGGGCCTCTTGCGCCTCGACCACCGGCTGCGCCTGCGCCAGCTCCAACTGCTGCAGCAGATTGGTCTCGTCGGGGAGACAAATGCCCACGAGCGAACAGCCGTTGCACTTGGGACTGTTGACGAGCGGAGGCGGGATGCGTCCGGCTTCGACCAGTTCGCGTGCCCGCTTGACGGCCCCAAGCGTGGTGGCGATCAAGGCCTCGTCGATGGTGATGGGCACGCGCTGGTGGGCACCGGCGAAATAGATTTCGGCCGACTCGCAGCGGTAGCCGTGCTCGCGCAACAACAGCACATGGGCGCAAAGCTGGGCGCGCTCGGGAAGGTAGGCGCGCTCGGGGATGTCCGGAGGCGAGCCGCGCTTGTATTCGATCGGGACAACCGAGCCGGACTCGGTGCCCTCGACGACATCAATCTTGGCCGTGATCCCCAGCCGTTCCGACGACAGCCACACGCTGCGAGCTTGAAACGGAGGGGCCTCGGGCTCTTCTAGTTGGTCGTCGGCGGGCTCGGACGCGGCCGGCGGAGGCAACTTGCCCGACGGTCTATCGGCACGGCTGTGGCTGAGCCGTCCCTCGATGGTGAAGGCATTGTCGGCGAACTCGCCCTGGACCCACTCAAGGTAGAGCAGGCGCTCGCAGTACAAGCACTCGTTGATCATACGAGCGGGCACAAGCTCGGGCGCCGGTCCCGGGTGCGCTGGCGAGCGCGTGCGCCAGGCCATGGTGCGACTCGGTTTGCCGATCGCCACCTCGCAGGAGTCTACCGCGGCCCAGTAGGACCGCTCAACACAACCGCGCGCCGCAGGGCTGCCACCCGGCGACGCAGCCACGGAAAGGAGTTCTCGGAGACGTGAGAAGCCTAACTGACAAAGCCCCCCCCGTCAAGGGCCGAAATCGGCACCCGGCCACCGTAGCCGCCGCCCTACGGGCGCAAGCCGCTGCAATCCTGGCCTTGGCAGATGCGCTCGAGGCAACCACCCCCGCCACAGTAGATGACGATCCGTGGGTCCGCGTCGTGTCCTACGTCGCGAAAGCGGCCCCCGCGCGTGTCGTGAATGCAGCGTGTGCGGCTGGTCAGATTCACGGTGCGAGCAAACGCGGCAAGTCGTGGATCGCCCGTCGATCGGCTGTCGATGCGTGGCTAGCCTCCCCGGTCGAGACGCCGGCCAGCGACGCTGACGAGCTCGTCCAGTCGTGGATGCGCCGCGGTGGGGGTGGCCGATGATGCCCCGACCCCGCCGAAACCGACGCCATCGCGCGGGCTTACCGCCACATCAAGCGGCAACGTCACGCGCCGCGCCCCGTTATGTGCGCGGAGGGGTAGAGACGCCGCTCGAGTTTCTGGCGTCGCTCCCGGCTGATGAGTTGGAGCGGCTGAACGAGTGCCACTGCCGTTTGCTCGCCATGGCGCATGGCCCGGGGCAGGTGGGCATCATCGCCATGGAGAGCCCCGAGCTATCGCGATTCGCATGGGTGCCTACGAGCGACGCGCTCGAGTTCCTGACGGAGTTCGGGTGCACAGCATGGCTCGACCGGCTGCGAGCGTGCCCGCCCACGTTGGCGCCCATCGTCACGATGTTTCGGTCCGGCGATCTGATGCTAACGGTGGCACCGGGGCAGGCGATGAGCCCGGGGGGCGAGTGCTGATGACCCTCCGCGCCATCGCAGATGACCTAGCGGCAGACTTTGCCGCATGCGGCCCCCTTGCTACGTGCCAGCGTCTAGCGCTGCAGCCGCAGCGAGCCGGACGCACGGTCGCGATCCGCTGCCCCTGGCATGACGACGCGACCCCCTCGTGCACGATCACCATCGGCCCCGAGCGGACGATCCGCGCTCACTGCTTTTCGTGTGGCGAATCATGGGACGTACTCTCGCTGATCGCGCAAGTGGAACGGCTCGATATCAAGTCCGACTTCCGCCGTGTTGTCGAGCGTGGGGCCGAGATCGCCGGACGGCATGATCTGTTGGCTCGGCTTCAGCTCAAGGCTGCCGCCGAGTCGGTGCGGCAGTCCCTAACTGACGTAGCCGCCGTGGTCGCGAGGCTGAAGCTCTCCGCCGCCCCGACGAAATACGGGGTAGCGATTGCCTGCCCGACCGGCCAGCATCCTGGCCCCTGCTACGTGTCGCGCGCCCGAAGCGGCGTCCTGTGGGCCAAATGCAAAGCCTGTGGCTGGTCTGGGGACGTGATTGCGCTCGTCGGTGCGGTGCGTGGCCTCGAGCGTGAGGCCGCCGTCCAAGCCGCCGCTGAGATCGCCCATGTCCAGGTGCGGCCCCGAGTAGCGACGCCCCTACCGCCACCGCCACCGCGACTTGTGCGACCGTCAGCACCGGAGCCCACCTATCCCGATCGCGAGCAAGTGCTAGACCTACTCGGGGCATGCGTGCGGGTGAACCAAGATGAGCAGGTGGCCGCCTGGCTCGCATCCCGTGGGCTCGATGCCGATGCGGTGGCGATCCGCGACCTAGCCCTAGCCCTGCCGCAGTCCGCCGCTTTGCCGCGGTGGGCACGCTTTCGGGGCCGACCCTGGACCGATACCGGCCACCGATTGATCGTGCCGTTATTCGACTCGCAGGGCCTCGAGCGGAGTGTGCACGCCTGTAGAGTCGTGGACGGCAGCACTCCCAAGCGAATCGCCCCCGCTGGTCACAAGGTGGCAGGCCTCATCATGGCCGACACCATGACGCGCCTCATGCTGGCCGCTGGCCGCTGGCCGGAGTGGGCAATCGGAAGCGCTCGCGTCGTGGTTTGCGAGGGCGAGCCTGATTGGCTCACGTGGGCTGTGCGGACTCCCCTCTACCGCTGCCCTGCGCACGCGGTCATGGGCATCATCGCCGGTAGCTGGACCGACGAAATCGCCGCCGCAATCCCCAGGGGGGCCGCGGTGGTAATCTGGACCGACCACGACCAGGCAGGCGAGCGGTACGCAACCCAGATTGCAGCCAGCTTGCGGGGCCGGTGCTCGACTTTGCGGGGGGCGATTCATGGTTAGTGCGGCCCCAGATGTCAACGACATGCACCGATCGGGCAAGCTACCGCCTGACCCGTTTACTGGCGCGGAGCCGATCAATGACACCGAGCCCGGACCGGAGTCTGAGGCCAAGCCCAATGCCACCCAAGAGGAACCCATCAAGCTAACCCCGGTGGCCGATCTCCTGCGGCCCGCCATTGATCGCGCTCGCGCTCGCAAGGACGGCAAAGAGAGGCCGATCCCTGTGGCTCACGAGGAACGGGGGCGCAATCTCGGGGGCGGTTACTGGCCCGGCGTGCATTTCGTCATCAGTGGCACCGGCGCTGGCAAGTCGCAGCTGATGGTGGAGGATATCGCCGCCGCAGCCAAGACCGGGGTGCCGTGCCTCTACATTGGCTTGGAGCTCGAGGCGATGCAGGTTGCCTTGCGGTTCCTTGCTGAGGAAGCCAAGGTTTCGTGGTCCAAGCTCTACCTTGGCCGGTGCACCGACTATCAGCTTGAACTGGCCGAGAAAGCCGCCGATTCGCTGGCCGCCCTGCCGCTCTATGCGGACTTCAGCGGCCCGATGGGCTGGCCCATGTCGCGACTTGCTAAGGCTGTCGCTGCCCTGCGAGAGAAGCACCCGGACGGGCCGATCCTGGTCGTGCTCGACTACCTGCAACTAATTGCCGCCGAACCCGACCCGCAAGGCCGCTCCGAGCTACGGGAGCGCATCGGGGCCGCCGCCTACCTAGGGCGAGCGATTGCAGTCAAGTACAACGCTGCGATCGTCATCGTGTCGAGCACAGCACGTGCGAACTATTCGTTGCTGTCGGGGGACGCGATTCGCGCCGCTGGCATCACGATGCAGCCGCAGGGCGATTCCTTCGCCTTGCGCAAGGTGGTTCTGAATCCTGACGCTCTCGTGGGCGCTGGCAAGGAATCGGGCGAAATCGAAGCGGCCGCGGACTCGGTGACGGTCCTGCTCAAGTGGCCCACCTTGCTTGACGGCGAACGCGTGGTGCTGGCGGTGACAGCCAAGGGCCGCGCCACCGGGGCGAGTTGGTGCGCGCTGGTGTTCGACCACGGGACAAGGTTCCTGCCGTTGACCGTCAACGCGATGACGGACTTGCCCGAACTGCCGTCTCGTGGTTCCCGGGGTGGTTCCGGTGGTTCCGAACCGGGAACCAGTGTTGGGGACGCAATCTTGGAGGCGGTAGGCCGGACCCCTGGGCTTAAATCGCGCAACGACATCGCGGACCTGCCAGGCCTCAAGTTCGGCCGAAAGGCCAAGCTGGACGCGATCCGACGCCTCGTTGACCTAGGGCGGCTTGCGCGTGGTTCTGATGGTTCTTGGGTGGTTCTGGAACCGGAGGGCGGAACCAGTGGTGCAGCCTAAATACAGCGGTTCCGGTGGTTCCGAACCACTTGCAGAACCACCTAGCTGCGAGCGGTACGAGGGTGGTTCCCCGGCCCGGTCAGGGCCGGGAACCTCCCCCTCGCAGCAAGGCGCGCCCACTGGTTCCCGGTTCCGGCCCCTTAAGGGGAACCACCGGAACCACTTGTTTTATAGGGTTCCACTGGTTCTGAGCGGGAACCAGCGGGTTTCAAAGGCTTTCGTGTTGTGTGCGTGTTCATACGACATGCCGCAACGGCACCTTTCGGAAAGGACCGCCCCGTCATGCACCACCACGCCCCCCGCCTGCCGCGTTCGACCACCGCGGCGCGCTACCGGCTGCGCGACCTTTACCAGTCGCATGGCCGCCCCGAGCTGGTCATCCGCACTGGCATCCATGGCCGGCGCCTGGTTGACATTCTCGATGGCGCCGAGCCTACTGTCGCAGAGCGAGCGGTCATCGCCCGCACGCTGAACATTGCGGCCGATGCTTGGGGGCGCGTGGCATGAGTCCCCCCCCGCAGCACTACCCCGATCGGCGTCCTGCTGGGCAAGCGCGCTGCCAAGCACGCACGGAAGCAAGCTCGCAAGCGCCAGCGCACCGCGGGCGGGTGGCGTGCCCCGGTGCCCCTACGACTCCCGACGATGGCCCCGCCACGCTCGAGGCCCCGACCGACGACGAGCGCGGACCCGGAATCGAGAACGGAAAGGGTACAGAGGGGGGGTATATGGGGGCCAGGGATAAGTGAAAGAGGTTGCCCTTCCGGCACCACGAGTGAAAACACGCTGCCCAATTGGGCGCATGGGCACGCGAAAGGCTCGGTAAAACATGGGTGCGCGTAAAACACCTGCCGCGGTGGCGAAGATCCTGCGGCTGGCCGCCCAAGGTTTGAGTGAGCGCGAGATCGTGCCCATGGTGGGGTTCTCGAAGGGCACGGTGGGCGCGGTCATCCGCGATGCACGAGCACGTGGGCGTCTCGGCCCCGTCAACGCACCGACCAGCGCACCTGCCCCCGAGCCTGCCGCGGTGGTGACGCAGGAAGCCGCCCCGGTGGGTCCCACCGAGCCTGCCGCGCCCATGGACGCCGCGGAGTTCGGAGCGTGGCTGTCGGGTCAACTACGTGCCCAGCAAAGCGAAGCGGACCGTTGCCGCGTGGCCGGCGACACCGTTGGAGCTCAGCGGGCTAGCCGCCTTGCCGTTTCGCTCGCTGGTCTGCTCTCGAAGCACCAGACGCGGACGACCGACGAGCGCGATATCGTCAAGGTCAAAGTGTCCGAGATCGACGCCGCTGCAGAGCAGACGCGAGAGCGCATGCATCGGACCGTCGAGGCGATCTTGGACGAGCAATCGAAATGGCCGCGGTGTCCCCAATGTGGCCGGCCAGTGCGGCCCGATGGTTTGGAGGAGATGCCGCAGTCACCTGCAGGCAAGTGGGCACGCAGCCTGGTGGAGGCGAGCACGAACGCAACCCGCGGCCCCGTACAGAGGAAAGGTGTAGCGCGATGAACTTCCGCGACGAATACGCACGATTGAACGACCGCGACCAGGCCATGCTAGCGCTGGAACTTTTTAAAGCGGTGGACGGCAACCAGGCCGAACTGACGCCGCTACGGCTCGACAGGTTGCCCGACGACGACACGCACGAGGATCGCATGCTGCGGCGCCTCGAGGCGATTGCAGAGCGCTGGAGCGCAAAGCCTGAGACGCACCGCCGTGGTGTCGAGCTATGGGCGTTCGCTCGTGTGTACCGCGCGAACCTGCAGGCCGATCGGCTGGCGAATGCTCCGCGGGAATTGGGAGGGGAATCGAAATGAAGCCTGTCACCTACGCACCGCCCAAGCTGCCACGGTGCAGCCTGCGATCCACTAGCCCCCCGCTAGGTCGCCACCTCGGAGCGGAGCGACCTAGCCCCAAGCCCCCGACCGCGGCCCCCGTGCGCCTGTCTGTGCAGACACGTGGGGGTCGTGTGCGCGGTGGCGCGCCCCCGAGCTGTGCAGATCGGTGCCCTGTAACCGACAGGGGCGGAGCCCACCCGGACGCTACGTCCGCCGCTTGCGCTCGCGTTCGAGGTCTAGATCCACGACACCCCCGCCCGCCCGCTCAAGTCGTCGCGCTCGCAGTTCTTCGGTGATGGCTCGAACCGTCTCGAGGTCGCCACCCTGCGCAGCCGCAACCAGGGCAGCGGCAAGGGCCGATTCCACCGGGTCGGGATGAGCCAATGATTGGCCAACCGTTGGCTCATCCGTTGGCTGATGACCCCCAAAAGCACTCTTTGCCGTCTCGTAACCCTGCGTTTTTCCGTGTGTCGATGCCTCTCGCACCCTCTTCGAGCCCCTTCCAATCGCCGCCGTGATAGCGGGCCGGGTCGGCGGGCCTCACGCCCCAGTCGTTGGAGGTGTCGCCGTTGGCGAAGCGGTCGGTGAGCACCTGATAGATGACCTCGTCGCGCCAGTCGTCGACGTAGGTGCGGTGTTCGACGGGGCCGTCGTGACCATCGAGACTGAAGCATGCGGGCAAGGCCAGCACGGTGCCGATGAGGCTGGCCCCCAAGGCGCGACGAACCATACGACTTCTCCTTGAGCTCTGGCCGAGGCTGCTGCGGTGACAGGAACGATGCATGGTAGCAGTCATCCTCACGGATAGGAGCTGGAGTTGAACCACCACTCTGCCTGCACGCCCAGGTAGTGTTCGACACGACGGTCGCTTCGAGGATCCTCGAGCGGATAAAGGTCTTGGGCGGCTTGGTTGCGGATGGTCGCCGTGTACACCGCCTGGATGATCGGGCGCGTATAGCTGCCCCAGCCCAGCGGCGTGACGGTGGGGATAAACGACAACCGCCACGCCTGTGGCACCTCGTGCTTGCCGTCGTCGTCGAGGATGTTGCGGTTTTTGAACTGATAGCTCACTTCCGCCGCCAGCGCTGTGTGCGCCGTGGTGAACACTTGAGGACGCGCGGCGACGATGCCCTCCCAGAAGTGGTCGCGCGAATAGTCAGCCGTTGAGCCGTCGCGGAATCGTCGCGCGTACGCGCCTGTCAGCAGCGCAAAGCGATCGATCTCGTAGTTGCTCCCAACGGCCACCAAAAACTCACTGGCCTTCGTCGAGCGCCGCTCCTGGTCAAGCCCAAAGGGCACCGCCAAGTCGCCATAGGCCGCCAGGCCCCGCGCGTAGCGAGCAAACAGATGCACGTGCCCCTGCCTCGCTCCAAAGCCATACGCCGTGCCTTGCGCGCCGACCACAAACCCCGTGTCCGACGGCAGCTCACGCGGCTCCACGACCTGGCCAGTCTCGGGGGCGAAAGTGCCCTCGGGCAGGTAGTGGCCTTCGGCGTACAGCGAGGCCTTGTAGCCCTTGGGCGAGGTGATGGGCTGGAAGAACTGCGTGATCTTGGCCGAGCCGATCGTGCGAGGACGGTCAAGCGTGGCGACCGTCTCAGCGCCGAACTGTGCGCGCGATGGCACCTGCCGCTCCTGGTATTGGAAGGCCCCTGAAAGCAGCCGGTTTTGTCCCACGTGCAGGGCGATGCGCGTGCGGTCCACGT
>ENA-UOWE01006504-UOWE01006504.1-activated-sludge-metagenome-genome-assembly--contig:-NODE-6504-length-10286-cov-6.271528_pt1 | contig 10286 bp, 3 predicted proteins | sample MGYA00249841_ERZ761562 | MGnify/ENA primary metagenome ERZ761562 (study PRJEB28883, sample SAMN05720200) | activated sludge metagenome | isolation source: Anaerobic digester | place: Japan... | reverse complement strand
GGGGACCTCTACGACGGCGACTGGAAGGACTACAACACGGGGCTCTTCCTCTCGAACCAGATGACCCGGCTTCGCGAGGAAGGCATCCGGGTCTTTATCATCTCGGGCAACCACGACGCCGCAAGCCAGATCACCAAGCACTTGAGGATGCCCGACAACGTGAAGACCCTCTCCGTGCGGCACCCCGAGACAGACAGAATAGAAGAACTCGGCCTTGCCATCCACGGCCAGGGCTATGCCGCCAGGGCCGTCACCGACGACCTGGCCGGCGCGTACCCCCAAGCCTCGCCCCATCATTTCAACATCGGGCTTCTCCACACCAGCCTCGACGGCCGTGAGGGGCACGAGCCCTATGCGCCGACAAGCGCCGGCAGTCTCCTGTCCAAAGGTTACGATTACTGGGCGCTGGGCCACGTCCACGCTCGGGAGATCGTTTGCAAGGAGCCTTGGGTCGTGTTCCCCGGCAACCTCCAGGGGCGCCACATCCGGGAGACGGGGCCGAAGGGCTGCACGCTCGTCGAGGAGAAGGACGGGCGCATCGTCCGCGTCGAACACAAAGAGCTTGACGTCATGCGCTGGGCCGTTGCCCGCGTCGATGCCGGCAGAGCCGCCCGGGGGGATGACGTGATCGACGCCGCCTCCAGGGCCCTTAAAAATACCATTAAGGAAAACAAGGAGATGCCCCTTGCGGTGCGTGTGGAGATCATGGGCGCCACGGGGGCGCACCGGGAGCTTCTCTCCAACCCCGAGCGCTGGAAAAACGAACTCAGGGCCGTGGCAACGGACATCAGCGGCGGCACAGTGTGGCTCGAGAAGATTCGGTTTGCCACCCGGGAAGCGGCGGAAACAGGAATGGGTCCGCAAAGCGAGGCCCTGGTCGAGCTGATGAGCGCCGTCGATGGCCTTACGGCGAATGCCGATCTCGTCAGGGCCGCCGTCGAGGCGCTGGGCGAGCTCAACGAGAAGCTGCCGCACGAGCTCAAGGGCGGCGACGAGGCGATCCGCCTCGACGACCCCGAAACGGTGAAGCGGGTGGCCGAGGCGGTCAGGCAGGTGCTGATGGAGCGAATCCTGGCAGGGGGGGTGGAGCTGTGAAGATCCTCGAGCTCGACCTGCGCGCATTCGGGCCTTTCACCGACGTCAGGCTCGACCTGGCCGAGGGGCGCGAGGGCATGCACATCCTCTACGGGCCCAACGAGGCGGGGAAGAGCTCCGCCCTGCGCGCCCTCAAATGCCTGCTCTACGGGATCCCGAAGAACTCGGCGGACAACTTCATCCACGACAACAAAGCCCTCCGCATCGGCGGCAGGCTGCGAAACGCCGACGGCGCTGAGTTCGCCTTCCTGCGGCGAAAAGGGAACAAGGACACCCTCCTGAACCCCAAAGGGGAGGCTATCGACGAGAGTGTGCTCGACAGGTTCCTCCATGGCGTGACGGAAGAAACCTTCGGGCTTCTCTTCGGCATCGACCACGAGGCGCTGGTGCGCGGCGGCCGGAACATCCTGGCGGGCAAGGGCGAGACCGGCCAGAGCCTCTTTGCGGCGGGCGCCGGCGGGGCGAACTTCCGAGCCGTGCTCGACGCCATCGAGGCCGATGCGGAAGCCCTTTTCAAGAACAGAGGCCAGCAACCGGCCATCAACAGGGCCATCAGCCGCCACCAGGAGCTGCGGAAGAAGATCTCCGAGCTTTCGCAATCGAGCCGGGAGTGGGCCGAGAAAGAGAAGGAACTCCGCAGGGCGATGACCGAGCGTGACAGCCTCCGAAAGACACTCGAGCGCAGCACGGCCGAGGTGAACCGGCTGCAGCGCCTCGCGGAGATCATCCCGAAAGCCGGCCTCCTCCGGGAAACCCGGGCGAAGCTCGAGGCCATGGGGGAGGTCACGCTCTTGCCCGAGGACTTTGCAGCTAGGCGCCATCAGGCCGAGAAACAGCTCAACACTGCAATTGAGGTCAAGCGCAGGGCGGAGCTGGATCTCGAACGGCTCAATGCCGACATCGCGACGATCATCCTGCCGCAGAGGCTTCTGGACCAGGCCGACGCCATCGAGGCGATCCGTGAGCGGCTCGGCCAGTATCGCAAGGCGGCGGCCGACCTGGGCACGCTGAGAGGCAGGCTTCAGCAGAACAAGGCGGACATCCGGGTGCTGCTGCCGGAGCTCGCGCCGGGCCTCGACATGGAAACCGTAAAGGGTATGCGGCCCAGGGCCGCCGTCAAGACCCGTATCCAGAAGCTCGCCAGCCGCCATGAGGCCCTGTTGGCGGAACAGCTGAGGGCGGCAAAGGACCTTCGCGATGTCGAACAGAAGCTGGGCAGGCTCAAAGATGAGCTCAAGGCCCTCGAGGCCCTGAAGGACCCCGTCCCCCTCAAGAAATCCCTCGCGAAGCTCGCCAAGAGCGGCGATACGGCCGCGGCCCTGCAGGATGCGCAGAAGGCGCTTCAAAACGAAGAGAAACAGGCGCGCGCTTTTCTGCAGCGCCTGCCCCTCTGGAGCCGCCCCTTCGAGGAGGCGGGCAGGGTGCCCGTCCCTGCGTCGGAGACCGTCGGCCGCTTCGAAGACGCCTTTTCCGGCGGCAAGGCCCGCATCGAGAATCTGGAAGGCCGCCTGGGCGATGCGCGGTCGGAGCTGCAGGCGGTCGAACAGAAGATCAACGCGATCCGCCTGGCCGGGGCTGTGCCGACCGAGGAGGACCTCGAGAGAATCAGAGTCAGACGGCAACAGGGGTGGGGCCTTGTGAAAAGGGCCTGGCTCCAGGGGGAAAACGTCGAGGCGGAAAGCCGTGCCTACGACCCCGAGCGCGACCTGGCCGGGGCCTACGAGGCATCCGTCGAGCAGGCCGACGAGACCGCCGATCGTCTCCGCAGGGAAGCCGCCCGGGTGGCGGAGTATGCCGCCCTTCTCGCGCAGGCTGAAAAGCTCAAGAGGGAGATCGCCACCCTGGAGGCCGAGCACAACGAGGCACAGCGGTCGCTTGCCCGCACCGACGAGGAATGGAAGGCCGCCTGGGCGCCCGCCGGCATCGCACCCCTGACGCCCAGGGAGATGAGGGCGTGGCTCGAGCAGTACGGGAAGATCCTTCAGCGGCTCGAGAAGATGGGCGAGCAGAGGGCCCTCATCGAAAGGCTCCAGGGCCGGATCGACGAGCACCGGGTGGAGCTGAGCCGGCATCTCGAGGCCCTCGGCGAGAAACCCGCAACGGAAGAAGAGACATTCGGGCAGCTTGTGGAGCGCTGCGAGGCCGTCCAGGAGAGGCTGGAGAAGATTGCCCGGCGCCATGGGGAGCTGGAAGCAAAAACCACCGCCATGGCCGACGAAATAAAGGCGCACGCGCAGGCACAGGCCGATACCGTGCAGCGGCTGGCGGACTGGCAAAAGGAGTGGTCGGAGGCCGTCAAGACGTTGGGTTTGGGTGAAAAGACGACCCCTGACGAGGTAATTGTCACGCTCTCGAAGTTCGACGAGCTGTTCAAGAAGATCGATGACTGCGACAGCCTGGAGCAGAGAATCTTCGGCATCAACCGCGACGCCGAGCATTTCAACGCCGACGTGAAGGCCCTCATCGGCCACGTTGCCCCCGAGTGGGAGAGGCTGACGCCCGATCAGGCGGCGGCGCAGCTCAGCTCAGAGCTCAACCGGGCCAGGGAAGCGGCGACCCGTCAGGCGCAGATTGCGCGGGAGATCGAGCAGAAGGGCAGGGGGCTGCGAGAGGCGGAAAAGGAGATTGCCCTGGCGACGGAGAAGCTCAACGGCCTCTGCAGGCAGGCCGGCTGCGAAACACCCGATGAGCTGGAGGCCCGGGAGAAGCTCTCGAGCGAATTCCAGGAGCTGAAACAGAGGATTCAGGACCTTGAGACGGACATCGTCGAGCGCGGCGGGGGCGCAACCCTCCAGCAGATCCTGCAGGAGGTAGAGACGATCGATGCCGACGCGTTGTCCGCACAGATCGAAGAACTGAATAGAACTCTCGATGAATTGAAGCGGCAGCAAACCGAACTCGACGAGAAGGTCGGCAGCCTGCGCAGCGAATTGGGCCGCATCGACGGCTCGGCCGCGGCCGCCGAGGCCGCCGAGGAGGCCCAGGGGGTCCTCGCCTCCATCCGGGATCACGTCGAGGACTACGTCAAGCTCCGCCTCGCCTCCCTGGTTCTCAAGCAGGCCATCGAGAACTACCGGGCGAAAAACCAAGGCCCCCTTCTGGAAAGGGCGGGCACGCTGTTTTCCCGTCTCACTCTCGGCTCTTTCTTGGGCCTCAAGACGGACTACAGCGAAAACGACGAGCCCGTCCTGCAGGGCGTCCGCCCCGACGGCAACGTGGTCGACGTATCCGGCATGAGCGACGGCACCCTGGATCAGCTCTACCTTTCCCTGCGCCTGGCCACACTGGAGAAATACCTGGAGACGAACGAACCCATGCCGTTCATCGTGGACGACATCCTGATAAGGTTCGACGACGACCGCGCCAGGGCAACCCTGGAGGTGCTGGCCGATTTGTCAAGGAAGACTCAGGTGCTGTTCTTTACGCATCACGAAAGGCTGGCTGGCATGGCGAAAGAATTGAAAACGAATGTGGGGGTATATTTACGAAAAATGTAAGAGACTCAATAAGCCGAAAACGATGCAAACAGGCGTTTTGTTGTTTTTAATCTCAAGACCATGAATGTCTTCGAACTGTGCTGTAATGTTCGAGAAACTCGCGAAATAGCCGTTCGATAATAAAGGGCATAACCTGCATAGGAGCACTCATGATTCTTCGCCAATTTTTTGAATCTGGAAACTGGCATGTTGTGGAACAGCTACATATTCCCGGACGGGACGGGATTAGCATAGATGTTCGGGAGCTCAACGTATCTCAGACGGCAAAGAACACTCTAACTAAACTCTTTCCAAGTGGAATATACAACCACCAAAGGACGGCTCTTGAAGCTGTTACAGCCGGCAAGCATGTCTGCATGGCAACAGGTACAGCATCGGGTAAAAGTCTCGTATTTTACACGGCGGCTCTCGAGCATTTGACAAGAAATCCCCAATCGAGAATCATCGCAATCTACCCGCTGAAAGCGCTGGCCAAGGAACAGGAACAAAGGTGGAAGGATTTTCTCGCCGCGGCAGGCCTATCTGCAGGCATTGGAAGGATTGACGGTCAAGTGCCCATGCAAAGTCGCATTTCGTTGCTAAAAAACAGCCAGCTGCTGATCGTGACACCCGATGTGATCCATGCATGGCTCATGTTAAGCTTATCAGATAAGGCAGTCTTTAAATTTCTCAAGGATATTTCACTAATTATCGCAGACGAGGCGCACACGTATTCGGGGGTCTTTGGGAGCAACGCGGCATATCTCTTTAGAAGACTGCGCCATGTTATGAGCATCATAGGGGCAGCGCCACAATTCATCGCCGCTTCAGCGACTATAGCAGAGCCCAAAGAGCATCTGAAAAAATTAACCGGCTTGGAATTTACGATTATTGATTCAAATCATGACTCGTCACCGAAGAAAAGCCTGACTATACGATTTATTAATCCCCCTCAGAATAAGGATTTGCTCACAAACCTTGCGGAGCTGATGGATGCGGTTGTAAAAAACGCCGAGCACAAATTCATTGCATTTGTCGACAGTCGGAAACAAACGGAATACATCACATCCATCTCCTCTCGGCTACAGGTTGAGGAGGATGAACAGTTTGTAAACAAGTTCATAGAGAAGCTCGACATCCTGCCTTATCGCGCAGGCTACGAGGAGTACGATCGAAGCGCAATTCAAAAAAGATTAAGCAATGGCACCTTGACGGGCGTGGTAAGCACGAGTGCGCTCGAACTGGGCATTGATATACCATATTTAACTCTTGGTATCTTAGTTGGTGTGCCACGGTCCGCGACGAGTTTGTTCCAACGAATCGGCCGTATCGGCAGACATAAAGAAGGGAACATTCTCATTATCAATACGGGGGACATATATAGCGAAAGCATTTTTGCGAAGCCGAACGAAATTTTTAACATACCGCTTTCAGAAAGTGCCTTGTACCTCGAAAATCGGAGAATCCAGTACATTCATGCACTCTGTTTGGCACGAATGGATGGCGAGCACGATAAAATATGCCATACACATGGGATGGGAAAAGGGAGAGATTTTCATAGTGATATTGAATGGCCAGACGGCTTTATTGAACTCTGCAAGGCTGAACGGGCCGGTGTTATATCCACGGAATTTCAAAGCATGAAATCTCAAGCCGGCGATGATCCGAATCACACCTTTCCTCTTAGGGATGTGGATCTCCAGTTTCAGGTGAAGTACAAGAAAGGCACGATGGAGGAATCAAAAGGCACGCTTTCCTATGGTCAATTAATGAGAGAGGCCTATCCGGGTGCAGTTTACTATTACGCTACACAGCCTTTTCGTGTTTATCGAGTGAGCCCGCATCGGCGCGTTGCAGAAGTCAGACCTGAAAAGCGATACACGACAAAACCCCAAATAATGCCCACTCTGATCTTCCCCAACTTTACAGCTGGGAATGTCTTTGGGGCCAAAAAGCATGGCGATTTGATAGTTGCTGAATGCAATCTTCAGATAAGAGAAGCGATTGCAGGCTACAAAGAGAGAAGAGGTCCTAACGAAATCTCCTGCACGTATCCCCTTGATCCGACTGACGGCATCTATTTTGATCAACCGCGATTTACGAGAAATTTCTTCACGACCGGTGTCGTCTTTTCCCACCCTATATTCAACCAAGCCAATATTAGAAATGATGTCCTCGCAAATTACCTTTTCGAGACATTCTTGATGGCCGTTCCATTTGAGCGTCGGGATTTGCAGTACGGTACGGATAAACACCGACTGCAGCAAGGGCCAATAAACTCGGATGATCGCTTTCTGTGCGTGTATGACCAGACCTATGGCAGCTTGAGACTCTCCGGGAGAATCATGGAGACAAACACGCTAAAGCAGATGGCCGCGCGCTTGGAAATGCTGCTAGAAATCGGGACGAAGGACGACACCCTTAGCATGGATGCTACGACCGCTGCCGCGCTAAGAGAAATATTGGAATCACTCAGGCAGAGAGAAACTATATTGTCATTCGGGACGGAAGAAACTAGTCTGCCGGACGGCGATCGGTTCGTCAGGGTCATTCAGCCAGGGAGCAAAGGACTGGATATCAGAAAGGATAATGAGGAGTTCTTTGTCGAAGCCGTATTCTACAGCCCGGTTATGCAGGGCATTGCCTACCGTGGGAAACACCTATCCGATGGCCGAGCAGAAAATGCCGGCGTGACCATTTCAATCCCGTACATGTCACTGATCGAAGTACCCGGGGAATCCCGTCATGCATTGTATGATTTACAAACGGGCGAGTTAAAGGAACTGCCGGATCAATGATGATTTCAAAGACGAACGGGTTGGAGGAATTACCGCTCATCTGCGGCGGATCTTAAGGGAGCATAACGTAACGGATGATACCCCTAGCTGATCAAATATTCAATGCGCTCGATGGCGCTGCCGGTCTATACCACAGGCTCATCCTTGTTGTAGGGCCTGCCGGGGCCGGGAAGACGGCGGCGCTTCAAAAGGTCAGTGCCGGCATCGGGGCTCCGATCGTAAATGTAAATCTTGAACTGTCACGCCGAATGCTCGATCTTACCGAGCGCCAACGGATTCTTCAGCTGCCGCGTTTGCTAGGCACACTAGTTGATGATGCAAAGAGCGATGTGGTGCTGCTTGACAATATCGAGGTGCTGTTCGATGTTGCGCTCAAGCAGGATCCGCTCCGGCTGCTTCAGGGCATATCTCGCAGCAAAACAATCGTGGCTGCATGGAACGGAGCCTTAAAGGATGAGCATGTGACGTATGCGGCGCCGGATCATCATGAATACAGAAGGTACCCATTAAAGGATCTATTGGTGCTGACTTCCGATTGACGAGCGAATACGGTGAAACGAGGAGCGGATGATGAAATACGGCGACCTGATTCAGTTTGATCCCATCGAAACCGTTGTCCAGTTGCGTGACGCCAATGAGGATGCCTCCGCCAGGCAGCTTGTTCGAACATACGTCATCTCCGATGAGATGGCCGAGAGGCTGATCAACCTTGTAATCCCTCAGCTTCAGTTCGATAAACCCACGGATAATAAAGGGCTCTTGGTTGTCGGAAATTACGGAACAGGAAAGTCCCACCTGATGTCCGTGATATCCGCCATTGCCGAAAACGGCGAGCTTGCATCCGATCTCAATGATAAGAAGGTTGCACGCGCCGCCGCCAAAATCAGCGGGCGCTTCAAGGTCATCAGAACCGAGATTGGCTCGACGACCATGTCCCTGCGGGACATTCTTGTGGCCGAGCTGGAAGAACATTTGTCCGCGATGGACGTTACCTATGCCTTCCCGCCCGCGGTCAAGGTGCGCGAAAACAAAAGCGCGTTCGAAGAAATGATGGCGTCCTTCCATGCGGTCTATCCCGATCACGGCCTGCTTCTAGTAGTCGACGAGCTTCTCGATTACCTGCGCACCCGCAAAGACCAGGAACTGATCCTCGATCTGAACTTCCTGCGCGAGATCGGCGAGGTGTGCAAGGACCTGCGTTTCCGGTTTGTCGCCGGTGTCCAGGAAGCCATTTTTGACAGTCCGCGTTTCGCCTTTGTGGCTGAAAGCATCCGCCGGGTGAAGGACCGATTCGAGCAGGTTCTGATCGCCCGCAAAGATGTCAAATACGTTGCGGCCGAGCGCTTGCTGAAGAAAACCGCCGACCAGCAGGTGAAAATCCGGGAGTACCTGACACCCTTCGCAAAGTTCTACGGCCGTATGAACGAGCGCATGGACGAATTCGTGAATCTCTTTCCCGTGCATCCCGACTACATCGATGTGTTCGAGCAAATCAAGGTTGCGGAGAAGCGGGAAGTGCTCAGGACCTTGTCCATGGCCATGAAGAAGCTTGTGCATGAGACGGTGCCGATGGATCGGCCGGGTGTCATCGCCTACGACAGTTACTGGTCGGCTTTGCGCGAAAACCCATCCTTCCGAGCCGTCCCGGATATCCGAGCGGTCATCGATTGCAGTCAGGTGCTCGAGTCCCGCATCCAGCAAGCCTTCACTCGCCCGGCCTACAAACCCATGGCCTTGAGGCTCATCCATGCGCTGTCGGTCCATCGCCTGACAACGGGCGATATCTACACCCCCCTGGGTGCGACGGCCGAGGAACTGCGGGATGGCTTGTGCCTTTTCCAGCCGGGCATCGAGGAGTTGGGGGGCGTCCCGGCCGACGATCTGCTCTCTCAGGTGGAAACTGTGCTGCGGGAGATCCACAAGACGGTAAGCGGGCAATTCATTTCCTCCAACCCTGAAAACCGCCAGTACTATCTGGATCTGAAGAAGACGGACGATTTCGACGCCCTGATTGAAAAACGGGCCGAGAGTCTCGATTCCGCCCAGCTTGACCGCTACTACTACGAAGCCTTGAAGCGCGTCATGGAATGCACCGACCAGACCTATGTAACAGGGTACAGGATCTGGCAGCACGAACTCGAATGGCTGGAACGCAAGGCCGCGCGCCAGGGATACCTCTTTTTCGGTGCGCCCAACGAGCGTTCAACCGCCGTGCCGCCGCGCGACTTCTACCTCTACTTCATCCAGCCCTTCGATGCGCCGCAGTTCAAGGACGAGAAAAAACCCGACGAGCTGTTCTTGCGCCTGGCGCACACCGATGAGAAAGTCCTGGCGGCACTCCGAAATTACGCTGCGGCGCTGGACCTTGCCGCCACAGCATCTGGCCATGCCAAATCCACCTACGAGTCCAAGGCGTCAAACTTTCTTCGCGACCTCGTGCAATGGCTCCAAAAGAATATGACGTCGGCATTTGAGGTGACCTACCAGGGGCGCGCCAAATCGATCACCGAGTGGGCCAAGGGCAAGTCCATCCGCGAGCTATCCGGCATCGGGGCCCATGAGCGGATCAACTTCCGCGATCTGGTGAACACCGTCGCCGGCATTTGCTTGGGTGCGCACTTTCAGGACCAGGCGCCTGAATATCCCGTATTTTCCGTGCTGATTACCGGGACGAACCGGGCTCAGGCCGCGCAGGACGCCCTGCGGGCCCTTGCCGGACAGACCCGCACCAAGCAGGCCACCGCGGTGCTCGATGCCCTCGAACTGCTCGACGGCGACCATTTGGACCCCTATCGGTCCAAGTATGCCAAGCACATTCTCGCCGTCGCGAAGAAAAAAGGGCACGGGCAGGTGGTCAACCGCTCCGAACTGATACAGGATGTCCTTGGCGTGGAGTACCTTGCGCCCCAATCGCTTC
>ENA-UOWE01006493-UOWE01006493.1-activated-sludge-metagenome-genome-assembly--contig:-NODE-6493-length-10297-cov-4.195177_pt1 | contig 10297 bp, 5 predicted proteins | sample MGYA00249841_ERZ761562 | MGnify/ENA primary metagenome ERZ761562 (study PRJEB28883, sample SAMN05720200) | activated sludge metagenome | isolation source: Anaerobic digester | place: Japan... | reverse complement strand
AGCGCTTTGGCCCGACAAAGCGTCGTCAAAATAAATGCCGTCCGGGCGGAAATCGCCGGAACCGATATCGCGGATACAATTATAACGGACCACATCGCCGTAAGCGGTCCAGTCGCGTCCGGCGTAAATGGCGCCGGCGTCGCTGGATTGCTTGACGACATCGTAAATATAGTTGTATTCAATGAGCTGGTCGTTGCCGCCGTATATGATAGCCAGATGCGGGGCGTCATGAATCTCATTGTGCGAGCAGATGTTGCCCACGCCGTTGAGCGTGACGCCTGCCTGATAGGTTTTATAGATTTCCCCGTAATCATGGATATGGTTGTTGTCGGCGATATTATCCCCGTGCGTCAAGGTCGCCCGGTCGCCTCCGCTGAGTTTGATACCGCCCTTGCCCATTTTTTTTATTTCGTTGCAGCGCACCGTGTTGCCGGTCCCGCTGACAATGACGGCGAAACCCGCGCAGTTGGAAATCACGCAGTTGTTGAGGGCGCAGCCGTTGCCGCTGATGTTCACCGCGTCACCCCGGGTTCCCTTGATTTCGAACCCTTCGAAACAGATGTAATCGGCACCTTCGGTTTTGATAATGCTTTCGGTCGAAACCGAAAGCTCTATATCGGCGTTGTCCATACCGCCCGGAGGATAAAGATAAAGCATGCCCGTCGTCCGGTCGAGGTACCACTCGCCGGGGGAGTCCAGTTCCTCAAAGACATTATAGAAAAAGTACGGCGCGCCTTCCTTGTATGCGTAAAGGCTTGCCTGGCCGGCGGTGACGGTCGAGTGAACGGTGTCTGCGGAAGCGACGGGCGTGGAAGCGTCCGCCCAGTCCCAGTAGAAATACCCGAACATCCAGACATCGTCGAGCGTTTTCCATTTTTTGATTCTGCTGTTTGCAGTGCGGTCGGTTTTGAATGTTCCTCCGCGAGGGTTCCGCAATTCAGCCCAGGCGGGGTTGTAGTTCTGCGGGGGATATTCGGCGCAATCACCCAGATCGATGATTTCACCCGTTTTCAAATAGGCATCTCCGTTGGGGTACCTTGCAAGAGTCATGCGCGCGTCGTTGAAAAACAATTCGCAGCGGTCAGGCCCGGTTGTATCGCCGTCGTATTTGTAAGCGGTGTTGAACGCGCCGATGGCATACAGTTTGCCCCAGTCGGCCGCGGTAAGGCCGCAGGCGGTCAAATCGGTCTCTAAAACGCTGCAAGCCGCGGGGAAGCGAAGCCTGTCTTTCGCGGCGCCGCTGACAGGCCGGAATGCGCCGCTGTCCAGCGTAATACCGCCGTTGAGCACAACCGGTCCGTCGCCGTAAGCGCGGTATAGGACGGGGCTGCCCTCCGAGCCGCTGTCGCGGCGGTCAAACAGCAGGGATTTTACACGGTATTCGCCGGCTTTGACGCATACGGTCACGCCGCCCGATGGCAGGCCGCCCGCGGCTTTGATTCGCCTGATCTCGTCGCGCGCCCTTTCGATGGTCGCGAAAGGCCGGCTGACGCTGCCGGGATTGGTATCGCTGCCGTCTGTCGACACGTAATAATCGCCGGGCTGCATCTCCACGGTTTGCACCTCCGGTACGCTCAGATGAAGCGGCGCGGGTGCGCCGGTGTTGAAAATCAGGACACCGAGAGGCAAACCGGCAAGAGCCAAAAGCGAAGCCAAAGCCAGAGAAATGATTTTTTCGCACAGCCGCCAAAGCAGCGTTTTCATCAAACCGCCTCTTTTCGCAATATTCTGCCGATAGTGTAAACCAAGCCTACGCCTTTTACAACCATATCCCGGTCGCTGTTATTGTTGACAAAGCAACATCATCGTCCTACGATATGAATAGTGCGATAAGCCGTTAAGGGGATGAGTACCATGAGACGTTTCGCGACAACGGCGAGCGCTTTGTTGTTGGCAATCACTGTGATGTGCTGCGGCTTTCCGCTCGGGATTTCAGGTCCGACGGGTCCGGATGGAAACAGTCCGTCCGGTTTCTTCCGCCTGTTTCAAATCAACGCCAATGCGCTCACCGAGGGAGTGTTCACCTATGAAGAGGCGGGCGGCGAAGCCGTACTCACCGGTTGCAATTCCATCCTTTCCGGCGACGTAACCCTTCCCGGCAGCCTCGGCGGTATGCCGGTGACAGGCATCGGCGCGTCAGCGTTTGCGGGGCTGTCAGGACTGACAGGCGTCGAACTGCCCGGCGGTCTGCGAAACATCGGCGCCGGCGCGTTTAAAAACTGCGGCAGCCTGCGGTTTGTCATGATTCCCGCAAGCGTCGAAACCATCGACAACGACGCCTTTCTTGACAGCCCGCAAGCCGCTATTTACGGCGCCACGGGCTCTTATGCCGAAGTTTACGCCGAACAAAACGGCATTCCTTTTATAGACCGTGCAGGTGTGCCGGTGACGGGGATTCGCCTGGATCCAACAACGGCATCCGTTTCGCCGGGAGAATCGCTGACAATCAAGGCAGCCGTCGTGCCGCAGTACGCCGGCAACAGGACGGTGGCGTGGGCCTCCTCCTTAGGGGCCGTCGCGGAGGTGTCGCGCGAAGGGGTCGTCACAGCCCGGTATCCGGGCATTGCCGTGATTGAAGCGCGGACAGAAGACGGTGGCTATCAAGCAAGATGTGTCGTCTCCGTACTTCCTGCCGTCCCGGGCGCCGCGGCTGCGCTTTCCAAATCCTACAACAGCATCTTCATCAGCTGGAACCGCGTGACGGGCGCGACCGGCTATGTCGTGTACCGCTATAACGCGGCCGGCGCTTCTTATACGCGCATTCAAGTGACCGCAGGGCTCGGCCATACCGACACGGGGCTTATAACCGGTACACAGTACACTTACAAGGTCAGGGCTTATACGTCGACGCCGTCCGGCAATCTTTACGGCGTGGTTTCCGGGCCGCTGGCGGCCTCACCGGTCCCCGCAGTCCCGCCGTCCGTTCAGGCACAATCCGCATCGTACCGCAGCGTGAAAGTTATCTGGGGCAGGGTGGAGGGAGCGAGCGGTTATGTCGTTTACCGCTCCGGCAAGCCGGACAGCGGTTTTGAGCGCCTTGCTGTTGTGAAGACGGCGGCCTATATCGACAACGGCCTGATATCCGGACAAACGTATTACTACAAGGTTCGTGCCTACACGGCGATGCCGGAGAAAAATGTCTACGGCCTTGCGTCGGGCGCCGCAGGCGCCAAAGCGCTGCCGGCGGTTCCGGGTTTGCCCAAGGCGACGTCGCATTCTTATACGAGCATATTGCTGACATGGGAAGCTGTGGAAGGCGCCACGGGCTATGTGCTATACCGTTATGATAAAACAACCGATGCCTATGAGCGCATCAAGGTTACCGCCGCATTGCGCGCCGTCGATACGGACAGGGCGACCGGGACGGTTTATTCCTACAAAGTCAGGGCGTATACGCATACCGGTTCGGCCAATGTCTTCGGCGACCTGAGCGCGGGCTTTACCGGCCGGGCGGTACCGGCGGCGCCTGCCTCGTTTAGCGTGGACAGGTCGGGCGGCGCGGGCAATCAACTGACATGGTCGGCGGTGGCGGGCGCCTCCGGCTACCTGGTGTACCGCTACAATTCTTTGACCAAAGTCTATGACTGCGTTAAGAATACGGTATTAACAAACTTCACGGACAAACCGGCCGCGCTTTATCAATGCTGGTACTATAAAGTGAGGGCTTACCGCCGCGTCGGCAGTACCGTTGTGCAGGGCGATTTCTCCGCCCGCAAAGCGCCGCCGAGCGTCATAGTTTACCGCGGCAACACGCAAAAACCCGAAATCGCCTTTACCTTTGACGACGCGGGCGCGGGCCTCGGCAGAATCCTCGGCATCTGCAATCAAAAAGGCGTCAAAGCGACATTCTTTCTGCTGGCCGGCGAACTGCGCGCCAATCCGCAGCGCTGGCGTGACGCCGTCAAACAAGGCCACCAGATATGCAACCATACCCGGAGCCACAATTTCAGCCTTGGCAAACTCAGCGAAGCGCAGATCAGGCAGGATGTCCTTGCTTGGGAGGATGCCTGCCGCGACGTACTCGGCGAAGCGTACCTGAAAAAGATGAAGGCTGAATTTCCGTTTTTCAGGTCGCCGGGCGGCAACTCCACGGCACGGCTGCAGCGCGTACTCGGCGACCTCGGCTATCCCGTCACCGCTTACTGGAGCTGCGAGGACGTGTGGTTTCAATCACATAACCCAAACGGCTGGACCCTTTCGCAAAATTATATCAACCACGCCTGCAACGGCGCGATTTTTCTGATGCACGGCGGCAGCAGCGGTGCGCTTGCGGCGGTGATCGACGGCGTGAGGGCAAGAGGGTATACACCGGTGACTTTCTCGGCCATGCTCGACTGAATTTAATAAGAATTGTAACGCCTGCCGGGAACCCGTGGGCGTTTTTTTCTGCCCTTTTGAAATATCCAAAGCAGCACAAAATCATTAACCATTTCTTCATTTATCTTGCAGATAGTGATATGATATTTCAAAACCGTTCATTGCGCGCAGCCCGCAGGGCTTCGGCGGCGGCAAACGATTTTCAAGCGAAAGGGGATGCGGGACCATCGGAGGCATGGGGATGGGCTTTGGCCCGATGCCGATGAAAGGCGGCGGAGGACGATTCCATTATTTGGACGACGAAGCCAAGCCAAAAATGAACAAAGCGATGTTCAGGCGGATATTCAAATACTATCTGCCTTATTGGCGGCTGCTTGTGCTTCTGGTGGTTTGCATCGTCGTGACATCCCTGCTGGGACTGGTTCCCTCGCTGCTGACCAAAGAGATTATCGACAAGGCGTTGCCCGATAAAAACTTCCGTCTGCTGGTAAACATGATTTTGCTTTCCTTCGCTACGACTGTTGTCAGCGGGCTGATCTCCGTGGGGCAAACCTACCTGAACAGCCGTATTTCAAAAAACATCATGTTCGACCTGCGCAACGCCATGTACGGCCATCTGCAGTATATGCCCATCAGTTTCTTTTCGAGCGTCCAGACCGGCGAAATTACATCGCGTATCAACAACGACATCAACGGCATCGAGGGCGTCTTTTCCAATACCGTCGTGCAAATGCTCAACAATCTGTTCATTTTCTTTTCGACGGCCGCGGTGATGGTTGCCACCAACTGGAAACTCGCTCTTTTCAGCTTGGTTGTGCTGCCTCTGTTTGTCTACCCGACCAGGAAGGTCGGCAAAGTCCGCTGGAAGCTGGCATCCAAAACACATGAAAAGCTTGCGGAACTCAACACCATCATCCTGGAAACGCTCAACATTGGCGGAACATTCCTGGTCAAACTCTTTACCAAGGAAAAAAAACAGCAGGAGACCTTTGAGGCGGTCAACCGCGAGGTGACAAAACTGCAGATCAAAGAGTCCCTTGCCGGACGCTGGTTTTTCATGACGATCTCGACGCTGGTGGCCGTCGGCCCGATGCTCATCTACATGGTCGGCGGTTATCTGGCCATCAGGCGCGGCGAAATCAGCGTCGGCGGCATCGTGCTGTTCGTCACTTTGCTCGGCCGCATCTACCAGCCGGTGACTTCGTTTGCCAACATCAGCGTTGACATCACGCGGTCCTACGCGCTGTTTGAAAGAATCTTTCAATATCTTGACATCAAACAGGATATCGTTGATAAAGAAGGCGCCGTTGAACTTGGCGAAATCAAGGGTGCCGTGCGTTACAGTGGCGTTTGCTTTTCATATCACGAAAACAAGCAGACGCTCAGCGACATCAACATCGACGTCCGCCCCGGTGAAATGGCGGCCCTTGTGGGACCGAGCGGCGCCGGCAAGACGACCATTACCTACCTTCTGCCGCGCCTGTATGAAAATGACGGGGGCACGGTCAGCATCGACGGTATAGATGTAAAGGATGTGACGCTCGAGTCGCTCCGCCGGCAAATCGGCATCGTCACGCAGGACACATACCTTTTCAACGCTTCCATCCGTGAAAACCTTCTTTTCGCCAAAGACGGCGCGGGGCAGGAGGAACTCGACGCCGCCTGCCGGGCCGCCAATATCTATGATTTCATTGCCGCCCTGCCCGAAGGTTACGATACCGTCGTCGGCGAACGGGGTATTAAACTGTCCGGCGGAGAAAAACAGCGGCTGTCCATCGCGCGCGCCTTGCTGAAAAACCCGAGCATCGTCATCCTCGACGAAGCGACCTCCTCGCTGGATTCCGTCTCGGAGTCCCTGATTCAGGCGGCGATAGAACCGCTGCTTAAAAACAGGACGAGTCTGGTCATCGCGCACCGGCTCTCGACGATTATGGCGGCAGACCGCATCTATGTCGTCGAGGCGGGCCGAATCGTCGAGGAGGGGACGCACGAACAGTTGCTGGCGCTGGGCGGGGCTTATAAAAAATTGTGCGACAAGCAGTTCCGGCTCGACAGAAAAACGGGGCAAAAGCTTCAAAACCGGCATCAGCAACAATAGGCGTTTCATTATAATGAACACAAAGCCATCCTCTTCGTCGTTGCCCGTTCATAAAACATTGTGCTATACTAAATACAATTTCAACGCGTAGTTTCCCGCCGGGCGGTCGTTGCCGCAAAGGCGCTTGCGCTTTTGTGCGGAATCGCGGAAAGGGCGTTTTATTTTGGCTGAAAAAACCACCGTTCTGCTTGCTTTGGGGCTCACCGTATTTGCCGGTTTGTCTACCGGAATCGGCGGCCTCTTTGTTTTGGTTTTTAACCGAACAAACGCGAAACTGCTCGCCGTGGCGCTCGGCTTTTCGGCGGGCGTGATGATATTCGTCAGTTTCGCGGAGTTTCTTTTCGAAGCTAAAAAGATGCTCGGCGGCGTTTTCGGCGAGTCGCAAGGTTATCTGCTGACCCTTGTGGCCTTTTTTGCGGGCATGCTGTCCATCGCCGTCATCGACAGACTCGTGCCTTCCTACGAAAACCCTCATGAATCACATAAAATCGAGAATTGCAACGATTACTGCGATATCAAAGGCAATAGGAAACTACTGCGGACCGGGATCATGACGGCCGTCATTATCGGTATCCATAATTTCCCGGAAGGCATGGCGACTTTTGTCGCATCCTTTCAGAAACCATCCACAGGTCTTGTTATTGCCATAGCGATCGCCATACACAATGTGCCGGAGGGCATTTCCGTCGCTATGCCGATTTATTGTTCGACCGGCAGCAAGAAAAAGGCCTTTGCCTTTTCATTGCTGTCCGGCCTTGCGGAACCGGTCGGCGCCGTGATCGCTTTTCTTGTTTTGCGCCCGTTTCTCAGCGATACGCTGTTCGGGGTTCTTTACGCTGCCATCGCCGGTATTATGGTTTTTATTTCGCTCGACGAACTGCTGCCGACCGCGCAGGAATTCGGAGAACACCATCTTTCGGTTTACGGCCTGATCGCTGGGATGATCGTCATGGCGGGGAGCCTTCTGCTGCTGATGTGAGCGCCTTGCCGAATCTATACCGAACCCGATTATTACAAAAAAAGCAGGTCATGCGATGAAAAAATCAATTAACGCCTGGTCGGTGGAATCTTCGGCAGGGTTTGAGACGATGTTTGCCGCCGTGAAGGAAGCCGGCTTTGACGGCATCGAACTCAATCTTGACAGAGAGGGCGCCGGCGCGCACTCATTGACGATGAATACTACTCCGGAGGAAATCGCCCGCATCGCGGCGCTGACTGAGCGTTATGGCCTGCCTGTCGTCAGCATTTCCTGTTCGCTGTACGGCGGGCTGACAGGCAGCCCCGAACCGGAAGACCGCAAACGGGCGCAGGATATCCTGCTGCGTCAGATTGAACTTGCCTCGGCGCTCGGAGCGCCGGGGATTCTTTCCGTGCCGAGCGGGCTGAGCGAAAGCGTGTCGCTGAAAATCGCTTGGGAAAACTCTCTGGCGACTTACCGCGGGTTGCTCGGAGACATCGAGCAGATGGGTATTTTCGTCGGCATGGAGAACGTTTGGAACCGCTTTTTCACCTCGCCGTTTGACATGGTTGCTTTTATAGAACGGCTCGGTTGTCCGTATATCGGCGCTTATTTCGACGTCGGCAACGTGGTGGCCTTCTCCGAACCTGAAAACTGGATCGAGATTCTCGGGGAAAACATCGGCCTCGTTCACGTCAAGGATTTCAAACGGCGTTCCGGCGCGAATTCCGGCGGCGAATGGGTTGACCTCCTCGCCGGCAGCGTCGACTGGCGAAAAGTCGTTCCCGCCTTAAGAAATGCCGGTTTTGACGGTTACCTGACGGCGGAGGTGGGCAAATCAGACCCGGACCAATCGTATGAAGCCTTTTATGCTATGGTAGCCGAGCAACTCAGTCAAATTATCAATATATCATAACGGAGGCGTTGAAATGAAAAAATGCGCGATGATCGGATGCGGAGGCATCGGCAACTACCATTTGGAGCATCTTGTTCAATTCACCGACATCATCGAGCTGGCCGGTTTTTGCGACCTGATTCCAGAACGGGCGCAAAGTTTCTGCGACAAAGCCGGCGCGGGCAAGGCCTACACCGACTTTAAGCAAATGTATGACGAAGTCAATCCGGATATGGTGTTCATCTGTGTGCCGCCGTATTGCCACGGCGAAATCGAATATGAGACCATCCGGAGGGGAATACACTTTTTTGTCGAAAAGCCGGTTTCCCTCGATATCGATTTCTCCAAAGACATCGCGGCGAAAGTCAAGGAGAAGGCCTTGATTACCGCGGTCGGTTTCCAGTGCCGCTACGGTACCGTGGTCGAGCCATCGTTTGATTTTATGAACGAGAACGAAATCGTCCTCGTTGAGGCATCCAGGGTCGGCGGCGTACCCGAGGTCGAATGGTGGCGGGATAAAAAGCGCTCCGGCGGAATGATTGTCGAATGCACCATCCACCAGTTCGATATCATTCGTTATCTGTTCGACGAACCGGAACTCGTCTTCACGCTCGGCGCGCGCGGCTGGGTCGAGATGGAGGATTACGACACCGATGACGTCTCGGTAACGGCCATCCGTTTCAGGAACGGCGCGCTTGGGGTGCTCTCGACGGGCTGCTACGCGACCGAAGGCGCCAGTTTCGACAGCAAAATCACCTTCAGCGCCAGGGACAAACGCGCGGTGCATAAAATCATCTCCTCGTTTGAAGTGTTTGAAAAAGCGAAAGCGGACCGCATCGACGTCGAGGGTTTTGTCGTCAAGGGCGACGGCGGGCTGGGCAAATCCTCGGGCGTGACAACCTATAAGCAGGAGGGCGACGCGGGCATTCCCTGCGACCGCACATTTGTCGAAGCGGTGGTCAGCGGCGACGCCTCGAAAATACGCTCGCCCTATGAAGACGCCTTAAAATCGCTGATCTTCACCATGGCCTGCAACGAATCGATGGAGACGGGATTGCCGGTCAAAATCGAATACTAACGCTTTACGGCGGCGCCGCGAATGTCCATTAAACGGATACAGCGGCGCTTGCCATGAAAAAGCTGACTCCATGCCTTTTAGCGCGGGATGCCAATATGCTCTGCCGGCGTCACAAAAAACTGTGCAACCGGAGAATATGATATGCCCGAAAAATCATCTCTCGGCAAGAGAGCCGCCCATATTGCGCTGAGCCTGTGTCTTGCGGCTTTACTGACGGGCTGCGTGCTTCCGTCCTTCATGAACATTGGCAAAGTTGCCCTCCAGGTCATTTCACCCCTTGTGCTCGCGGCCGTAGTGGCGCTGCTGTCGCTGGTATTCAAAGACGGGATAGGACGCATGGCCCCGGCGATGAACTTGTTCCTGGCGGGGATGGTCGGCGCCGCGGTGGTTGACCAGGCGCTCCTGCAGATAGCGCGCAATAAATCGCTCAGCAGCGGCTCGGGTTTTATCTATATGTTTTATTATGACAAACCGCTGACAGTCGCCCTGGTCTGGCTTTCCGTCGCTTTTGTCTATACGGCGACCGTCATTATTTCACTCAAAAAAGGTTCGCCGGGCTTGATGCCCGGCTTTGACCGCTTTTTGAATATCGCGGGCAGGGGCTTTCTGGTCTACTACGCAATCTTTCTTTTTTACAGTTTTGTGCTGATACGGCCGGCCGGTTCCCATATCACCGCGGCGAACTTTGTGCCTTTTCGAATCATCGCCGAGTATTTCAAGTACCGCTCTTACGAAAACTTTATGGTCTTTTGGGGCAACCTGTACATCTTCGCGCCGATAGGCCTTTTCGCCCGGGTCATCAAGCCGTCGGTCAAAACGGTTTTCCTGCTCCTTTTTTGCATTGGCCTCAGTTCGGCTGTCGAACTGTCTCAACTGTTGTTCAAAAACGGTCACTGCGATATCGATGATGTGATTATCAACACCGCGGGCTTCTGCCTGGGCCTGCTGTTC
>ENA-UOWE01006492-UOWE01006492.1-activated-sludge-metagenome-genome-assembly--contig:-NODE-6492-length-10297-cov-4.626147_pt1 | contig 10297 bp, 7 predicted proteins | sample MGYA00249841_ERZ761562 | MGnify/ENA primary metagenome ERZ761562 (study PRJEB28883, sample SAMN05720200) | activated sludge metagenome | isolation source: Anaerobic digester | place: Japan... | reverse complement strand
TGGGCAAGATCGCCCCCGACAAGTGCACCGTGGGCGGCGCAAGCTGCGCGGAAGCCATCGCGAAGATCATGGGCGTGGACCTCAAGCCCTCGTGGCCGTACCGGCCTGTCGTCCACTGCCGTGCGCACTACGGGGATCGGCTCGGCCGAACGGAATACCGCGGCGAGAAGACCTGCACGGCGGCGAACCTCGTGAGCGGTGTGCAGGGCTGCACCTACGGCTGCCTCGGGTTCGGCGACTGCGTGGTCGCCTGCGACTTCGACGCGATTCACATCGTGGACGGCCTTGCGACGGTGGATTACGAGAAGTGCGTCGGCTGCGGCGCGTGCGCGCGCGCGTGTCCGCGCAACATCATTTCCATGACCCCGTTCAAGCGCGGCAGGATGCTGGCCGTCGCGTGCTCCAACAAGGACTTCGGCAAGGATGTGAAGGCCGTGTGCAAGGTCGGCTGCATCGGGTGCACCGCGTGCTCGCGCACGAGCGACCTGTTCAAGATGGACGGGAAGGTCGCGCGGATTGATTACGACAAGTACGACCCCGACCAGCTCGAAAGCGCCCGCGTGGCGCTCAGCAAGTGCCCGGCGCGCGCGATCGTCGAGAGGGAAAAGCCCTTGCTCGCGAGTTCGGGGTACATATCGGTCAGTATCGCGGCGAGCTCGTTCGACCATATGTGGCCGATCATCACCGCCGCGCCCTTTCGCTCCGCTATCTTCATGCCGGTATACACCGCCTCGACGATGGAGTCCCGATCCTGTATGTTATCTAAAAACACTGCACGCTCCCATATCGTAAAACCGCGCTCGCGCGCGACCAGAGGCGCCACTGTCTTCGCGTTCGTCCGCGAATCCAGGAAATACATACCGCTCTCCCGCGCCACGTCAAGCACTACGCCCATCGCCACCCTGTCAGCCGTGATAAGCGAGCCTTCGTGGTTATTGATCCCCGAAACGGGTCCGAGTTCCGCGAGATTTTTTTGAATTTGATCGCGAATCGCAGCCGGGGTCATGCCTTCGCGTATCGCGCCTGGCCCCGGATCCATCGTCTTGTTGATCGCCTGCATCGGCTGGTGCAGGATCACTTCCTTCCCGGCCGCGCGCGCCGCACGGGCCGCATCTTTAGAATACTGCAATCCGGGCAAAACGGCAATAGTGCACGGGAACGGAAGGCGGAGAAAGGGCTCGAGCTGGGCGAGGTTGTGCCCGGCGTCGTCAAAGACGAAAATAAGGGTCCCGCGCGACTTTCCGGGCCGCGGTCGCTCGGGCGGGGACGACGGGACAGTCGGGATCGGGGAACGGGCCGGAGGAGGAGTCGGTTTCGCGGGGCGGGTTGGGGCCACCGAGGGAGTGGAGACAACTGACGGGGTCGTATGCGTCGGGGCGGGACCGGGCCGCGCTGCGGGCCGCGCTGCGGGCCGCGTTGCGGGGGCCGGATCGGGCGCAACCGCGACCGGCGCGTCTACGGTCACGGGCCGGGTCACGGGCTCTGTAGGAGGATTGAGCGAAAAGCGGGTAAATAAAACGGCGAGCGAGGCCCCGATAATCACGGCGAGAACGACCAGATTGGTCTTCAGCTCGCCCGACGACAGCCGGTGACGCCGTTTCGGGGCGGCGCGGGGGCGTCTTTTTCTGGCGGGCGGCTTGCTCATAGCCCGCAAGGATAAAGACTCACCCCCGGCCTGTCAACCGACCGAATCAGCCGTATACGAGCTCGCGCATCAACTGGGAATGCGCCTTGAGCTTCCGGATGGCACGAAGCTCAATCTGCCGGATCGTCTCTGCGGAAACCCCGTACTGCTTCCCGATCGTCTTAAGGGTCACGTTCTTTTCCTCGTTCTCGAGGTTAAAACGGCGGATCATGATGTCCCGCTCGCCCTCTTTAAGCTCGCCGAGGATCTTCCGCACGCAGTCCTGCGTGTACTGGCGCATGAAAATCTCCTCAGGATTGTAGGTCGTGTCCGGGATCAAGTCCTTGAGGGAAACCGACTCCTCCTCGTCGATCTGGACGTCGAGGCTGGTAACGGCGGCCGAGCAGCTGACGATGTCGGCGACGTCCGCCGGGTCTATCGAAAGCTCGGCGGCGATCTCCTCGTTCGTCGGGGCGCGGGAATGGCGCTGATAGAGCTCGGCCGAAACCCGGCGGATCCGGGACACGAGCTCCTCCTTCCGGAACGGGAGGCGGATCAGGCGGCGCTTATTGGCGATCGCCCGGGTAATCGCCTGCTGAATCCACCAGCACGCGTAGGTGGAGAACCGAACGTTATAGGTGAATTCGTACTTCTGGGCGGCCGTGATTAACCCGAGGTTCCCTTCCTGAATGATATCAAGAAGGTGCAGGTCCGGGGCCACGTACTTTCGCGCGATGTTGACGACGAGGCGCAGATTAGACTCAATAAGTTTCTTTCGCGCCTCAAGGTCACCCGCCTGGATTTTCTTCGAGAGGTCGATCTCCTCATCGAAATTGAGAAGCGGGTACTTGCGAATCTCGCGTAGGTAGTCTTTGACGGAATCTTGGTCACTCATACAAACCCCCGCCTTTATCAAGCAAGAAGCGTGCCAAGTTAACCAATGTTTCTATAAAAAGAAATAACTCATTACATTGTAATAAGTTATTGCGGACAACAATACAGAACCATACAGTTTAGAGTATCTTTTTTTATACGACTACGCGCGGTAGGTGTATACTTTCCCGTCAATTCCCGTCACGCGAAGGGTATCCGAATTTGGCATACGGTCAGCCTCGATCAAGGCGAGCTCGGATAAGGGGTACTTCCCTCCCCCGCCGGGCAAATCGACCGCGTACACCGGGAGGGATAGGCCCGAGCAAAGCCGACGGAGTTCTCGCCAGATTGAAAGCCCATCGGACAGGGGAACCCGAAAGTGCGCGGTTCCGGGGGCTAGATCGCATTGAAACAGATATCCGGGCTTTATCCCGAGGGCGACAAGTTGGTTGAAAAGCGTGGCAAGGACCCGGGGCTCGTCGTTGATTCCCTTCAATAATACGGTTTGGCTCTGAATCGGTATCCCCGCGTCGAGAACGCGCGCGAAGGCGGCGCGTTGGGCGCTCCCAAGCTCGGCGGGATGGTTGACGTGAGGAATGAGCCACAGCGGGCGTACGCCGCGAAGGAAGCCGACGAGGGACTCGGAGAGACGCTCGGGGGCGAAGATTGGGGCGCGGGTGCAAAGGCGGATCACCAAGCTGGGCCTGACCGAGCGAATTCGCGCGAGCAAGTAGCGAAGCTCTTCCTCGGTCCCGGTCAGGGGATCACCGCCCGAGACGAGGATTTCCTCTACCTCGCCATTGGAGGAGAGATATGAAAGCACCGGTTCGAGCTCGTCTTCGCCGATGAAGCCCTCGGCGCGGGAGGTGTACCCGCGGCGAAAGCAGTACCGGCAATAACCAAGGCAGCGCCCGCTCGACAAGAGCAGGACCCGATTGCGGTATTGATGGACAAGACGCGGGGTGACGAGGTAGCGCGCCTCACCGAGTGGGTCGGCGCTCTCATTAGGAGAGACGACGCCTTCGGGGTCGGATGGCTCCACTTGGCGGCGCAGAGCCGCCTCGGCCGGGGTCCCCAGCGCCGCGTTTATGAGGACGCGATAGGCAGCCGGGACGGACACGGGAAGGCTAAACGCCCCGGGGTCGTCCGAGGGATTGGCTTCGCGCCAATCCCCGAAGCCGTCTTTAGGCATCCGCGCCGCCGAGCATCACGAGGGCCATGACGCACGCGTCGCCGACGAGGTTCTCGAGCACGCAGTACTCGTCGCCCTGGTGGGCGGTCTCGTCCATCCGGCTCCAGACCACGGCGTCGAAGCCCGCCTTGCGGAGGCTTGCGCATACCGTGCCGCCGCCGATGCCGATCGGGCGAGGCTCGACCCCGTAGACCGAGCGAACGGCGCGGGAGAGTACGCCGACGACGCGCGCGTCGGCGGGCGTCGCGGGCGACTCTGCCGCCTGCTCCTCCGTCCACTCGATCGTGACGCCGCGCTCCGCCTCGACCGCGCGGGCGATCCGGGCGACGTCGGCGCGAACTCGCTCGAGGGGATACGCCGGCAGGATGCGGCAATCGACGCAAAAGACGTCGTCGCCCGGGATGGTGTTGACGTTCGGGACGTTCGCCTCCTTCTTCGTCGGCTGGAAGGTGGAGCGATCGGGGTCGAACAGGGGATCGCGCCGGTCGTAGGCGGCCTCGAGCGCGTTAATCCTGAGGGCGAGGTCGCAGGCGGCGAGATGGGCGTTCACGCCCTGGTCGGGACGCGACCCGTGGGCTTGCACGCCGCGGGTATGGAAGCGGAGCCACAGGAGGTTCTTCTCCGCGACCTCGATCGTGCCGCCCTCGGCGTCGCCGCCGTCGGGCACCAGGATCAAGTCCTCCTTTCGGAAGAGGTCGCGCGCGGATAGGAGGTACCTGATGCCGTGGGCGGAGCCCACCTCCTCGTCGGCGACGAAGAGAAGCTTGATCGTGCGGGCGGGGACGATCCCGGTCTCGACGAAGGCGCGGGCGGCGAAGATCGAGGAGACGAGGCCCTGCTGGTTGTCCTCGACCCCGCGCCCGTAGAGGCGCCCGTCGCGCTCGACGACCGTCCAAGGATCGCTCGTCCACTTAGAGAGCTCGCCCGCCGGCACGACGTCGAGATGGGTCATCACCCATACGCGCGAGGTATCGTCGCGGCCGGGCACGGTGGCGATCAAGTTGGGGCGCGAGCCTGAGGGCACGCGTGGGTCGGGCGAGTCGATCCGCTCGAGGGTATCGATACCCCAGCGCCGAAGGAAGGACTCAAGCACCTTGCATTTCTCGAGCTCGCCGGTCCCGCCCGACTCGGGCGCGAGCGCGGGCACCGCGGTAAGGGCGCGCTGAAGCTCGACCATCTCGCGAACCCTGCCCCGGATATCCGCGTCGAGCCGCTCTCTATCGGTCATCGAGCCGCCTCCTTCCCGTCGGGGCCGTAGTGCCCGTACACCCTCCACGTCGACGAGACTAGGGTGTCGACGTCGGAGCGGGTCGCCTCCCAGCCGAGGAGCTCTCTCGCGCGCGCGGAGGTAGCGTAGCAGGCGGCGGGATCGCCGGCTCGGCGGCCGACGGCGCGGGCCTGGATCGGCCGGCCGGTCACGCGGCGCGCGACGGCGAGCATCTCGGCGACCGAGATGCCGCGCTCGCTCCCGAGGTTGACGGTAAGGCTCTCGCCCGTCCGCTCGATCCGCTCGAGCGCCTTGACGTGCGCGTCGGCGAGGTCGGAGACGTGAACGTAGTCCCTGATGCAGGTACCGTCGCGGGTATCGTAGTCGTCGCCGAAAATCTGGAGCTCGTCCCGCCAGCCCGAGGCGACCTCCATGATGATCGGAAGCAGGTTCTGCGGATTCCGCTCGAGGCCGAGTATCTCGCCGTCGGGGTCGTAGCCCGCGGCGTTGAAGTAGCGGAGGGCCGCGTACTTAAGTCCCTTGAGCCGGTCGTACCAGCCGAGGATGCGCTCGATCTCGAGCTTGGTGAAACCGTAATAGTTCTCGGGGACGGTGGGATGGGCCTCGTCGATCGGGACGTATGTGGGCGACCCGAAGACCGCCGCGGTCGAGGAGAAGGCGAGCCTGAGGCAGCCCGCGGCGACGGCGGCGTTCAGGATGTTGATCGTTCCGGAGATGTTGTTGACGGAATACTTCTCAGGCTCCGCCATCGACTCGCCGACCGCCTTGAAGGCGGCGAGGTGAACGGCCGCGTCGAAGCCGCGCGCGAAGGCGGCGCCGATCTCCTCGGGCTTCTGGATGTCCCCGACGATGAGCTCTACGCCGGGGAAGAGGTTTCGCCGCTGCCCGCTCGAGAGGTTGTCGAATACGACGGGCTCGTGCCCCGCGCGCCGGAGCGCCTTGACGACGTGGCTTCCGATGTACCCCGCCCCGCCGATGACTAATACCTTCATGATGTTCTCCTTTACGCCGACGCGACGCGCTCCCATTCCGCGGTGAGCTCGTCGAGCCGCGCGCCGAGCGCCTCGATCTCCCGCTGTGTCGCCCGGCTCTTCTCCGCGTTCGCGTACACCGCCGGGTCGGCGAGCCGCGTCTCCAATTCCTTGATGCCCGCTTCGGCGGCCTCTATCTCGGCGAGGAGTCGTTCCTCCTCGCGCTCGCGCTTGCGCCGCTCTGCCTTGAGCCGCTTCTCTTCCTCGTATGAGCCGGCCCGCGGCGTCGCGTCGGCGAAAGGCTTGCCTTCCGCCGCCTTTGCGGCGCCACGCCGAACCGCGCCCCCCGCCTCCTCGCCCGATTCCTCGCGCGCGATCCGCTCAAGGTAGTAGCGATAATCGCCGGGGAAACTCCGCACCCGCGACGGGGAACCGGGTTCCGACGCCGTAAGCTCGAGGACGCGAGTCGCCAGCGACTCGATGAAGGCGCGGTCGTGCGAGACGAAGACCACGGTGCCGCCGAAGCGCGCGAGGGCGTCGAGGAGGACGTCCTTCGAGTGGAGGTCGAGGTGGTTGGTCGGCTCGTCGAGGATCAATAGGTTGATCGGCTTGAGAAGGAGCCTGAGGAGGGCGAGCCTGCTCTTCTCGCCGCCGGAGAGGACGCTAACCTGCTTGTAGACGTCGTCGCCGCGGAAGAGAAAGGCGCCGAGCATGTCGCGCAGGCGCGGCACGAGTTCCGTCGGCGCCTCGGCCTCGAGGAGGTCGAGTATGCGTTCGGGGCCAACGAGGGTCTCCGCGTTGTCCTGCGAGAAGTAGCCGAGGCTCACCCCGGAGCCGAGCGCGATCGTGCCCGCGTAGTCGCGGTCGACGCCGGCGAGGGCGCGGAGCAGGGTCGACTTGCCCGCGCCGTTCCGGCCGACGACGACGAGCCGCTCGCCCTTCTCGACCGTGAGGTCGAGCCCGGCGATCACGGAGCGGCCGCCGTAGCTCTTGCCGAAGCCCTCGGTCGTGACGACGAGCCTGCCCGAGTGCGGGGCCGGGGGAAAGGAGAAGCGCATCCGCTTGAGGCTCTCCGGTATCTCGATCCGCTCGATCTTCTCGAGCTGCTTGATGCGTCCCTGGACCATCGCGGCCTTCGAGGCGTTGTACCGAAAGCGGCGGATGAAGTCCTCGATCTTGGCGATCTCTTCCTGCTGCTCCTCGTAACGTTTGACGAGGGAGTCGAGCTCGGCCGCGCGGAGGCGCTCGTAATTCGTGTACGTCCCCTGGTAGCGCTTCACGCGCCCGCCGAAGAGTTCGTACACCTCGTTGACGGTGACGTCGAGGAAGTACCGGTCGTGGCTGACGATCAGGAAGCCGCCGGGGAAATCGCGGAGCCAGTCCTCGAGCCAGGAGCGGGCCTCGAGGTCGAGGTAGTTCGTCGGCTCGTCGAGGAGGAGGATGTCCGGGCGCTCGAGGAGGAGCTTGGCGAGTGCGACGCGCATCTGCCAGCCGCCCGAGAACTCCTCGACGGGACGCCCCATGTCGGCGAGCGAGAAGCCGAGGCCGACGAGCACCTGCTCGGCGAGCGAGCGGCGGCGATGCCAACCGGACTCGTCGAGGGCGACCTGCGCCTCGTGGTGCTCGGCGAGGAGTCGCGCCTCGCGCGCGGCGTCCGGCGAGCCGGCGAGTTCCTCGCCTATCTCCTCGAGCCGGCGCTCGAGCTCGGCTGCGCGGGCGAAGGCGGTCTCTGCCTCGGCGAGGAGGCTGCGACCGGCGTGCACGATCCCGGACTGCGGCAGGTAGGAGACCCGCGCGTCCCGCTGTATGGCGCGCTCGCCCGAGTCGGGCTGGATCGATCCCGCGAGGACCTTCATCAAGGTGGACTTTCCCGAGCCGTTCGCGCCGGCGAGGGCGGCTTTCGTGCCGGCCTGCAGGTTCAGCGAAACCTCGGAGAGGATGTCGCGGTCCCCGAACGCGAGTGAGACGCGCGAGAATTGGACGAAGGCCATCAGCGCCCGTCCGCCGAGAAGAACAGTATCGTCGGGTTCATGTTGCGCGCGACGACGGTCGAGTCCTTGACGTTCGCGTCGGCGACTGCCTCGAGCTTAAGCCCCTCCGGGCCCAGGGCGTACAGGAAGTGTACCCAGATTGGGACGGACTCGAATTGGAACGAGATAGTCCCCTGATACCCGCTCGCCGCGCCCTCGCCGATGAAGAGGCGCGCCTCGACTTTTCCGCCGCCGCCCGAGCCCGCCGGGATGATCGACGGCGAAAGGAGCTGATAGCCGCTCCAGAGGAAGCGATCGTCGCCGACGAACTGAAGGACGCCGTAGTTGCCGGAGCTGAAGCGCGGCCCGGCCTTGCGGATCGCGGCGACGACGGCGGCGCGGCGCGCGCGCTCCTCGGCGATGATCTCGTCGGGCGAGACCTCGAGGGCCGCGAAGTAATGCGCGTGCGGCATCCCGTTACGGTCGGTGTACTGAACGGTTAGCGCGTCGCCCTTGAGCTGGGCGGTCAGCGTGCTCCCCTCGAACCGGTACGAGCCCTCGCCGACCTTCGTGACCGAGGAATACGGGAAGGTCTCGACGCCTTCCGGCTTCTCGATGCGGGCGACTCCCGCGTCCTTTCCCGGGAAGAAGCCCCAGGACGAGGACACCCGCGCGAGATCGACCCGGCCGGCGTCGCGCATCGTTTGGTAATAGTCTGGGTACCAGGGATGCGACATGATCGCCTCGAGGACCGGGTCCGGGCCGCCCGTCTCCGCGGCCACCGCGGCGGTGCCCGCCTCGCGCTCGTCGAAGACCGTCAGGTTGTAGGAGAAGCACCAGCCGATCGAGCCGTCGTCGGCCATCACCTCGTACCATTCCCCCTCGAGGGGCGAGTCACGGGCGACGACCGGCGCGCCCTCGCCCTTCCGGACGATCTTGATCGTCTGACCCGCGCGAAGGCGATACACCTGCTTCGCCGTATTCTCGGGCGCGGCCCGAATAGGTAAGCCGTCGAGCTTGACGGTCGCGTAGAGGTAGCGATACTCGGCGATGGACGCGGCGTGCGCGCGCGCCTTCGACCGCGACTTATGGAGGGTCAACTGCCACAGGGGTATCTCGACCCTGGTCTTGCCGCCCTTGCCGATCCCGGCGACGTAGACCTTCCCGATATTCGATTGGATAAAGACAGGGACGATGTCGCCGGCGACGAGCCCACGCTCGGGGATTGACCAATTTACCACCCCGTAGCCGATATGGCCGGCGCAGGACGCGAGGAGGAAGGCAACGGCGAGGATCAAGATTCGCGCGGGGAGCCGCGCGGCGGGGGCGCTCGTTCTCATACGCCTAGAATACTCGATCATCCCTTACTTTTCAATCAGCCGCGGGTTGCCGTACAGGGACGCGGCCCAGAAGGCCAGGAAGAAGCGGAAGAGCGCGCTCGCGTTGAGGTCGGCGTCGAGGGCGACGGCGACGAGGAGGGCCGAGCAAACCCCCGTTCGCCCCTTCCCGAGGCCGAGAACGGCATGGGTAAATGGCTCGTACAGGGCCGGGTCGCGAAGATAGGCGATCACGGCGTCCCGAAGGGCATCGTGCGAGTCGTTCTTGCGGCGGGCGGCGAGCTCCTCGAAGGCGTCGAGAACCAGGGTCTCGGCGCGACGCGGATCCTGGGCGTAGGACTCAAGGGCGTAATAAAAGCGCTTTTGGAAACCGAGAACGTACGCGAGGGCGAGCAGGGCCTCCTCCTCGGCGCGCGGCGGCAGGTCGTTCCTCCTTAGGAGGGAGAGGAGGATCGGGACCGACGCGGGGTTCCCGTACGCCTCCATCGCCTGGATGCCGCGGAATACGAAATGAGGGTTTTTCGCGAGCGCGAGGAGGTCGCCGATCATGGCTTGCCCGCGCGCGTCCGCGAGGGAGGCGAGCGCGAGCATCGCCTCGCCCGCGAGCAGGTAATCATCGCTCGAGAGGGCGGCGCGAAGCGCGGGAACCGCCTGCGCGACGCGGAACTGCCCGAGGAGGCGGGCCGCCGTCGCCGCGGTGACGAACGAACCCGTCTCGAGCTCGGCAAGCAGGGCGTCGCGGACGCGCGCCGGCAAGGACTCGAGGGCGGCGATGGACCGAAGGGCCTCGGAGCGGACGGCGTAGCGCGGGCTCGAGAGGTGGTCGAGGAGGTTGTCGGCCGAGACGGAGGACGCGACCTCTCCGAGCTCGGCGAGGATGCCGGTCTCCTCGTCGGGGTCGTCGCTCGAGTCGAGACGCTTGAGGAGGGTTAAGGCGCGCATGTCGCGCGGCGAAAAGAGTATCGCGAGGGTCTCGCGAACCGGGTAGCTCCCGAAATTCTGGAGGCCGCGCTGAATCCTGATCCCGCCCGCGATGACGGCGATGACGGCGACGAAGAAAAGCCGGAATGAGGCGAGGGGCGAAAGCCCGACCCCCGAGAGC
>ENA-UOWE01006488-UOWE01006488.1-activated-sludge-metagenome-genome-assembly--contig:-NODE-6488-length-10304-cov-4.004683_pt1 | contig 10304 bp, 10 predicted proteins | sample MGYA00249841_ERZ761562 | MGnify/ENA primary metagenome ERZ761562 (study PRJEB28883, sample SAMN05720200) | activated sludge metagenome | isolation source: Anaerobic digester | place: Japan... | reverse complement strand
TTCAATCAATAAAAGATAACATTTTACTCGCAAATCTTAAAAAGATTTCTTCTACAATTGGAATCATCAAATCAGAAGAAGAAATTGTTCAAGCTAATGAATATGTAAAGTCGCTCACTATTAAGACGCCCAGTATTGAACAGTTTGTACTCAATTTATCAGGAGGCAACCAACAAAAGGTTTCCATTGCAAAATGGCTATTTGTGGAACCTAAAATTCTTATTCTTGATGAACCAACACGCGGAATTGATGTTGGTGCAAAATTTGAAATTTATACTTTGATGAATCGGCTTGTAGCACAGGGTATGAGCATATTAATGATCTCATCGGAGCTGCCAGAAGTACTGGGTATGAGCGACCGTGTCTATGTAGTCGCTGGTGGAAAAATCACCGGTGAGCTTACACGGCAGGAGGCTACTCAGGAACGAGTCATGGAACTAGCTACATTGTAAACAAAGGGAGGTATCGATGATTATTGAAGATTTTAAGGCTGTAATAAAAAAGAATATTCGTGATTATGCAATGTATATTGCTTTGGTGTTTATAATGATTATTTTCTCCATTTTAACTGGTGGAAATTTTATGTCCTCACGAAACATTGCAAACCTCTTAAATCAAACTGGTTACATTGCAGTCCTTGCTACTGGAATGACACTCATAATTGTCATACGGCATATCGATCTTTCTGTGGGATTTCTATCAGGATTTTTAGGAGCTATTACTGCAATTTTACTGACACAGTTTCATGTTGCGGTTTGGCTTGCTATTCCTATCGTATTGGCTCTTGGCGTAGTGTGCGGATTGATAACCGGTCTTCCCGTTGCACTTTTAGGAATACCAGCATTTGTATCATCACTTGCAGGCTGGCTTGTTTATCGCGGAGCACTCATGCTTTCGACCGCAGCAACAGGAACCATCATTATTCCTAATGAATCATTTAATGCACTGGGGAATGGATTTATACCTGACCTTTTTTCCTGGATACCATTTCTCCCACAATACCACAAAACCACACTGCTTATTGGTTTACTGACAATATGTGTTTTCATACTGTCAGAAATGAGAAGCCGATCAAGAAAAATGCAGTATAATTTTGCTGTTCTTACAAAACCACTTTTTTTACTCAAAATACTGTTTATTACTTTGATAATAACTTACATTACATTTATTCTTGCTGGATACAATGGCCTTTCCTGGACATTCGTTATTATGATGGTAGTTGTCATTGTCTATGATTTCATTGCGAGAAAAACAATGCTAGGCAGACATATTTTTGCAGTTGGCGGTAATCCAGAGGCTGCCGAGCTTTCAGGTATCAATGTGAAAAAGATAACGCTCTTTGTTTTTGGTTCTATGGGTTTTCTCTCGGCTCTCTCCGGTATACTATTTACAGCTCGCCTTAAATCAGCAACACCGCAAGCAGGGACACTCTTTGAACTTGATGCAATAGCTGCCTGCTATATTGGCGGAGTATCAGCATCAGGAGGCATAGGCTCTATCACTGGTTCACTTATCGGTGCGTTAGTATATATGTCTCTCATGAATGGAATGAACCTTATGGGGACAGACATATCTATGCAGTATATAATCCGCGGTCTCGTACTTGTTGGAGCTGTAATTTTTGATGTTGTTTCGCGAAAACGAAAAGCATAATTAAAACGATTAATGGTACTATGAGGGTTGTTTCTGTAAAACTGTATAGAATGCAAGCTTAACGGAAACGCCGAAAGTTCTCTGTTGCCCTGCGGTTTGCCTCCATTCCCGCAGGGCTATTATTTTTCAACTCATCTCATGGGAGCAACAAATGGGCTAGTGTCACGAAGCTTGTTAAAATGCTGTTTGTTCACAAGTTTCGTGACACTAACTATCAATACGCTGCAGTGTCTCTGTCAATAATGCTACAAGCTCAGCTTCTATGCCAGGATTGTTTCCCTGAATATCTACCATAATTCTAAACAGAGGCTCAGTTCCAGATTCTCGCGTCCAGACAAAACCAATCGGTGTAGTGCCGCTCTGCAGTAAAATCTTGAGTCCGCCTCTTCCAATTTCGTTCTGTGCAGTAATTGGGAATTCCTGCATACCAGAACTCTGTAAGACTGTATATGTTACATTGTCAAACTGATAAGATAGTACCGATTGTATTGTTTTATAAAATTCTGGAATCGTCAGAAAAAACTGCTGTTTTAGTTCAACGGGTGGTTTATGTTTAATCGTTAAAGCTGCCCTGCTCTCAAACACACTCGTTGTAGTCCACAGAGGCAGCGTTTCTGCAACATCTGAAAGCGAAAAAGTATCAAAATAAGCATCTCCCCGGTTTGTTCGTTCGAGCCACACTCTAAAGGGACAGACCTTGTTGCGAAGTGCAGTTATTTTTAAGAGCGAACCGAGTGTTGAAAGAGGATCACGGACGCTCGATGGATAGATGATAACTCCGCCATTTGAGCCTTCCCCAATAATACGTACATCCCAGCCTTCTTTCCGGAGTTCGCGGGCACGGCTTACCACATTAGCTTCTCCTGTTTCAGTGCGGAACACCTTAGCGCCAAAAACCCCAGCAATTGCATCAATCCTGAGACTCGTTGCATCGTTACAAACTACTGCAAGCTTTTTTCCTTGCTGGGCTGAAGCAAGCTCAGATAACACGGTAAGCGCGAATGTTTCCTGCGCTTCCAGCGGTCTTGGCTTCTGTTGCTCTTCATCCCAGATAACTATATTGCCTCTATCGCCATCACAATCGGGGACATACCCCATCAGTATGGTATTATCCTGTTCGTGCTCCCTGGTTAAAATTTCAGCACAGTCTGTAAGCGATTCTCCTTCCGGGACTATTCTGTGGACAAAATGACCAGGAACATTGTTAAATGGAAGATATGTTGCTCCCATGCTGGTAATAAAATTTTCATCTATCGAGAGAATTCTCGAAGACCCATTGAGTTCCGCAACTATACCAACACCATAGTTTTCTATTTCATCAGCATACGAATTAAAAACAGTTTCCTGTTCCTGCTGGCGTTCAATTGGCACATTGGTAAAAACTTCTCGCGAAAATAAGAGGTAGTCTGAAAGCGCTTGCCGTTTAACACGCGGAGCTCTCATAAACACCGCACTAACCTGTGCAGGATCGAGTGTGGCCATGAGCGAAGCAATACAGTCTATATCAGCTTTACTGCAAGCATCCTGTTTGAGTTCAGCAATAAGTCGTTTTGCAGTATCTGGCGAGAGCACTCCGCCATCAGATAAACCAAACTTGATGCCGTTGTGTCCCGGCGGGTTATGGCTTGCAGAGATATAGCAAAATCCATGCAGCTTCTGATACGGTGCTGCTGTTTCTCGATTACTTTCAGAAGATTCTGAATCACCTGAACTGTGTGGAAGTTTAGTGCCATGCGTACTATTTGTTGCACTATGCATGTACACAGCAGCCATAATTTCCGGAGCACTCATAATAAACCCATAGTGCACAGCAATACCATGAGCAAGAAATACACGAATCATAGCATCGGCTAAAGCGGGTCCTGTCGGCCGTGTATCGATTCCAAGAATAATATGCACCGATTCACCAGCATAGTGCTGCTTGAGAAACTGGGCAAACACATGCGCCATTCTTCCAGCAACATACACAGCAGCTGGTGTGAGAGCACTTTCCATGTCATCATCGTTACGGCCAAATACACCACGCCATCCCGATGCCGATAAAATCAATGAGTTAAAAAAAGCGCTCGCTTCTTCTGGATTTGGTTTTATTGTTAGTGGATTTTTGTCAGGGTCTCCCATATACATGGAAGTCCCCGGATAAATGCTGATGCTCATATTACCTCCCTGCACTGCAGTGAGGTAATAGTAATAGTTTTACTTTTTATGTGCAATATCGATAGAAGGAAGCTGAATACCTCCCGATGCTGCAGCGAGTTTATTCTGCTCTTGAATAGCATCATAAAGCTCTCTGCGAAAAACCTTTACATCAGAAGGAGCCTCAATTCCCAGTTTAACCTGATCACCCTTTACTTCGATGATAGTAATGGTTATCTGATCCCCTATTTGAAGTTTTTCATTGATTTTTCGTGATAGTATCAGCATGGTTATTCCTTTTTGACTCTAGCAAGCTCTGCAAGAATATCATGCTTGACACTCCAGCGTGGATCTGCGAGTACCAACTGTACACCTAGCCGTGTAGTGCGAGAAATGAGCAAAGGTCCCATAAGATTTGCCGTAACTGCACCACCCCCTGGCGGAACCGTTACAAGCACAAGCACCAGTGCATCCTCCGGCGTTTTTATGCCAAGCTGAGTAGTATATTCATCAGGTGCATCGATAGTATAATCAGGCCTAAAAAGAAATGGATCCAGCAAAATAAAATTAAGATCAGGTGTTTGGAGTGATTGCAGATAAAAATAAGGTTTTTGCGGTGCATCCAGTAATGCATATCGTGTAAAATCTTCAAACCCTATTAAACCAGCAGGAAAGGTAATTACCTGCCGCTCATCTATTGCGATTTCTCCCATTGTTTTTGTTTGTATCGTAAGCATAGCTCCCCCAATCGATGTAAAGTAATTATAGCATTTGTTATGGTATTCAATTTGAATAACTACCCTGCTTGTTTATCAGCTGGCAATTTACTCTACAGGTTTACCATAGCATTCCGCGTTACTCTTCTCACTACCGCAAAAATTCGAGCAGAGTCTGCGGTAGCACTTTCCCTGCCATACGGAGTGATGCCTCGTGAGTATACTCCATCATTTTATATTCGGTGATTGCCTGAGTTATATCAAGGTCTTTTTCATCAGCAAGGAGCTTCGTCACATCAGGGATTTCCTTGTTAAGCCGTAAGGCTGTGCTTTCAAGCCGTTCCATCACAGAACCAATCTGTGCAAGCCGTCTGTTCATATTATCCATTGCGGAATCAATAGCACCGAGCGCTCTCCCGCTTATCTCTGCCTGGTTCCCGGTATAGAGTGCGTTCCGCAGATTCATTACAACATCGAACAGGGAACCGCCGGAAACCCGAGCTGTTACTGCATAATCATTTGGGACACCTGACCCCGAAAGAATACCCAAATCACGGAGTACGGTACCATTTTCGTCCAATTGTATTCGGCGTGCTTCTGTCCCTTCAAGCACAAGCGTTGTATTTGCAGGATCAAGGCTGGCTTTGACTGCTGCTCCTGAATCATTTATTTTTGCAATAATTGCATGAACTGTATCGCCAGGTTTAATTGCTATTTCCTGACCGTTAATAAATATTGACGAGCTTTCCAATGCACGGAAATTTGAAGCATTGACACTTCCTGCAACACGCTGACGCTCTGCCCAGAAAACACTATCACCAGGGATATTCATATCGATGTAGGCATTTTCTGTAATTTCTGCCTGAGGGCTTGCTATACCTCCCATATAGAGCACTTGTGAAACTACGCTGTGTCCTGCTTCAGGAGTTTTTCCCATAACTGTGCGCCAGGGTTCTGTTCTCGATTTGTCCCCTGCAAAAATAAAATCACCATCGGGACCACGCGCATTAGCAATCTGAACAAGCTCTGCGAGGAGCTGATCAACTTCTTCTGCCATTGCTTGAGTATCGTGCTTGGTAAACGTCCCATTTGCGCCAGCTACCGCTAGTTCACGAATGCGCTGCATAATTTCTTGAGTTTGCCGCATGTAGCCTTCAACAATACGCGCCCTGTCCTGAACATACTGTACATTTTTTTCATACCGGTTAAGCCGGAACACAAAAGAGTCATACCGTACTGCATGAGCTGCTGCCATAGGATCGTCTCTTAAATTTTCAAGCCGCTCCTGACGTGCGATTTTATTGGACATGCTTGTCATAGCATCTTCTTTACGTGCCAGCCAGAAACGCATATCATCATTCATCATGTTTGTACTTACCCGTCTCATGTTAAGTCTCCTTTACACAGTTTAGACACCCATGCGGTTGATAATAGTATCGAGCATCTGATCAAAGTGCTGAATAAACTTTGCAGCAGCTGCATAACCATGCTGAAACTTAATCATATTGGAAAGTTCCTCATCGATATTAACTCCAGAAATCGAATCCCGCATATCGGTGAGGTTTTTTACAATACGAGCCTGTGTTTCTCCCATTCTATCAGCCTGCTCGCCCTTAAGTCCGATGCGTCCCACTGCATACGCAAAATACTCATCAAAGGTTCCCTCCTGGCCAACCATAACGGTACTTGAACGCAATTTTGCAATGGCAAGTGCAGCGTCCCCATTTCCAACTTCGGCAGGTCTACCATTTACACCAAAACCGGCAGCAACATTGGTGATATCACCCTTAATTTCATTGGTCAGCTCGATCCAACCAGCAGGATGAGCAATCGGTGCAACACCAAACGAAGATCCGTCGCGCAGCAGCGTAGCAGCATCGGCACGGTCCCAGGTAAAGGCTCCTTCAGCACCGCTTGCATTGAGGATACCAGCATAACCAACTAGAAATTCACCGCTGTCTTCTACTGATCGAATGACAAAATCGGGATTTGCAAGGTTATCACTTACCGTTCCACGGAGTTCGAGTCTGCCATCAAATGTAAGCCGCGCAGTTACCTCTGCACCTGAATTATTGATTCTGCTGATAATGTCGCCAACGGTATCGGTGGGTTTATATTCGATAGTGATAGGCCCCTGTGCACCTGCAAGTCTTATTACACCTGCAATACCTACCTGATCCTGTGCATTGAGTGTGTTGCTGCCCGTCATACGGTGGAGCATTGTACTGTCGTATACACCATCGCCATTACGGTCATAGTTACCGGCTACATTGTTTACGCGTGGCTGTTCGGTAAAAAACGCTATACCTGTTTTGCCGTTAAGCCCGTACGCATTCTGATGAATTTCGTTGACCATATCGGTAAAGGTCAATGTCAGCGTATCGAGCAGTGCTATTTCTTCACGGATGTCGCCATCCCGAAGCTCAAACAATGAACCGAGCGAACCACCTTTAATAAATGCCTGAGTGCCTGTATCACCCCAGCGAATCATAGTATACCCATTGTTGTTAGGATCGGTGTCGGTCTCAAACGTCCGTCCAATTTTCCCCTGTACGAGCACATGACCATCGACATGCACCATAAACTCATTAGGATCCCGGTTGTCAGTAGTAACCGGAACGAGCTGCCCGAGTTTTTCGACAAGGAGATCACGCCTGTCATAGAGGTCGTTAGGATTGTCCCCCATGGCTTCTACCTTGACAATCTCTTCATTGAGGGCAGCAATTTGCCTGATATAGGTATTAACCTGATTGACCGTCGTTTGAATATCCTGCTCAGTCATATCACGGGTCGAAGAAAGACGCTGGTACCGGGTGTGAATTGCATCGAGCAGGGTTTTTGCACGTTGAACAACTGCCTCCCGCTGAGGGAGTTCTGCTGGATGCAGAGAGAGCTCCTGCCAGGAATCCCAAAATTTATCCATCTGTGTTCTGACAGAAACCTCCGATGGCTCATTATAGATTTGTTCAAGCATCAAAATATATTTATTTCTAGTATTCCAGTATCCAAGATCTCCCATTTGTGCAACAATACGCTGATCGAGTAGTGTGTCCCTTGCACGGGATATTCGCAGGATAAGCGGACCCTGACCTATCTGACCGGGTGTCTCCTCGCGATTGAGATGAGGCATATAGAGCGGAGACATGGTTCCTATTTCTACCCGCTGACGGGAATAGCCTTCTGTCGAAGCATTTGTAAGGTTGTGACCTATCGTAACAAGTCCCTGCTGTTGGCTGATGAGACCGCGTTTACCAATTTCGATCCCTATAAAGGTTGATATCATACGTTCCTCCAGCGCTCACTCAGAGCGATGTATCAATAACTATCGGCATGGATTCGGCATGGCGAAGAGTACCCTTTCTCCCATACAGTTTCCCTTTTTGTTCCGGGAATAGTTCCTGCATAATTGCACCAATCGACTCCGATGAACTCTGAGCAAACGCTCGAAGCGCATCATTTTCTATTTTTGCACGTGTTGCCATAACTTTGATATTGAGCACTGCATCTCGAATCATCGAATTGTATGGTTCCGGTATACAGGCTAAAAGTTCCTGCCTCGTAGCTGTACCAGGTAATCCGAAGGCATTGCATAATTTCTCCCATGCCTGGCATCTATTTTTTTCACACATATTTACGGTCTCTGCACTACGTGTTGCCTTTTCATATGCTTCCTGCAATAAAAGCCAATCCCTGTCAAAAATAGCAGTACGCATATCAGACTGTGCTGTAATAAACTCTGCAAGCGCACTGGATTCTTTAACTACACAACTGATGAAATAATGGATAAGATCGGTATTCATGCTTACCTCCACAAACCTGGCATTCCTTTGTTACTATCGGCAGAGGAAATGCAATAATGAAGCTAAATTTTTGGTTTCATGAATTGTGTGGATTAAAATTGATGATTGTGAAAGTGAGTATTATATTTTGTAATGTGAAATACATATTGTTTATAACCATACCTCTTGTATTATCAATTGCATTGTGTTCCTGTTTGCCAAAGCCATATGTTGAATCGTATATAGAATCAAATGCTGTATGGTCGGAAGACTATCAAACCATTGCAATCATTCGAACAACCTATAAAACTCAAACCCCCGAAAAACTATTTTATGCTGATGAAACAGCTCAAGGATGGAAAAATATTATTTATCTAACCGATTCCAGTTTACAAAATCGTCAAAAAATTTATGAATGGGATGATGAAAAAGGCGACACAGGCCAGGCATGGCTGCAAACAGTTCCAGTTTATTATAATAGTGATCAAAAAGCCTTATACTACCCTTTTCTAACCTATGGCGTTATCCGAAAAATACAAACCAATCAGGTTCATCATATAAACATACCCAAAGAAACAATAAAAACTATATTTGTCTATGATAACAAACCAGTGTATGAATCAGATGGACTCGTTCCTGTTATTGAAGTTTTGCCATCATATTCTGGCAGCTATGTGGCAGTAGTACACCAGGTTTATATATATGATTCATTAACAGCAGGTGCATATATAACAGCAATAGGTATTTTTACATATGCAGGCGAGTATATTGGTTTCATTAACCTTTCCGAATATAACAATAAAGATATATATCTTAAGAAAAATTACTATCCTATACTCAGTGGTTTTAATGTAGTGCCAACACATACTGAAACGCTTACCGTATGGGAAAATGATACAACGTTCTATGTAATTAATCCCAACCACTGCGTTGATGGCACAAAAGCTGCATATAAAGTAACCGTTGATTCTATGAATTTGAATATAGATATTTTAGACACTATCCCAATAATAAATTTTTCACGATCGACTGCTGGAGGTCCAGTTTCTGATGGGAACCCTAAAAAGTTTCTAGTTATTGTCAACAATCCAGAAATTCCAAATTCAAAGGAAATTGGATTAGCAATTCAAAATTAAATGAGCTTTTACGTAACATAGTCACCCACACAGAGATTAAGCCACAAGGTATCTAAAAGACATCTTTGTACCGGTTATAGCACTGACTTGGCACTATGATGCTTGGAAGCCAAGCCATTTACAGGATAACCACTGTGGTATTCTTGCTACTCTTTTTTTACTGCATAACTCTAAACAAAGTGCTCCAGTACGCACACATTATATATCAACTGATTTCATCGACTTAAGGTAGCGTCCTGCGGGGATCATTTCTCTTCAATGATCAGATAATGCAAATCGACTGCCTGACGAAGAATTTTCTGTAGTGCAGTATACACAGGTAAGCTTTGATAAAAACGTGAGTGATGCCACTGGCACTAGGGAAGCGCAGTCGATACCCAAGGGTTTTGTCCGGAGGCTCAAAGCCTGCGCTTTTACGCAAGCTAAGTATCGCTTTGCAGGATGGGCGCGCACAGAAAATGGTGCAGCCGAATATCCTGATACGGCAAGTTTTTCAATCTGGAATACCAACATCACCATCTATTCGCAATGGGTACTTGCCGTGTGGAGATTTTAAGCTCGGTGTTTATGCCCAAGGCGGGCATTTACATACACCCGCGTAGCGGGTATAGTATTTTGCATAGCATTAAGTGAAAAAAACTATGCAAAAAAGAATTGTTTTGGTACTGGCCGTTCTATTCATCGCCAGTATCGCACAATGGCTTTAGCAGTACAACTACTTGATTTCCATGCGGTGAAATGGTACAGTGAATTGAAAATAAGGGAAGGTGTATGGGTATACGTGGAGAATTGTTTTCTCTCAAACTGGTTTGCGATGAGCGTACCTATTTTTTTAATGTAAAAGAAAACCGATTGGGTGATTTATTTCTTACCATTGTAGAAAG
>ENA-UOWE01006481-UOWE01006481.1-activated-sludge-metagenome-genome-assembly--contig:-NODE-6481-length-10308-cov-4.042719_pt1 | contig 10308 bp, 7 predicted proteins | sample MGYA00249841_ERZ761562 | MGnify/ENA primary metagenome ERZ761562 (study PRJEB28883, sample SAMN05720200) | activated sludge metagenome | isolation source: Anaerobic digester | place: Japan... | reverse complement strand
TAAAACATCAAAATGTTTACTAAACAGATTTGGATTATTTTTCTTTATTTCATCTAAACTTATAAGGCTTTTTTTTGTTATCCATACAAAATTTTTTATAAAATCGCTATCCTGTTTTTCAGAAAGGTCTTTCCATAAAATATTACCAAGAATTGTTATATCGTAATCACAAAACTTTTCTGATTTTTTTATCTCCTCGATAAAATTCCTAAAAATTATGTAATCGCCTATGGCATCAAGTTTTACTATTAGCAGTTCTTTTTTTGACATCTATTTTTTATTCCTATCACCAAAAATCTTTTTTAAAATTATTCTTAAAATATTTATCTTTAAAAAACAAAAATCAAAGAAAACAGATATCTTGATCTTTTTTGGATATCTCAACGGCATTTTTAACTCTTTTTTGTCTCTTTTTTGAAAGAATATATCTATTTTATTAAAGTTGTGGGTGGATATATTAAATCCTATATTTTCAACAAGATTTCTTTTAGGAATAATACATAAACTACAATCTTTTCTTTGAATAATCTCCAGTTGTAAATCCCATGTATTTAACTTGCCGCTATTTATATCATTTATCCTTTTTTTTAATAATATTTTTTCGATATGTCCGGTTGATTTTAGATTATTTAGGATATTTTCCTCTTCGAGAATATTCAATCTATATTTTTGCCAACTCCTTTTCCATGTTGCCCAACCCCAGATATAGGCTCGTTTTGAAAAAAGGTAAGAGTTAAATATAAACGGATAGGGAATCGGTTTTTGACCGCTAATCATAAAAACTTTATCATCGTTTTCATATTTTTTTAACAAGTCGTAACAATAGTAAAAAAAACTTTGATCGGGTAAACAATCATCCTCAAGGATTGCTCCGTATTCTACATTTTCAAAAAACCAACTGATAGCTTGAGAAACAGCTGCTTTGCATCCCAAATTTTTCTCTCTGAAAAGTTTATGGACATCACAATCCCAATCTATTTGAGAGACTATATCTCTTGTTATATCAGTTTTTATTTTTTCATTTTCGTTTCTTGGGCCGTCTGCTGCAATAAAAAGCCTCTGTGGACGAAATCTTTTTATCTCATCAAAAACTGCTTGAGTAGTTTCGGGTCTATTAAAAATTAAGAATAATATAGGAAGATCAATGACATTTTTTTCCATAAATATCTTATATATAAAAATATGAATTTTGTCAAATTATTGTTGTAATGTCAGCAATCGGTATAGAATAGTCAATTACATCATTAAATAACATTAATTTTAAATTTTATGTGTAAAAAAACCGATAAAAATCATATAAAATGTTGAAAAATTAAGAAATTATATTATATTATATTTGTAATGTGATATTTGTTGTTAACAATTTAAAACTAATTGTTATCTTGAGGGTTTTTATAATATGAAAAAGTATCTGTTTTTAGCTTTAGTTATCCTTTCTTCTCAATTTTATTTTATTAGTGCTCAGACTCTTGAGCTTGACTTCTTAATGAAAAAAGAGGCAAAGATTAATGCTTTTTATAACACTGCAATGACAACTAAAGATCGCAATAAAAAATTACAAGTACTTGAAAGTATCATGGAAGAGTATGAAAAAGAAAAATTCTCAATTAAAGACAAAAAAATACTTGAGATTGCAGAAAAACTTGCTATGGAAGGCGTTTTTGATAAGGAATACGAAAATAACCGATTAACCAATAACTTTCCTGAAGTAAGAGTTCAAGCTGTAAGGCTTTTGGCCAAACTTGGTGGTGATAATCAACGAGATCTGGTTTTAAACATTTTTATAAATGACGATGATCTTGAGATAAAAGCAGAAGCCTGTGAAGCCTTTATAACTTTTGGAGAAAATGCCAACGGCGATGTTGTAAGAACCGTTATTTTTGTTTATAGAAAATATCTTCCTCGTTATCCTAAACTTATCTTTACGATGATTAGAGCTATGAGAGAATTTGTTCTTCCGTCATCGCCGACATTTGACGAGGCTATTTACCTGTTAACCGAAATAAGCACAGGTAGTTTTAGTAACACCATAAAAGACAAAGCAAAAGAAGCAATTAATCATATAGTGAATAAACCTATTCAGTAACCGTTTGATAGAGTTCCTCTGTTATCTGATATTTTTCATCGATGATTTTTTTAGTTTCATCTATTTTTTTATTCTTTTTATTAACAAGTATGATTTCTTTTATTTCATCTTTAACATCGTTGAATTTTTTTTTGCTTTGGCTTTTGATATTTTCTACTTTAACAATGTGATAACCGTTTGATGTTTCAAAAATATCACTAATTTCACCAACTTTTGTATTAAAGACTGCATCTTCAAACTCTTTTATGAGTTTACCTCTCTCAACGAACTCACCAAGTCTTCCGCCACTATTTTTTGTTGCCGTATCTTCAGAATACTGCTTTGCTAAAGCGGCAAAATCTTTTTTACCTCTTGCCAACTTCAATATATCTTCCATTTTTTTATATCTATCTTCCTTTTGAGTTTCATTAAGCCCCTCTGTCTTTAAGAGAATATGCCTTACCGTAGCTTTTGGATTAACTAAAGCAATTGAAGGATTTTTATTAAAATACTCTTCTAACTCTTCGTCAGTAACAGAGACATCTTTTATTACAATAGATTCCTTAAACTTTTCTATCATTAAAACTTGAGTTATGTCCTCAACCACAAATTCAAACTTTATTGAACTTTTTGCCATATTATTTTTAAATGTCTCAATATCATTTCCCGATATCTCAAGAAGTTTTGTATTTATTTCATCTTGAGTAACCTTAGCACCGCTCTCTTTTGCTTCGAGATATAATGCATAGTTCATCGCTCTGTTTTTACCAGTAAAATAAAAAAAACTTTCAATTTCTTCTTTTGTGTAATCTGCAATAGGAACTGCATATCTTAATAGTTCAAAATATAAGAAGGGGATTATATATTTATTTGTTATTATAAACCTTTTGGATTTAATAATTACTTTTTCTTTATCCAAGTTACAAAAATCACTTTTTTCACTAAGAGTTTTCATCGTTGACTTGAGTTCGTCAGTATAATTAAATAAATCTGTCGGTAATTTTATTATCTCTTCGTTTGAACCTTTTTTACAACCAAATAAAAACAATATTATCATCAAAATATACATTTTTCTCATAACAACCTCGCAATTAGTGAAAAGATATCAAATTTGATATTCATATATATATACTTTAAGGATTTTTGTTTGTCAAAGAGATTTTTTGATTTTTTTGGGTGTTAAAATCATTTTGTCATAGTTAATGTACAAATTATGTTTGTCAAAAATATCAAAACCTATGTTACCATAATTTTTTATAATGTCTTGATAATAAAAAGCGTTTTGAACCCGATAAAAAAAGTCATTTTTTATAAATATTTCATTTTCTATTAAAATACTCTCTTTTTTTTCAAAAACATCATAAGAGTCAAAACCGAGAACATCATAGCTGAATAATCTTTTACATTTCAATTTATTAATATTTTCCACAGATTCTATCAAAATTAAATTAGAGCCAAAAGTTGTATCATTACCGGTATCAAAATGAATGAAATAATCATTCTGATTTTTTTCAAAGTTGATTTTTATATAGGGTTTGTCGTTTATCAATGACATATTTGATTTGGTAAAATCCAGATTATCATATTTTCTTTTTTGGAAACAGACGACTTCGTTTTCACGGTCAATAATACAATTAAATTGGTTAATAATTTTACCGCCTATAACTCCATCAATCCCGGGAAATATCGGTTTCTTTGTAATTGTACAAACTACATTTTTTAATTTTATACCACCAAGAGTTATTTCATCAACTATTCCATAATCCCAAAAAACGGCTTCTCCATTTCTAAAAGAAGAGGTTACCTCAACAGCATCTTTTACGATAGTTTTGACTTTTAATTTTTTTGCCATCGAGCTTGTTATAGTAAAGCTTGGCCAGCCGGTATCAAAAAGAATACTACCGGTTTTTATCTTGTTTATTGTTATAAAAGGAAATATTTTATTTTTCCAAAGACGATATTTTACGACTCCGTTATTTCCGTAAATTTCTCCGATTTTATCATAATCGCTAAATTGTAGAATTTTTTCATCGTTGGTAACTTTTTTCAACTCCGGATTTTTTTCAAATAAAGATTGCAGTTTAATAAAATCACTTTTATTAGGAAACTCTTTAATCAAAGAAAACAGTAATTTTAATAACTTTTCATCTGTTGAGTTTTGCAACTTTTCAAAAAGAATCGTTTTAGCAATATCATCTCTACCAAGCCGTTTGTAATAGAGTGATTTGAAAAAGTGATAATCCTTAACTTGTTTATTATTTTCAAGAAAATTTGTCAACTCACTTAAATTATTTTTAGAGAGTAATTCAAAAAGCCATTCAGTTACTTCATTGTTATTTACAATCTTTATCTTTTTTTCTTTAAAGTTTATACTTATTGTTGAGTTTCTAAAATAATCCAAACCCAACGAATTTTGCCCTTCATTAAACATAAAGGTATAATTGTAAAATTTTCCGCCTATATCTAAATCAATATCTTCATAATAATAAACATTTGGAAAATAGTCATCGATTTTAGGAAATATCTTCTTATCTGATTTTATATCCTTAAAAAAATTATTGTTAATAAAACTATAAAATTCATTGGTATCTATTAAAAAATCTCCGCTATAATTAAAATTTAGTAGCGAAGCTTTGCAATTGATAAAACCATTTTTTTCGGTAAAATCTAAACCGTCATGTACATCAGGCGAGTTAATTATCAAACTACTGTTTTTATAATCTACCGTTATTATAAAATCTTTTAGTAATCCAAATCCGATTATATTTTTTTCGCCATTCTTAATTGTTACATCTTTAAAATCAATATTTCCGACTTTAAACGATACTTTTTTACTTAAATTATAGTTTTTTTGGGTTTCTTTATCAAGAATAATAAAATCATTGAGGTTAGATGAAAGAAAAAAATCAACTTTATTATTTTCTATCTCTAAAGATATGTAGTTTTTAATCAAATCAACTTTTATCTCTTGAGAAAATATCATAAAACTATTAAAAAAAATAAAATAAAGTAATACTTTTCTCAACATTTTAGTTGTTTTTTGTTTTTATATTTTATTTTATCGTTTAACTCATTCTCTGATTTGTTAAGACTTTTTTTAGGCATAAACTCTTTTGTTGCAACTATTTTGTCAACTACAGAAACAATAAAACTTTCGATATATTTTGGTGGTACCAGTGTTAAAGGCCACATATGCTTCAATATGATGTCCTCTTCTGTTTTAGTAATATTCTCAAAAACTCTTTTTGCATTAACAAGCGACTCTTTTGGATGCTCAAAGGCATGAAGTTTACCCGATTGAGGTTTTTCGTTTCTCCAATTATAATAAAAAAAGTCGTGAAATAATGCACCTCTTACAAGGTCTTTTATTTTTAGGTTTAAGAATTTTCCAATTTTAAATGAAAGATATGCAACTTTAATATTGTGATCATAGATACTGCTTTCGTGGTGTTTGTAATTTTGGAGTTTTTTATACTCTTCATTTTCTATAATTTCAGCAATAAAAGATAAAAATTCTTTATTATTGAGATAATTAAAATCCATAAAATCTTCTCCCGTTTCTTTTGAAACCAAATTTGTAACTATTTTATTTAAAAACAGATATATGGTTCTATTGTTAACCTTTAAAACAGTTCTTAAAATTCTGCCGAGATTCTCAAATTTTTTAATAGGTTGTAAAAAATGCTTTATATCTAAATTAATCTTTTCACGATTAAGATAATTTAAATTATTCATTAAATCATTAATATCAAGATTCTTTAAGAAAAAAAGAATATTCTTAAAACTTAAAAATAGTCTGAACGATAAAAAAATATCAATAACAAAGTAAAACGATAAAATTGTAAATAAATAGGGCATAAAATTAATAGGAATGTAAGAAATTAAAATAAAAAGAGTTTTTTGACCAAATTCAACCATTAATATAATTAAAACAGCCCATATAAGGCTAAATTTTAGGCATATTCTTCCATTTAAATTAAATTTTTCGTCTTTATAGTCCCAAAGCTTCATATTAAACATTTTTTCAAAAAAATATGATACAAAATATTCTAAAGATACTGCTAAAAAGCTATACATCAAAACTTGAAAAACCATACTGTTATCTTTAAGAATAAGAGATGAAAAATAAATTATTAACGAGCCAAACCCGTAAATCGGAACAAACGGTCCATATAAAAATCCTGAATTTGATATTTTTTTATTTTGAACCGTTTTAAATAATGATTCTAATATCCATCCGAGAAAACTTGTTAAATAAAAATATATACCAAGTTTTATTATCATCATAAAAGATTTAATTCATTTTTTAATTTATTAATAATATTTTTAACTTCTGAAATGAGGTTATCAATCTTAACTATAATAGCCTCGCTACCGTTTACGGAAACTTCGGCTCCGCCATTTTCGATAGACTTTGCTCCGATTGAAACCCTTATAGGACTTCCAATCAAATCGGCATCCTTAAACTTAAATCCGGCAGAGGCAAACCTGTCATCATAAAGGACTTCAATTTTTTCTGATAATAATTTTTTATAGATATCGTTTGTAATCTCTTTTATTTGAGTATCTTTTTCATTAAAAATACCTATTAACTCGACTTCAAAAGGTGAAATCGTTATAGGCCAAATAATACGGTTGTCTGTCCCCAACACTTCGCAAACACTTGCAAATAATCGTCCGACACCTATACCATAACAACCCATAATTATATCTTTTTCTTTTCCTGATTCGTCTAAAAATCTTGCCTTCATCGATGCAGAATATTTTGTGCCTAGTTTAAAAATATTACCAATCTCGATGCCTCTTGTTACTTTAAGAGGTTTACCACATTTAGGACAACTCTCGCCATCTTTAACATTACTTATCTCAACTATCTCTTTACTTGTAAAATCGCGTCCGAAATTTATATTTTTTGTGTGATAATCTTTTTTGTTTGCACCGGCTACAAGATTTGAAGAGTTAAACACAGACTCATCAACGATTATTCTTACTCCGGATAAACCAACAGGCGAAGCATAACCTTTTATGATACCAAATTTATCTAACTCCTCATCGGTAGCAAAAACTAAAATCTTTGTTTTAAGATAATTTTTTAGTTTGGTTTCATTAATCTCAAGATCGCCTCTTATAACACACATAGTGATTTTATTATCTACATTATAAACAACTGCTTTCATCGTTTGTTCAGGTTTAACACCAAGATATTGAGAAACTTCATCAATTGACATCTTGTCCTTTGTTTCAACTACTACAGGTTCTAACATTTCACCCTTTACATAATCTCTTTTGGCTTTAGCGACCTCGCGATTTGCTTTATAATCACAACTGCCACATAGTATCAATGTATCTTCACCGCTTTCGGTAACAGCCATAAACTCATGTGCGCCGCTTCCACCCATCATCCCGACATCTGATGCAACAGAGATTGACGGTAGTCCGCACCGAGCAAAAATATTTTCATACGCCTTATGAACTCTATCATAATAGAGATTTAAATCATCCTGATTTGTATGAAATGAGTAAGCATCTTTCATAACAAACTCTCTTACCCTTATAAGTCCGCCTCTGACCCTCGCTTCATCCCTAAATTTAGTCTGAATTTGATAGAGCATTACCGGTAACTGTTTATATGAATTAATTACATAGCGAGCCATATCTGTAACAGCCTCTTCATGTGTCATTCCGAGTAGCATTTTTCGACCAACTCTGTCGTTAAATCTCAATAGTTCTTCGCCTATAGCCTCATATCGACCTGTTTCAGACCATAAAGTTGCAGGCATAACAACCGGCATATTCACTTCAAAACCGTCAACTCTATCCATCTCTTCACGGATAATGTTTTCTATCTTTTTTAAACTTCGTAATGCAATGGGTAAATAGCTAAAAACCCCTGCACTTACCTGTTTAATATAACCGCCTCTAATTAATAATCTGTGGCTTTTTAACTCTGCCTCTGTGGGAGTCTCTTTTATTGATTTAAAAAAATATTTTGATAATAACATATTAGTTCTCCATCTTGTTAATTGTATATACTTTAAGTTTGATAATTTGTCAATAATGATTAGAGATATTTGATTTGTAAATGATTATTTTTATGGGAATATGTTTTTTAAAGGAAATAAAAAAAGACCCCTGTAAGTGCATTACATACGCTAATCTAATTCTTACCGATGCTACCTTCCGGTCCTGTCGGAGTTCAGATAGAATTAACTATGTAGGACCCACAGAGGTTAAACGGAGAAAGAGGGATTCGAACCCTCGGTGCCAATAATGACACAACGGATTTCGAGTCCGTCCGATTAAACCGCTCTCGCATCTCTCCACAATTAATGACTCAAAAATTCGAGCCAAAGAGGACTCGAACCTCCGACCATTAGATCCGCAATCTAATACTCTATCCAACTGAGCTATTGGCTCTAATTTTACGGAAAGTGGGGGATTCGAACCCCCGGCACGCTTTCACGCACACACGACTTCCAATCGTGCTCATTCAACCGCTCTGACAACTTTCCATACTATGTTATATTCAATAAAAAACGGAGAGGAAGGGATTTGAACCCTTGATACCCTTTAGAGGTATGCCTCCTTAGCAGGGAGGTCGATTCGACCACTCTCGCACCTCTCCAGAGTCGCATCAACAAAAAAAAATAAAAAAACGGAGAGAGAGGGATTCGAACCCCCGGAGGGCTCGCACCCTCAACGGTTTTCAAGACCGCCGCGTTCAACCGCTCTGCCATCTCTCCAGTGTGTTTGCATAATATAAAATTATTAAAAAAAAGTCAAGTAAATTTAATCAACAAATATTATTTTTATTAACAACGGGTTATAACTCACTTTTTAAAATTTCTTCAACATTATGAATTTTTAAAGCTTCTATTATTTCATCGATATCGCCCATCATAAATGTTTCGAGATTATAAAGCGTGATATTCACTCTGTGATCAGTTACTCTGTTTTGAGGAAAATTGTAAGTACGAACCTTTTGTGATCTGTCGCCTGAACCAACTTGCTCTTTTCTGATTCCTGCGCGTTCATTATCTATTTCATTCTGTTTCATTTCAAATAGTCTGGCCCTTAAAACTTTCATAGCACTTGCTTTATTTTTATGTTGACTTCTATCATCCTGACATTTTACAACAATTCCACTGGGAATATGAGTTATTCTAACAGCTGATTCTGTTTTATTAACATGTTGACCTCCGGCTCCACCGGAACGCAAAACATCTATTCTTAAATCATCAGCCTTTATTTCAATATCATTCTCTTCCACTTCGGGCATTATAGCAACCGTAACAGCAGATGTATGAACTCTACCGCTTGCTTCAGTTGTAGGAATTCTCTGGACTCTGTGTCCGCCGGACTCATATCTGAGATTTTCATAAACATTTTTACCTGTAATATTAAAAATAATCTCTTTATATCCGCCAAGTCCGGTTTCATTAAAATCTAATAATTCAATCTTCCAGTTTTTCTTTTCAGCATATCGCGAATACATTTTAAATAAATCACCGCAAAAGAGTGCTGCTTCATCACCACCTGTTCCTGCTCGTATCTCAACAATTATATTCTTATCAGCCATAGGATCTTTTGGAATAAGATATTTACGAACCTCACTCGCCATAGATTTTAATTTTGATGCTATATCGTCTCTTTCAATAACAGCTAACTCTTTAATATCTTTATCATCGCCTTTTATCATCTCTTCTGTATCAATGTACTGTTTAACTAATTCATTATAGAGTTTAAAAATATTATAACTATCTTCGTAACCGGACATCTCTTTTGATAGAGATTTGAAAAGATTATTGTTATTTACAATATCCGGTTCGGATAATTGTCTTTCTATATCCTCATATCTGATTTTTATCTTTTCAAGTTTTGCTATAATCTTATCATCAAATTTTAAATCTTCAAGCGACATTGTATTTCCTGATTGGATTGTTTATAAAATAAGCCCCGCTATTGCCGTGTGATGAGGATGTATTTCTTACCCTGTAAAACAAGGTGGGTCCCCGCACTACTGCCTCTCTTTTCCAAGTGGGGCTGCCCACAAAGCATAAGATTGGCAGAAATTATATTGGAGTCCCTAATAAGTATGTTGAGCAGAAAACAATTCCTCCCACACGCACAAAGCAGGAACTATATACTATCATATATTTAAAGAAATTTCAAGTTGTTTTAATGCTTGATTTAATAATTCGTCAACTTTTCTGTCATCTACATCTACTTTTAAGTTTTTTGAT
>ENA-UOWE01006478-UOWE01006478.1-activated-sludge-metagenome-genome-assembly--contig:-NODE-6478-length-10312-cov-3.774983_pt1 | contig 10312 bp, 6 predicted proteins | sample MGYA00249841_ERZ761562 | MGnify/ENA primary metagenome ERZ761562 (study PRJEB28883, sample SAMN05720200) | activated sludge metagenome | isolation source: Anaerobic digester | place: Japan... | reverse complement strand
GAAGGCGAACCCCGACAGGTGCAGGCTCAGGACGGCGCCCACCAGCCGGAGCCCGCCCTCCGCGATCCGCTCGAGCCCCGCGCCCAGGATGCTGGCCACGATCATGGCGATGAGCAGCACGGCGACGAGCGGGCTCACCAGGGTGGCCCGGCGCGTGAAGCCGGGCGCGTAGCGGTTCAGCAGGGCGCCGAGCGCCACCGGCAGGACCACGACCTTGACGGTCTCGACGAAGAGGCCCCACCCGTCCACGTGCATCCGGGAGCCGGCCAGCGCCTGCGTGCGCGCGGGGGTGACGACCACGGCGGCCATCGTCGACAGGGCCGTCATGGTGACGCTGAGGGCCACGTTGGCGCGCGCCAGGTAGCTGATCACGTTCGACGCCGTGCCGCCGGGGCAGCAGGCCACCAGCACCAGCCCCACCGCCAGCGGCGCGGGCAGCCCGAAGAGTCTGGCGAACAGCCACCCCGAGGCGGGCATCACCGTGTACTGCAGCACGAGCCCGGTCAGGACCCAGCTCGGGTAGCGCGCCACGCGCGCGAAATCCTCGACCCGCAGCGTGAGCCCCATCCCCAGCATGATGAGCCCGAGGCCGTAGGTGATGAACGGCCCGGAGAACCAGGTGAAGGCGGGCGGCCAGAGGACGGCGCCGAGGCTCGCGCCCAGCACCCACAGGGGGAACGCCCGGGTCGCGCGGTCCAGCATGCCCTGCACGCTCGACGGTCTAGCCCAACGCGCGGGCGCTGGTCACCCCTCGATCCGCGCGCCCCGCGGCGCTCCGCGCCGGTGCTATGATCCGGCGAGTGCGGCGACCTCTCCCGCTCCCCGGCGCGGCGCTGATCCCGCTGCTGCTCACCGCCGCGCCCGCCGGCGCGGTCGTCGAGCTGCCGGTCATCGCCTGGGACCCGGGGGTCCCCGGCGGCATCCCGGAGATCGAGGGACCGGTGGCGAGCGTCCTCGACCACGGCGCGGTCGCCGACGGGGTGACGGACGACCTCGGGGCCTTCCAGGCCGCGCTCGCCGCGCTGCCCGACGGTGGCGTGCTGTGGGTCCCCGCCGGGGACTACTTCCTGAACGGGACGCTCGAGATCGGCACCGACGGGATCGTCCTGCGCGGCGAGGGCGCCGACCGGTCCCGGCTCCTGCTCGGGGACGCCGACACCGCGTCCATCAGCGTGGTCACCTACGGCCGCGGCGAGTGGCAGGCGCTCGGCGAGGCCGTGGCGCGGGGCTCGACCACGCTCACCGTCCCCGACGGCGCGGCGTTCACGGTCGGCGAGTGGGCGGAGATCCAGGAGTCGAACGACGCCGCGCTGATGTACACGGATCCGGAGTGGGAGGTCGACTGGGCCCTGGACTGCCGCGGGCAGCTCCTCGAGGTCACCGCCGTCGACGGCGACCGGGTCACCTTCCGCCACCCGATCTACCTCGACTATTCGCTGGAGTATTCTCCGCAGATCCGCGCGCAGCGGCTGGTGAAGCACGTCGGCATCGAGCGGCTCTACCTCGAGCGGATCACCAACGACAGCGACGTCGGCACGGTGCAGTGGAAGAACGCCGCCTACGTCTGGATGCGGGAGGTGGAGAGCAACCAGACGCGCAAAGCGCACCTCGGCACCGAGTCGGTGCTCGGCTGCCAGATCGAGAACAATTACCTCCACCACGCCTGGGACCACGGCGGCGGGGGCCACGGCTACGGCACCTCGCTCGGCTTCCACACCACGGACTGCCTGGTCGAGAACAACCTCTTCCGGAGCCTGCGGCACGCGATGATCATCCAGTCCGGGGCGAGCGGGAACGTCTTCGGCTACAACCACTCCGACGAGGTGGTGCAGAGCGAGGGCACGGTGCCCAACGAGGGGTGGCTGCCCCCGGACATCTCGGTGCACGGCCACTACTCGAACAACAACCTCTTCGAGTCGAACACGGTGGAGCAGGTGGGGATCGCCGACTACTGGGGCCCCACGGGGCCCCACGTCACCTACCTCCGCAACCGCGTGGTGAACGACGAGCTCCGCTCCGACGGCCAGGGTGAGGACGAGGCCATCCTGCTCGGCGATCACAGCGACTACCAGTACCTCCTCGGCAACGTGGTGGAGATCGGCACCCTGCAAGACGACGGGACGCCGGACATGACCACCAACGTCGTCCACGGGCACGTCGAGGGCGGCGTGACGACGTGGGACCCGGACCTGTCCGATCACGAGCTCCCGTTGTCCTACTACTGGGGCTGCAAGCCGGGCTTCCTCGGCGACAAGGCCTGGCCGCTGGTGGGCCCCGAGGTGACCCCGAGCGTCGACCTGCCCGCGGGCGACCGCCTCGCCGCCGGGACGTTCATCGCGCCGTCCTACGAGCGCGGCTGCGACGACGGCTCCATCAACCCGGGCGCCGGCGGCGGCCCGACCGGCACGGGCGGCGACCTCACCGGCGCCGCGGGGAGCGCGCCGACGGCCACGGGTGGCGCGGCGCCGGCGGCGAGCGCCGACGGCGAGAATCCCGGCTGCGGGTGCCGCGTGGCCGGGCGAGCGCCCGCGGGGGGCTTCGTGCTGTCCGCGCTCGCGCTGGTCGCGCTCCGGCGGCGGCGGCGACGGGGCGCCGGTGGCGGGTGGTGGGCCGCGCTGGCCTGTCTCGTCGCCGCCGGCTGCGGCGGCCGCGGCGGCAGCTCCTCGGGCGACGGCGCGCCCGCCGCGGGCGGCGTCGCGGGCGCGAGCGAGATCGCGGGAGCCGAGCCGGGCGGCGGGGCCGACGCGACCGGCGACGGCGGGCTGACGAGCGAGGGCGGCGAAGACGACGCGACGGGCGGCGCCGCTGGGAGCAATGCTTCCCAGGGCGGCGCGCGGGACGTGCGCGTCAGTGGGCGCACGGGTTGCAGAACTGCGTGACCGCACAGCACGATTCGGCAGGCGCCGCGGAGGCGTGCTCCACCCAGCGACCAAACGGGCTGATACATCCCGTCGAACTCGTCTCGGCGGAGGAAGGGACGGCTCGCCCCTCACCGCCCCCAAGGGTACCCCACAAGAAGGGGACGAACGAGGCGGCCTCGAGCACGAGCGACGCTCCGTGGGATGGTCGCCGGCCGGGGTCCAACGGGTGACACCGAAAGGACCGATGGCGAAGCTGGGTCCGATCAGGACGTTCCCAGCCGAAGTCGCCAAGCCCTCGAGAGGGACCGCAGCGCGCTGAGGAGCGCCGCCAACAAGTCGCGTCGAGGTCCTGACCGAACCACCTACCGCGGTGTCAGAGAAGGTTCCTGATGGTCGCGCTCTCCATGTCCATCGTGTTCTTCAGGATCTCCGCCAGCGTGCTGTAGAGCTGGTTCGCTTTCTGGTCGAAGTTCTCGAACGCGGTGGCAGCTTCCTCTCGCTGGTTCCTTATCTCTTCCATTTGGTCTTCCATCTCACGAATCTCAGCCGCGAGACTGTCGGCATCGAGGGTGTTCGCCGTAGCTTCGTCCGCGATACCGGTGGCGATCGCGAGCTCCTCTTCGTCGACGGCCGGCACGGTGCTGGCAGCGTCATTCAGTGCCCAAGCCCAGTCGGCAATCTCGGTCGTTAGTTGTCCCAGCACCGCGTCATCGCCGGCGGAGAGGACCGCAGAGAGGGCCTGGAGCAAGTACTGCTGGTCCGCCCCGGTCTGCTCGACGTCCAGCACGGGCTCCAGGTCATCCCCGTATTTGGTAAGGAGTTCGGAGACGTGCGCAAGGTTGCGACCCGCGGTGAGGGCTTCCATCAGCAGGTTCTTGAGGACCAGAGCATCGAGCGCGTCGGCAAGGACTGCGATCACGTCCTGCATGTCGGCAAACTGATCGCTGGCAATGATCTCGGATGCTTCAGCCGACGTCGCTCCTTCAAGGGCCGATCCGATGCTCAGGTACGCGTCACGGAATTGATCGAAGTCGCTCGACGCCGACGTCGGCTGGACGACCTCGTTCTGAAGGGCGGTGACGGAGCTTGGTGATAGCGCGTTCGCCGCCGGTTCCCAGAAGCACCGACTGTCGAAGCATGGCGTCGAGGTCCTGAGCGTCGCGCCCTGATGCACCTCGACGGATCGAGCCCAGATGCTCCCGACGTGGGTCACGTTGGATGCCAGCAGGCTCACCGTCGCGTTAGGCGCGATCAGCGAGCCAAGGAGCGGCGCCTCCAGGTTGACCCAACCCTGCGTCGTCGCGAACACCATCAGCAACGGGCGAGTGCTACCGACGTGCTGGACGGTGCCGGCCCACTTGACGTTGCCGCGAATCGCCAGGTTAATCTCCCCCAACTGCTCGTGAAGTCGAAGGATCGCGCCCGGCTCCAGGGTGAGGGAGTTGGCGATGTAGTTGCCTGCCACCATCTCGATCACGGCGCCGGACGCGGCACGAATGTCGCCATACTCCCCGGGAGGGAGGTACGCTGTGCCGTTGGGCTCGAGCCAGACGCGCTGGCTGCCCGACTTCGCTCTGAAGGAGACGGTCTTGGTGGCGAAGCTCGCCGGCGCCCCTCCCTGGAGCCCGAGGATGGTCACCTGGTTCTGCTTCGTCAGGTACTTCGACCTCACGTCGCCGTTTGCCCAGGAACGGTCGCGCATGAACACGGTGCCGCCCGCGAAGACGTGGTCCACGTGCGCGTCGCAGCCGACGTTGACCTGGCCAGTCCCGCCCACGCTCACCGCGCTCTTTCCGCGCGGATTGATCACCGTCACCCGATCGTTAACCGAGACGGAGACGCTCCCGGCGATCGCCACGTCCTTGGGCACATATCCGGTCGGCCCCGCGGCGACGACGCCGCTGATGGGAGTGGCAGCGAGTGCGGTGACCGCCAGGAGTTCTATGGAACAGACGGTGAGCAATGAGGGCAGGGTTCGCATCATCATGGGTCCTTTCTTCGCACGCTGAGCACGACAAGGGGGGGTAACGCCGGAATCGAAAGCGGTACCGCTGAGGGTGGGATTGGCAGTGTCGAGTGTGGCGAGAGGGGTGGACGCCGGGATCCCGGGGTTCGCGTAGTTGGGTTGACTTGGCGGCCTCTCCCCTTCGGGATAGGGGGGTAGAGGCCACCCCTCGTTCACCCCTCGTGAGCAACACGATACCGTTGACGTGCTGCCGGTGGGCTGGGCCACCGTCCGGCACGGAAGGTCGCATTCCCCGGAGGTCCTCGTCAAGCACCGATGCGCTGTCGAAAGTTCTGGGTCCCATGGCGTGCTGAGGACAGGGGTGGACTTCGGAGGCGAGCACGCGTTGCGGCCAATCGGCGAAGAATGGCCGTTGGTTCTTGGTTCTGGAGGTTTGGTTGGGAACCTGGAATTCCTTGGTGCGAAGCCACCTCAATGTCCGCTTGGACCGGAAGCGGTACCCATTCGTGAAGTTCCCGAGCGGCCTGCTTCGCGGTGCCGCCGCTAGGATCCCTTCACGGGCTTCGTCCGCGACGCGTCCGCGAATTGCCCGGGGAAACGACTGCGAGGACGCGGATCCCGACGGGTCGCCGTGCCGCTGGTACCGTCCAGCCGTGGCTGCAGTGAACTCCCTGGTGGAGCCCGTTGGCATCACGCACGAGTTGGTCCGCAGGCCTTGGTCCCCTGCTCCTCCGCTCCGTGCGTCCGCTCGACGCCCGGACGCTCTGGAGCGGCGCGTTTCCCCACTTTTCCTGTGCGCTTACGGCCGAGGACGGATAGCCTGTCCATCATGGGCGTCGGGGGCGTGAGGGGATCGACGGTGCGCTTCCCGGCGGCGGCCGCCGCGCTCGCGGCGCTCCTGGGGCTCGGGTGCTCGGGCGGCGACGAGGGCGGGATCTGCGGCTGGCTCCCCGAGGAGGATGCGCAGTGCGCCGCGTACCCCGAGATGCCGGCGTTCCACGTCTGTGAGACGGACGAGGACGAGCCGCCGACGGACGAGTGCGTCTCGCTCGGCGACTCCGGCGACTACTGCTGCCCCGAAGGGTACGGGTCGGGCGCGCCGCCGTCGGGGCCGGGGCTCGACCCAGACGTCGAGCCGAGCGGCGAGGCGGCGTTCCGTCCCGCCGTCACCACCACCTGGCAGTGGCAGCTCTCGGGGCCGCTGAACGCGAGCTACCCGGTCGAGCTCTACGACGTCGATCTGTTCGACACGGACGCGGCCACCATCGCGGCCCTGCAGGCAGCGGGGCAGCGCGTCGTCTGCTACTTCTCGGCCGGCTCGGGCGAGGACTGGCGCCCGGATTACGGCGACCTCGCGCCGGCCGCGCTCGGCGAGGGGCTGGAGGGCTGGGCGGGGGAGCGCTGGCTCGACGTGACCGAGCCCACGGTGCTCGAGGTCGCGCTCGCGCGGCTCGATCTCGCGGTGGAGAAGGGCTGCGACGGCGTCGAGCCCGACAACGTGGACGGCTACCAGAACGCCTCCGGCTTCCAGCTCACCGCCGCCCACCAGCTCGGGTTCAATCGGCGGCTCGGCAACGAGGCGCACGCGCGCGGCCTCGCCGTGCTCCTCAAGAACGATCTCGCCCAGATCGAGGATCTGCTCGACTACTTCGACGGCGCGCTGAACGAGGAGTGCTTCGCCTACGAGGAGTGCGCGCTGCTCGCCCCGTTCCCGGACGTCGACAAGCCCGTGCTCCAGGTCGAGTACGCGGACGACGCGGCCTCCGCCGAGCGGCGGGCGGCGGCCGTCTGCGCCGACGCCCGCGCGGCGAGCTTCCGCACCCTGGTCCTGCCGTGGGACCTCGACGACGGCTTCCGCGTGAGCTGCGACGAATGACCCGGGAACGCGCGGGCGAGGCGGCGCCCGGGCCCCTCAGGGCACCCGCTCGGGGTCGGGCAGCGTGAGGCCCTTGTGCAGCGCGTCGGAGACGGCGCGGGCGAGCGAGTCGCGGGTGCGCTTGCAGGCGCCGGTTTCGGTGCCGGCGCGCTGGCCCTTGCAGTCGAGCTTGTGGCGTTCGCGCCACGCCTTGACGCCCTGGCTCGCGAGCAGCGCCTGCTGCAGGCTCGGATCGAGGTGGTTCCAGGTGATGTCCGGCGTCGGGGGGAAGCCCGGCTGGTACTCCGTCTCCACCTCCTCCGTGGTTAGGGTCGCGCAGGTGCCATCCCAGCGGAGCACGATGAGGCCGTCGGCGCCGCTCACCTGCATCCCGCCCGGGCCCCCGCTCGCCCGGCCGACGATCACGACCTCCTCCGCGAAGAGCAGGCTGCCCGCGCCCGTGGGGCCGCCGAGGGTGTTGACGGCCTTCACCTCGCGCATCCGGAGGTAGGCGTGGGTCCACGGCGCGCTCTTCTCGAACATCACCAGCGCGACGCCCGGGTACTTGCCCGCGCAGAGCCGATCCACGAAGGCCTTGGGCGGCACGCACGGCGGCTCGCCGCTGGGGCAGCGCCGCGGGAGGCCCGCCGGTGCGGCGGCCTCGCTCGGCGCCGGGGCGGGGCTCGCGGCAGCGTCGGGCTCGGCAGCGTCCGGCTCGCCGCCGGCGTCCGGCTCGCCCGCGGCCGGCGCGGTCGGCGCGGGCGCAGCCGCGGCCGCGGCGACCGGGACCGCGGCGGCGGACGCAGCGGGCCCGGCCAGCGGCGCCGCGGCCTCCGGGGGGGCGGTCGCGGCGACGGGCTCCGGCTGGCTGCCACCGCAGGCGATGAGCAGGAGCGCGGACAGGGCGGCGGCGAGCGAGACGGATCTCATCCTGCCAAGGTGCGCGGCCCCCACGCCGCGTGTCAAGCGCGCCGAGAACCCCGCGCGCCGCCCGCCACGGCGCCGATGTGGGGTGATGGCCGCAGGTCTGCTTCCCCGCGACGAGCGCGGCCCGTCCGGCTTTACGGGCCGCGAGTCGGGTGCGAGGCTCGGCTGCCCCGCGCGCCCCTCCTCGGGACCGAGCGGGGTCGGACCGCCATGGCGAGCCAGCTCACGTCGACCAAGCCGATCTACCGCATCCTCCGCGAGGCCGAGGGGGACGAGCACGAGCACACGCTGCACCGCTCGCTCAGCGCGGGGCAGCTCGTGTCGCTCGGCATCGGCGGCATCATCGGCGCCGGGCTCTTCTCGCTGACGGGGATCGTCGCCAGCCACAACGCTGGCCCGGCGATCATCCTGTCCTTCCTGCTGGCGGCGTTCGCCTGCGGGCTCGCCGCGCTCTGCTACAGCGAGCTGTCGACGATGATCCCGGTCGCCGGGAGCGCGTACACCTACGCCTACGCCACCCTCGGCGAGCTTCTGGCGTGGATCATCGGCTGGGATCTGGTCCTCGAGTACGCCATCGGCGCGTCGACGGTGGCGGTGAGCTGGTCCGGGTACGTCATCTCGCTGCTCCACCAGCTCGGCGTCCCCTTCCCCGCGGCGCTCGCCGCCTCCCCCTTCGAGCACACCACGCTGCCGGACGGCACCACCGCCGGCGCGGCCGTGATGAACCTGCCCGCCGTGGTCGTGGTGGTCGTCATCTCGCTGCTCCTGATCGTCGGCATCCGCGAGTCCGCGCGCTTCAATTCGACCATCGTGGTGCTCAAGGTGAGCGTGGTGGTGCTCTTCATCGCCCTCGGCGCGTTCTACGTGAACCCGGCGAACCACGTCCCGTTCCTGCCGCCGAACCAGGGCCACTTCGGCCAGTTCGGGTGGAGCGGCGTGCTGCAGGGCGCGGGGGTGATCTTCTTCGCCTATATCGGCTTCGACGCCGTCTCCACGGCGGCCCAGGAGGCGAAGAACCCGTCCCGCGACATGCCCATCGGCATCATCGGGTCGCTCGCCGTCTGCACCCTGCTCTACGTGGCGTTCGCCTACGTGATGACCGGGATGGTCCACTACACGGAGCTCAACTCCGCAGCGCCGGTCGCGGTGGCCATCGATCGCACGCCGTTCGGGTGGCTCCGCATGGCGGTCAAGCTCGCGATCATCGCCGGCTACACCTCCGTCATCCTGGTGCTCCTGCTCGGCCAGTCGCGCGTCTGCTTCTCGATGGCGCGCGACGGGCTGCTCCCGGGCCTGTTCGGCCACGTCCACCCCCGCTTTCGCACCCCCTACAAGTCGAACCTCGCCTTCATGATCTTCGTCGGCCTGCTCGCCGCCTTCGCCCCGATGAGCGCCCTCGGCGAGATGACGAGCATCGGGACCCTCTTCGCCTTCACCATCGTGTGCGCCGGCGTGCTGGTGGTCCGCTACACCCAGCCGGACGCGCCCCGCCCGTTCCGCACCCCGCTGGTCCCCTGGGTGCCGGCCCTCGGCATCGCCGCTAACCTCTACCTGATGTGGGGCCTCAAGCTCGAAACCTGGTACCGCCTCTTCGGCTGGCTCGCCTGCGGCCTCGTGCTCTACTTCGCCTACGGGTACCGACACTCGCGCCTCGCCCAGGGGCCCACGGTGCCGCCCCCGGCGCCCGACCCCACCCCGTAGCCGCCGCGCGACGGCGGCTCAGTCGTCCGGCTCGACCTGCACGGTGACGGGGCCGCGGAGCAGGGTGCCGGTCGCGCCCGGCTTCAGATCGGCGGCGTTCGCCTCGTCCGTGTCGAGGTGCATGTCGAGGACGTAGTCCGGGTGCACGCGCACCAGGACGTCGTCGAAGATGATCCCGCGCTCGCCGCCGACGCGCACCATCACCCAGTCCTTGTCCTTCACCCCGTAGACGGCGGCGTCGGCCGGGCTCATGTGGACGTGGCGCTTGGCCTGGATGGCGCCGCGCTCGAGCTTCACCCGGCCCGCCGGGCCCACGAGCTCGATCCCGACGCTCCCCGCGAGCTCGCCGGAGGGGCGGATCGGCGCGTCGATGCCGAGCGCGCGCTCGTCGGTCCGGGAGATCTCGACCTGCGTCTCGGGCCGCACCGGCCCGAGGACGCGCACGTCCGAGATGGTGCCCCGCGGGCCCACCAGCGTGACCTGCTCGGCGCAGGCGAACTGCCCCGGCTGGCTCAGGTCCTTGAAGGGCGTGAGCGCGTGCCCGGGGCCGAAGAGGGCCTCCACGTCGGCCCGCGAGAGGTGGACGTGGCGGGCGCTGATCGAGATGGGGATGGGCGGCGGTGTGCTCATGGGAAGTGCTCCGGTTTCGGGGGGATCAGATCCCCATCAGCCAGCTCGTGAGGAGGTAGTTCGCGATCAGGATCGCCACGGCGCTGTTGACGACGGCGCGGGTGGTCGCCTGGCCCACCCCGCGCGCCCCGCCCGAGGCGTGAAAGCCCTGGTGGCAGGAGATGACCGACACCAGGAAGCCGAAGACGACGGACTTTGCCATCCCCATGGTGAAGTCCTCGAGCTCGAGGTACGCCTCGACGTTGGCGACGAAGATGCCGGGGTCGAGGCCGAGCCCGCGCACGGCCACGAACCACGATCCCGCCATCCCCACGCAGGTGAACAGCACGCAGAGCAGCGGCAGCATCAGCACGCTCGCCAGCATCCGCGGCG
>ENA-UOWE01006475-UOWE01006475.1-activated-sludge-metagenome-genome-assembly--contig:-NODE-6475-length-10317-cov-5.376730_pt1 | contig 10317 bp, 11 predicted proteins | sample MGYA00249841_ERZ761562 | MGnify/ENA primary metagenome ERZ761562 (study PRJEB28883, sample SAMN05720200) | activated sludge metagenome | isolation source: Anaerobic digester | place: Japan... | reverse complement strand
CGGCGGTTCCCCACTCGATGACCGGTGGGGGTCGAGTGGTTGGACATCAGCCGACAGTCAAAACGCGGCATGGACCCGACAGAGCGGGTCCCTCCAGACGGGAGGGTGCGTGTGGGGCAGGCGCGCGGCGGTCTCCGAGTGGTGGACGCGCAGCGGACGCTGTATCGAGGAGCCCGGCGCGCAGGTTGCCCGGGTCTGGATTCCCGCCTCCGCTTCGCGCTCGACCGAGCGCGCGGAATGACGGCTTTTGAGGGTCCGTTCTCCTGCAGATTGCGGTGCCTGCCGCCAGACGGCTGCGTGCCGCCGGCCGGCATCCTTGAAGCGCCAACGGCGCGCGATAGCGGAGCCCGGTTCGCAGGACCGGGCAAGGGGGTGCCTGCGCGGACCCGGCAGTTAGAACGAGGGGTGGACCCGACGGAGCGGGTCCCTCCAGAGCGGCCGGTCAGGTCTTCGTGGACGGGATGGACAGAGTGGACCGGGCTGGCGTAAGGGCGGGGCGGTGAGATGATGGTCGGTCATCTCGATACGACGAACCGGCGGAAAACGTCGCGTTGCGTCCCCTCCCCGGCGGTTCCCCACTCGATGACCGGTGGGGGTCGAGTGGTTGGACATCAGCCGACGGTTAGAACGCGGCGCGGACCCGACGGAGCGGGTCCCTCCAGACGGGAGGGTGCGTGTGGGGCAGGCGCGCGGCGGTCTCCGAGTGGCGGACGCGAAGCGGACGCCGTATCGAGGAGCCCGGTTCGCAGGACCGGGCGGTGGTGTGCCTGCGCGGACCCGACGGAGCGGGTCCCTCCAGACGGGAGGGTGCTGTTCGGGATTACCGTTTTTTGGCGCGGGCGCGGGCCTTTTCCATGCGCTTGCTGACGCGTTCCATCATTTCGCGCTGGGCGCCGGGGGTGGTGTTGCGGGAAAGCGTGCCGCGCCGGAGGTCGATTTCATAATGGCAGTGTTTGTACTTTTTCCCGCTTCCGCACCAGCAGAGGTCGTTGCGGCCGACTTCCGGGCGTTTTTCGGAGGTGGTGAACCACTGGCGGAACCAGAGCGACAAGCGGGAGAACAAACCGGCCATGGCAGTGCATTCTTTCGTGTTCGAGATGGTGGGGGATCAAGAAAGAAATGTACGACCGCCCTCCGTCAGCGGGTAGGCCCGCGGTGCCCCGGTGCCTCCACGCGGCGGGCAACCCGGCCGCGGCAACCCGGAACCGCGATTGACACGGGCGCGCCGATTGCCTACACTTTCCTTGACTTGCCGTGCCGGCATTTTCGACTTCTTCACCGCGTTCCGCGCCTGCGTCAGTGGCTGTTTCGGAGCACTCGGCGAGGGACCCTGTGGGTGCGGACAACGCGGTACGGCGGTAGATCCGGTTTCACCCTCGCGCCAGACCGCGTGATTCCCTTCTGGAGCCTGCCATGAGATATGCCCTGGTTGCCCTGTGTGCGCTTGCAGCGTCGCCGGTTTTCGCGCAGACGCAGGGGGATAGCCTTGTCGCCAAGTTCTATTCGTCGGTGTCCGTGCGCAATCCCGCCGTCACGCAACTGATCGTGCCGCGGCAGGACGGCACGAAGGACACCACCGGCGTGCCGTTTGATTACGAGGTGGCGGCAGGTGTTTCGGGGAACTACGGCACCATCTACTTCGTGATGGATTACCAGTACGAGCGGCAGAACGCGCAGCATTTCGTCAACCAGGAGTACAGCCTCCGTCAGAAGAAGACGTCGTACGAGGTGGGCATGCGTCTGCGCGACGCGGAGGAGGGGAACCTCTACATCCTCAGCGGCTACGTGGAGGGCAAGCTGTTCGGCTGGGTCGGCGTGGGGGTGACGCGGCAGCATCTGCGGGCGTGGTTGAACGACGGGGCGACGCTTGCGCGGTTCTCGCTGGCGCGGAACAACTTCCACGCACTGAAGATGGATCTGGTGGTCAACGCGGAATACGAGACGAATCCCACGCAGAGCCGCATTTTCTTCTCGAGTGCCATTACGAACTTCAAATTCGGCCGGTTCGCCGTGGTGCCGTTCTACCGGCACGAACGCGTGAAGCCGCCGGGGAAGCCGGCGAAGAGCTCCTACAACGGGCGTGTGAGGCTGACGATCGACATTTGAGCGGTGCGCGCGAGTCAGTCCGTCGGGCGGCGTGCGCTGCGGGAGATTCTGCTCTGCCGTGCACCTTGGCGTTACCTGCCGCAGAGTAACCCGTCCTTCCCGCGGAGGCGGAACTCCAGAAAAAACACGGGTACATGGTGCCGCGATTCCAGATTCCGTGAGGAGGCGTGCGTACGAGGCTCCCTTTTCGCCCGAAGCGGCATGGCGTGGATTCCCGCCTCCGTGGGAATGACGGCAAAAGAGGAGCAGGAATGACGGCGGCATGGGCGATTCGGCATGGGGGACACGAGGGGCCTCGGTACGCGTCGCCCGGCTGTGATAGACTGCGGTGGGCAGCGTTGGCAGTGGGGGTATCCTTGATGCGTTTGCGCTGGCGGATGTGAAAACCGTCCACAACGGCGGACGGCGCCCAGGATGACGATCCGGGGCTGAGCAACGCCGGTTGGCCGCGCGACCACCGCCCCCGTTCCTCTGGCCGTCCCGCCACTCAGAGGCAGGCGGAGAGGGACGGTCAGAGCGCAAGCGCAAACGCGACAGCCTCGCTCACTTCCTCCATTTTGATGTCGCTCACGGAGGTGATCAAAGCGCCGATTTTCGCCTTTGACACCGTCTGGAGATGGTCGCAGTTGACGGCGCACTCCGTGGGGACGCCGTCAACCGGCGTCAGAACCACCTCGCTTGGAATGTCGCGAATGGTGGTGGTGAGGGGTGCAACGGTCACTTCATCCAGAAGGTCGATTACCGAATTGCGCGTCAGGATGAGTACCGGTCGCTTTTTGTTGGGTTGGGGGAATTTGTACCAGCGCACCTCACCTCGTTTCATTCATCCCCCCATTCCTGTTCCCCTTCCCAGACCGAGAATTCGCCTTTCCTGACCGGCAGTTTCCGGTACCCGGCCCGGTGTTTCTCTTCCATCTCGCGGGTGCGTGCTGCCTTGATTGCTTCCTGCAGAGCGTCCCGCGTGAACGCGGATCGTGTGGTGTTGCGCTGCTTCACAAGTCGATCCACGTCGCGTACGAGGTTTTCATCCAGAGTGAGTTGAACAGTTCTCATAGCCTGACTCCTGCGTGTTGGCGATTATAGTCATAAACATACACATGATAGCCAGGCTGTCAATATGTGTTGCGGGACTTATGCGGGTTGCTTCCGGTTGGCAATGGCCGGGCGTAGCCAACGGGAGTGATGGCAGCGGGGGTTTCCTTGATGCGTCCGGCTTGTCGGATGTGAAAACCGTCCACAACGGCGGACGGCGCTCAGGATGCCTCTCCCGAGGCGACGAGGACCATGCAAATGCTGTCCAGATTGTCCCGTCCTGCCTCCGTCTTTTCGAAATCCTCCGGTGCCCGGATGGCCGCGAACCGGCGGGGAATCCGTTGCAGTGCTTCGAGGACGGCCTCGAGGCGCGCTTTCAGCACGTCAGAGTCAGACATACCGGGCCTCGCGGAGTATGCGAGCCTTCAGTCGGGGGTTCATGTTGTCGCGTAGCCGCACGATGTCCACCGGCCTCCGGAGCAGCCGCTCCAGCTCCAGTTTCATGCGGACGCTGCGAAACAGGTTCGGCGAATCGGTCGTGAACACGATGTCTACATCGCTGGAGGGGCCGGAGTCTCCGCGCGCCATCGAACCGAACACACCCAGCGAGTTGACTCCGTATCGCTCTGCCAGCGCGTTCTTGTGGCGGCTGAGCACCGCAAACACCTGTTCGCCGGTGAGCAGGTCGCCTTCACGATCCTGGTTCATGGCACTCATCACCTGCTCTTTCGCAAGCCCCTTACGGACAGGGCTGACGGTGTGTTGTGTTTGTTTCTTCATGCTCTCGGTCCCGCGCCTGCGTGTTCCGACACAGTTTCCTGAGAAGGTACCGGTAGCTGTAAACGTACGCACAGAAGCCGCAGTGTCAATGTCTCTGGCGCTGGCGGTGCGGGGTGCGGCTCAGTTCTCCCCGCTGTGGAGGAGGTCGTTGAGAATTTCCATCTCCCGACCGAGGCGCTGAATCTCCGTGGTGATTTCGATGGTTTCCCGGATGCCCTTCTCGACCCGCAGACGTGCCCGCAGGGTGTCTATCTGCCGTTTCAGGTGAGGCAACTGGAGCGACGCGACAAGCTGGGTTACGGCCCTTCCGATTTCCCGCTCGTCGCAGTGCATCTGGGCAAGTTCGGCAACCGCGCCGGCCCACCGGGAATCCTCGCGTTTTTCGTCAAGGAGCGCCGCGGCTGACGGCAGTTCGCCGAGATCCTTCAGGCGGATGAGCGACGCGGCGATTTCCTGCAGCAGCGGGTCGCTGAAGCGCTCCACGCCCATTTCCGCCACCTGCTGGCAGACCCCCGGCCGGTCCATCATCCACGCGACAAGCTGCTTTTCGCGATGGGGTGGCGCCCAGCGCTTCGTCTGCGGGGGAGCCGCTTCCTGTTCGCGGCGGACGGTTTGCCTGCGGCGCCGGGCGATGGCGCGTTGAACCAGTGTTTCGTCCGTTACGCCCCACTGAGCTATCTGGTTGGCCATCATGCCGCGCAGCATCTCGTCGTCCACGCGGGCGATCACGTCCAGCATGTCGCTGATGGCGCGGTTCCGCCCGGAGATGGTGGCGAGATTGTTCTGCCGGGCGAGGGTTTCCCACCGGAACTGGAGGTACGGCATGCCGCGTTCGGCGATGGAGCGCAGCGCCTCCGGCCCTTCGGCGGCAACGAGGGTGTCCGGATCCTCCCCGCCGGGCAGAAGCGCCACGTGCCCTTCGATGCCGGCTTCCAGCAGCACGTCACCCGCGCGTGAGGCGGCCCGGATGCCGGCTTCGTCACCGTCGAACAGGAGAATGATCCGCTCCGCGTACCGGCGCAGGATGGCGCCGTGCTCCCGCGTGAGCGCCGTTCCGCACGTGGCAACCACATTCCTGATGCCCGCCTGCATGAGCTGGAGGACGTCCATATACCCTTCGACGATGAGGACGGAGTTCTCCTGCCGGATGGCGTCCCGCGCGTGGTACAGGCCGTAGAGGATGCGGCCTTTCTGGTAGACGGGGCTTTCCGAGGAGTTCAGGTATTTGGGCTCGCCGGCCGGGTCCAGCGTGCGCGCGCCGAAGGCCACCGTGCGGCCGCTGTCGTTGACGACGGGAAACATGACGCGCCCGCGGAACCGGTCGTAGAAGCGGCCCTGTTCGTTCTGAACAAGAAGCCCGGCATTGGCGAGAACCTCGTAGGACAGCCCCTTTGGCCGGGCGTAGGACATAAAACCATCCCACGCATCGGGGGCAAAGCCAAGGCCGAACGTGGCGATGGTATCCTTCGTGAGCCCACGCCGTTCAAGATACCGGCGGGCGGCTTCGCCTTTGGCGGGGTCGTTCAGCGCGGCGATGAAATACTCCCGCGCGAGGGCATTTGCCCGGTAGTAGATGTCCCGCGCCTGTTCATTCGTGCGCGCACGGGCGCTCTGCCTGTCGGGGAGCGCGATTCCGGCCTTCGCGGCGAGGGTGCGCAGGGCTTCCGGGAAGCTGACCTTGTCGTGCTCCATGAGGAAGCTGAACACGTCCCCACCGGCTCCGCAGCCAAAGCAGTGGTAGATCTGGCGCTCCGGGTTCACGTTGAACGACGGCGTCTTTTCCTGATGGAACGGGCAACGAGCAACGAAATTTCGGCCCGCCTTTTTCAGGGGAATCCGTTCGCCGATCACCGTCACGATGTCCACGGCGGCGCGAATCCGCTCTTTGAGATCGTCGTCAGGCATGCTGTCCTGCGGGTTGGTGGGTGATCAGAAGATCCTCACACAGAAATATAACGCCGCCGGACAGGCTCCCCACCGCGCCGGGTGCAAGCCCACGACCATGGCCAACCTGTTGCCACACAGCGGTTTTGTGTCCACTTTTCAGAACGCGCACACCTGACCCATCCACCCGCAACGGAGCACTCCCATGTCCGACTTCGCATCGTTCAACATCCGGGATTTTGGCGCCATCGGCGACGGCCGGCACGACGACACCGCGGCCATCCAGAAGGCGCTGGACGAAGCCGCCGCGACGCGCGCCAGCGTGTTCGTTCCCGACGGCGTGTTTCTCTCTTCCACCATCAAGATACCGCCGCACGTGGGGCTCATCGGCAACCCGACGTGGAGCTTCCGGCACGATGGCGGCTCCATCATCCGGCTCGGCGATCCATCGGCGAAATGCCTGGTGGACCTCACCGGCGCAATCGGCGCCACGCTGAACGGGCTCTGCCTCGACGGCGCGAGCCTCGCCGCCGCCGGCTCTGACGGCGGCATTCACGGCATCTTCGTGGACAAGAAGGACTCCGGCGACCAGGAGGATACCCCGCGCATCGAGCGCTGCCGCGTGAACCACTTCACCGGCGACGGCGTGCGGCTCACCCATATCTGGTGTTTCAGCATCCGCAGTTGCATGTTCAGCCACAATAAGGGGGATGGGCTCTCCGTGCGCGGGTGGGACGGCTTCATCATGGATAACTGGTTTTCCGGCAACGGCGGGGCGGGGTATGCGGCGCGCGAGGACAACGCCTCCATGACCATGACCGGCAACCGCATCGAGTGGAACGCGGGCGGCGGGATCGTGATCCACGGCGGCAGCCACTACAACATCACGGGGAACTACATTGACCGGTCCGGCGGGGCCGGCATTACCCTGATGCCGCGCGGGGGCCGCCCGGCGCACGTCATCACCATCACCGGCAACGTGATCTTCCGCAGCGGCGCGCCCATGTGGCGGAAGCTGGAGGATCTGGAGAGCACGCATCTGCGCTTCGAGGGCGTGCGCGGGCTCGTCTGCACGGGCAACGCCATGCGGGTCTGGCGCAACGACGGCGACTCCGGCGGGGAGTTTTCGCCGAATTACGGCATCGTGCTCAAGGGGCTTGTGAACAGCGTGATCAAGGACAACACGCTCGACTACGGCGCGATGACCGAGCTGCTCGTGGACCTGGGCGGCCATGACGAAAACAGTGTGATCAGGGACAACCCCGGCTGCCTGTTCGTGGATAACCACTGGAAGGATTGGGATTAGGGGGAGGGGACCAGAAGCAGCCTCAACTGGTCTCTCAGGCGCGAGCAGATGGCGAGGGCTTCTTGAGCTTCCTTCTTGTCTGTGCCGATTCACCGGGGTAACGAAACGCCACTGAAGCCCTTGCCAGATAACGCAGATCGGTCAGATCGACGTCCCATCTGGTGTGTGTCTGTTTCAGAAGGCGATCGAGTTGTTCGAGATCGTGGGTCTTTGGTGGCACCAACCCAGCCGAAATCAGAGCCGCTTTCATTAACTTCTCGACGCATTGCTGCGCGTGGAAACAAACTGCATCGAAGTTAGGGTTTTGCCGCGCGCGGCACTCGCGGCTTGCGGTGCGGAAATCGCCCTCGGCTTTTGCCACCCATTCCCTGACGACTTCGTTCATACAATACCTCGCCTCGATCCAACGCCTCGCGAATCAGCGGGTCACCCTGTTCGTACCGGCGCCGGGTGTCGTCCGGCCGCCTTGCGAGCAGGTCAACGCTGAACGGCGGATTCACGGCATTCAGAATTTCAAGGGACTTGCTCAAATTGCGGCCCTCAAATGGCAAGAGAACCAGCAGATCCACGTCAGAATGCGGTCCCGGCACGCCATACGCGTGCGAACCGAACAGGATGACGCGCTCCGGTTGGAACGCTTTCCCAATCCTGTCTGCCAACGCCTGTATTTCCGGTTTCGAGACCATTCCGCGTTCCCTTGCCAAGCATACTCGAACGGAGAGCATCACGTTCATGGTAACCGTTGAAACGAGCGTGGTCAATCCTTCTGGGCAGACGGATGAGCAGTACGCACAGCACCCCGGCTGCCTGTTCGTGGATAACCACTGGAAGGACTGGGATTAGGGGGGCGCGGGGTTCTTCCCCGCCGCGCGGGCTCCTCGATACAACGCCTGCTGCCCTTCGACAGGCTCAGGGACCACGCAGGCGTCACTCGGAGACCCGCGCGAGATGGCTGTAATGCGCCCGCCAACACGGTAATCCGGCGCCGACAGACGGTCGCCGAGTGGCGCGCCGGGAAGGAACGGAAGCGAAGCAACGTTCCCGGCGCGTTGTATCGAGACGACCCGCCTCAAGCCCCCGCCCGCCTTCGAGCCGTCGCGCCCCCGAATTATATTAATCTGCATACGCTGCAAGGGCTGGAGGGTCATCGTCCGCTGTCGGACGCTGCGCTTCGTCGTGACCTGTTCCTTGCGTATCCAAACGGACGCGATGAAGTGGGCTCCAAGCTCGACGCACCGGTCACTGAGCCTGTCGAAGTGTCCGGCGCGGCGTTTCGACAGGCTGCCCGGCCTGGCAGCACGCTCAACGACCGCCCGTTTGCTGCGTAACAGCGGGAACACGCACAGGGGGATGCACGCAATGTCTGCGGAGAACACCCCGGTTCCGCAACACGGAACCCTCTACTACGGCGATAACCTCGAAGTACTGCGCCAGCACATCAAGGACGAAACCGTAGACCTCGTCTACCTCGATCCGCCATTCAATTCCAACGCCACGTACAACGTCCTGTTCGCGGAAAAGGACGGCACCGAGGCCGCCGCGCAGATCAAGGCCTTCGACGATACGTGGCGATGGGACACCGCCGCCGCACAGGCGCTGGACGACGCCATGTCGCAGGGCGGGAAATTGGCCGCCACCATGCAGGCCTTCGCCGGAATGCTGGGGCAGAGCAACATGATGGCCTACCTCGCCATGATGGCGCCGCGCCTCGCCGAACTCAAACGCGTGCTCAAACCCACCGGCTCCATCTACCTCCACTGCGACCCCACCGCCAGCCACTACCTCAAGCTGCTCATGGACGCCATTTTCGGCGCGCAAAACTACCGGAATGAGATCGTGTGGAAACGCGCTGATGCGCATAACGACGCGCGAAGGCAATACCCGAAAATCACCGACCGGATTCTTTTCTACTCCATGACCGAAAAGTGCACATTCGGTGCCCCTTTTGCGGAGTTCCCCGAGAAGACGTTAAGGAACTGGTACCTGTACCTGGAGCTCCCAGATGGAGCCGTACGGAGAATGACCCCAGAGGAGCGCGAGACGCAGCTTATCCCAAATGGCGCAAGGAGGTTCAACCCTGGCGACCTGCGCAGCCCACATCCAAGGCCCAATTTGACTTACGATTACAAAGGTTTCAAGCCGCACGCAAATGGCTGGGCAGTTTCGCGCGAGAAGATGGAAGAGCTTGAGCGAAAAGGCCTTCTCGTTTTCCCGAAATCCCCTGACGGTCGGATCATGCGCAAACGGTATCTGGATGAACAGCCTGGTGTCAGGGCGGGGGATTGCTGGACCGACATCAGCCAACTCAGAGCGTCCATGGCAGAACTCCTCGGTTACCCGACGCAGAAGCCGGTTGCCCTGCTGGAGCGGATCATTCAGGCCTCCAGCAACGAAGGGGACGTGGTGCTGGACCCGTTCTGCGGGTGCGGCACGGCAGTGGTGGCCGCGCAGAAACTGAAACGGCGCTGGATCGGAATCGACATCACGCACCTTGCCGTCACGTTGATCAAAACCCGCCTGCGCGACACGTTTGGGGACGCGGTGAAGTTCGACGTCGTGGGCGAGCCCATCACGGTGTATGACGCGGAGGAGCTGGCGAAAACCGATCCGTACCAGTTCCAGTGGTGGGCGCTGGGGCTTGTGGGCGCGCGGCCGGTGGAGAAGAAGAAGGGCGCGGATCAGGGCATCGACGGGCGACTCTTCTTCCGCACTGACACGTCGAGCAAATTCAGCCAGATCATCTTCAGCGTGAAGGCAGGGCATGTAATGGCGCCGCACGTGCGCGACCTGCGCGGAGTCATCGAGAAGGAGAAGGCGGAGATCGGGGTGCTGATCAGCTTCGAGCGCCCGACGCAGCCGATGCGCGCGGAGGCGGCTTCGGCGGGGTTCTATGAGTCACCCTGGGGCAAGCACCCCCGTATCCAGTTGCTCACGGTGGAGGAGTTGCTTGCGGGCAAGAAGGTGGATTACCCGCAGACGCGGTTCGCCAATGTGACGTTCAAAACCGCCCCCGCCGCCACCCAGGCCGACCGGCACGAGCAGGCCGGGCTGGGGCTGGAGGAGGAGTAGGGCTGTTCCCCGCGCGGCTCTTGCCGGTCATCTCGATATAACCTGCGCGCGCGCGCAGGCCACTCGATGACCGGTCGTTGCGCGCCACCCTGTACGGTCGTCGAGTGGCGCGCCGACAGAGGAACGGAAGCGAAGCGACG
>ENA-UOWE01006458-UOWE01006458.1-activated-sludge-metagenome-genome-assembly--contig:-NODE-6458-length-10335-cov-8.054086_pt1 | contig 10335 bp, 8 predicted proteins | sample MGYA00249841_ERZ761562 | MGnify/ENA primary metagenome ERZ761562 (study PRJEB28883, sample SAMN05720200) | activated sludge metagenome | isolation source: Anaerobic digester | place: Japan... | reverse complement strand
GCCATAGCCTCCTGGCTTCACAGCTGGTAATCCAGACGCCTCCTGCGCGTATCACCGGGGATACAAGATCTGATGGCTCCGTGATCTTACCGGCCAGGGGGATTAATCATGTACGGTAATGAATCAATAGCATCAGAGGCCGCCACTTTTCTAGGCCTGAGCGACCGAGAGGCAGAGCCTTCGATGATGGCTAAAGAAGTCGATTTCGCTTAATATAAGACGCCAGGCCCACGAATATAAGGATTATGGCCGTCTTCATGAAAATGCTTTAATCATATTAATTGCTGTTGTATTGCATCTCGAATGAATTGCAGGAGGGAAATACATCCGAGGCAAGCTACTGATAGCCCTTTTGATATTCAGCCTCATAGGAGCAGCCTGCGCTGCCAACTACATGTATGAGAAGGCGAATATAAAGGGCGTAGGTTACAAGAATGTTGAGATGATTATCTCCACTCAGCATGGCTATAGCGGAGCAAAGCTGGTAGAGAAGGAGTCCGGGTCCGGTAATGTGATCATCGAGAAGACAGAGCTAGAGGCTGAGAGGCAGTTGAGACGCGATTATTACCCTGCTGGATCATTGGTTACAGAAGGAGAAGGTTGGAGGTCTGTTAGATTGATGTGGCATTGCACATATCCAACTGGCAAAAACCCTATGGACTACGTCAACTTCACCAAGGAGGCTGAGTTCGAGTACATGCCGGTTTCTTACCAGACCGGAACCTACGACCAGAAGTGGATCGAGAAGCTATGCGTCCAGAACTACAGGATCGGCGCAGTGCTAACCGAGATGTACACTCACGCAGAGCACCTTCAGAAGAAGACCGAGGTAAAGACCAGGCTTTATGGATTTGCATCCTGGGGTGACGAACAAACATTTGGAATTCCCGTGGATGCCAAATGTTGCACTGGTGTCCTGGAAGCCAACTTGAACTCCCAGGTAATCGGTGTCGCCCACATCGGCTGGATGTCCAGGGACCCCGAGCCTTCGGCTCTGGTCAAGGGCCGCCACATCGAGTACGGCAGATCTGTTGAGGACCTCACTGGTGTCTTCTCGATCGAGAAGTTCATCCAGCTGTGGGGCAACTCAACCTGCGGCGCCATCAGCGTAGACTGGCTGCCCTGCATGTAAGGATCGGAAATCCTCACCCCCCATGGTATAGAGTTGCAGGCTTCGGAGACGGTTCTCCTCCGGGGCTTGGGGCTCTCAGTTTTTCGCGCTTCTGAAATCCTACGGCGGAGTGCAGATCTTGCACGGCACGTATCCTGCTGCCCTGGCTTCCGCAGAGCTGGAGAACTTGATCAGGTTCTTCGGCTTGATCTGCTGGGCTCCTTCGCAGCCAGGATAATGGTACTTGTTACTCTTCACCGATCCGACGAAAGGACCACCTGAGCTGCTGTACGAGCTCACCGATCCGAAGCCAGAACTGGATGTGTGGCCTGTGCCGGGGCCGTAGCCAGGACCTGAATACGTGTGGCCGGTTGCCACCTGGCTGAAGTAGTTCGTGTCCTCCATGCCCTCCCTGGCACCCTGGCCAGGCCCAGCCCAGGCGGATCCTGGACCAATGAAAGGCTTGAATCCAGAGGATGAATCGCTCTTTATGCAGGCCGTCGCCGGTATACTGCCGATCCACCATGAGGCTGGGGAAAACTCATTGTCCGTGAAGTCCCAGATGCAGGCCTGCCCGGAATCGACCATCATCCGGTTGGCGTTATCCATCGGAGCATAAGCCTGCTGCAGATACACCACAGCGACCCATCGGCCGTACTGGTCCTTTCCTCCCAGGTCGTCCAGGTCTAGGGCGACGGCCTTGCCGCTCAGGATCTGCGAGGCATACCGTCTCGCATCGGGGCCGCCGGGAGCGTTCATCTCCGGGGCGTCGATGTCGGCCAGCCGGATTATCACTGGATTCTCTGTGATCCGGCCATCGTGGCTTGCCAGCCGCACTTCTATTGTGTCACCGTCGATGACCTCAATCACGGTGCCGAAAGCTTCGTCTGGGGCTGCGGAGGCAGAGGTGAGCAGCACAGCCAGAAGAGCTAGGGCTGAGCATAATTGCTTTATTGGTTTTCCCTCCTCAGGGAAGGCCTGGGCGGATCAGACGAAATAAATTTTGGTCCTTTGGATCCACTATTTCTGCGACCTAAGCGCAGCATTATGAGCAATTGCTCGTCAGGCGCATTCCTGCCAGAAAACCATAACCAAAATGTTTTTAGGACAAAGGGCGGACTCTCAGATAGGAGGGAAATGTCCACGAGGCGGCCGACTCTACGCCAAGTTGCAGGATTGATTATTCTAGCTATGATTATAATTCCTGCTATATTTTTTCAAATTCAGATTCTGGAGATCTCAAAGACGCCCTTTGGACAGAGCCTGGGATTCATCGCCGTTCCAGCGACACTGATAGCCCTCTTGTTATTATTTTACCCATTTTCCTTTCTCCTGGAAGAAAAAGCGCATCCATCATCAGAAATCACTGATGCCTATGTACAGCGCCAAAGAAAGCCCATGATAGATTTGGTCAGGCAGATCTGGATCAAAGGCGTGCTGGAAGGATCACTCCAGAACATTGTCCGAATCGAGCTGGGCCTCTCGGAATGCAGGGATAAGGTCGATCCATTCCTTAACATAAGTATAAAGCAGCCGGACTCTCCTCCGAGAAGGCTGCCTCCCAGCAGCCGGATTATTGACCTATTCGATGACGTCAATGGCTCATTTCTAATTCTGGGCTATCCAGGATCAGGCAAGACCACGCTTCTCCTACAGTTGGCCGAGTCGCTATTGGATAGGGCCGATCAACAGACGGATCATAAGATTCCAGTTGTGATAAACCTCTCGTCCTGGTCCATTCACCGGGGCCCTCTGGAGGACTGGCTGGTTTCCGAGCTGGAGAGAAGCTACCAAGTCCCAACAGCCCTAGGGAGAAAATGGGTAGAGACAAATAGCATCCTGCCGTTGCTGGACGGTTTGGACGAGGTTGCCCTCGACCACCGAGAGGAATGCATAACGGTTATAAACGAGTTCAAGAGAACTCGCGGCCTACTTCCGCTGGTTGTCTGCAGCCGAAAAAGCGAATATGAAAGCTTGAGTGGGCGGCTTCATCTTCCAACCGCAGTATCAATCGAGTCGCTGACACCTGATCAGATCAAAGAATGCCTGGCAAGAACTGGTCAAGAGGCAATAGGATTGGATGTGGCTCTGGAGAATAATAATGAGCTTTGGGAGCTGTTAAAAACACCTCTGATGTTGAATGTGGTCTTGATGGCGTTTAAATCGCAGCCAGATGGCTTTTCCCAGCTCAAGGGTTCATTAGAATCACAGCGACGACAGATATTCGATTATTGGAAGAAGTCTATGTTTATCAGACCTCGATTTACTCGAAGCAATCAAAGCGCTGCTAATGAGTGGGGTATAAAATCGTTCTTAGGTAAGACGTCTGGGCGCTTCTTTAAGAGAAAAGCAGCAGGCTTTACAGAGGAGCAGACTGAGCATTGGCTATCATGGCTTGCCAAATCCATGGAAATCCATAATCAAAGCATATTCTATCTGGAGAGGATACAGCCCGATTGGCTAAATTTTCAATCAAGAATATCTTGGCTGGTCTTTGGATTGGTCGATGGGTTGGTTCTTGGGCTCGTCGGTTGGCTGGTTATTGGGCTGGTCCTGTGGCAGGTCTATGGGCTTGTTGGGGGGCAGGTTCTTGGGTTGATCCTTGGGCTTGTCGTTGGGATTGTCTCTGGGCTGATCGATGCGCTGATCGGTCTGCTAACTGCATCAGGGGATTTTGCCAAAGTTCATCTTGTTGAGAGATTAAGATATGAATTGAATATTGTGGGCCTAGCTGGTTCACTTCTCTCTCGGCTTGTTGCTGGGTTGGTCCTTGGGCCTGTCGCAGGGATGGTTATTGGGCTGGTCTATAAGATGGATCTCGGGCTGGTCGCTTGGCTTGTCGTTTGGATGACCGTAGGGATGGTCGCTGGGCTGGTTGCAGGGCTGGCCATTGGCCTAACGACTTGCATCGTCCCAAGTGAGTTAGAAGCAAGGCTTGTTCCAAACGAGGGAATCCGGAGATCAGGAATAATAGCGTTGAAATCGACCTTATTGCCAATCATAATAGCAATCTTGCTACAGATAGCCCTTAAATCATCCTTTGTTTGGCCAAGTATCATTAAAGAAATACCGATAATTAACGTGTCAATCATCACTTCAATATCTACTCTATTTGGACTATTTGCACTTGTCTTATTTTATACCTATGGTGGTGGCGCTTGCATTTATCATTATTCTTTGAGATTCATGTTGTGGCGCCGCAATTTTGCCCCTCTAAACTACGTCGGCTTCCTAGAATACGCAGCAGACCGCATATTCCTGAATAGGGTCGGAGGCGGCTACGCCTTCATCCATCGAATGATCCAGGAATACTTCGCCGAGCTGGAACCGGAAAAGCCGTCGTGACCTCATCTCGCCAGCCCACCCAGCATGGCCAGAACCTACATACGGCCCACTGAATCCCAACTTGGCCAGCCGCCGGACCAGCTCTTTTCTTGAGACCGGAACAAGTCTATTCGACAACCCCAACCGGCTCCGTAGAAACGTCGATAGTATGGCCGTCTATCGCTGGGATGGGATGGATGCAGGCCAGATAGCTTTTCCTGACGTCCTCCGGATTGATGTGGTAATAGATATCGATGGCTTATCGCTGAATTTGCTGCCCCTCCGATTTAGACTTCATTTCTGACGATTGATCCGCAATGGATTGATCCGCAATGCCAGACCATCAGGCAGGAAGCTTGCTCGAACATACGAATCACAAGAAGCCTCGTTACTGTCAAGGCCGTATCGGAAAAGCGTCTGGATCCGCTTGCTGAGTTATTCCTGCCTGTGGGCTGGCGCAGAGCTACGCGGAACCAGCAGCTTAAGCCTATTTGAGCCATAGCCTCCTGGCTTCACAGCTGGTAATCCAGACGCCTCCTGCGCGTATCACCGGGGATACAAGATCTGATGGCTCCGTGATCTTACCGGCCAGGGGGATTAATCATGTACGGTAATGAATCAATAGCAGCAGAGGCCGCCACTTTTCGAGGCCTGCGCGACCGTGAAGCAGAGCCTTCGATGCTGGCTAAAGAAGTTGATTTCTCTTAATATAAGACGCCAGGCCCACGAATATAAGGATTATGGCCGTCTTCATAAGAATGCTTTTATCATATTGATTGCTGTAGTATTGCATCTCGAATGAATTGCAGGAGGGAAATACATCCGAGGCAAGCTACTGATAGCCCTTTTGATATTCAGCCTTATAGGTGCAGCCTCCGCTGCCAACTACATGTATGAGAAGGCGAATATAAAGGGTATAGGATACAAAAACGTAGAGGTCATCATCTCCACTCAGCATGGATTTTCCGGGGCCAAGCTAGCAGAGAAGGAGTCCGGTTCAGGCAATGTGATCCTTCAGAAAACTGAGCTAGAGGCTGAGAGGCAGCTGAACAGGGAGTATTTCCCACTGGGACTTGTCGAGATCGAGGTCGAGGATGATGAGTTTCCTTGGAAGTACGAGTGGGGATGCAAATATCCGACTGGCCGGCCTTTCATGGACTACATCAATTTCACCAAAGAAGCTGAATTCGAGTACATGCCTGTCTCGTATCAGACCGGTACATACGACCAGAAATGGATCGAGAAGCTCTGCGTCCAGAACTACAGGATCGGCGCAGTGCTGACCGAGATGTACACCCATGCAGAGCACCTCCAGAAGAAGACTGAGGTCAAGACTAGGCTGTACGGATTCCAGCCCGCTATGCTGTTGAGTAATTGGCAACCGATCATTATCGAATGGGTCAATCCCGCATGCTGCACCGGAGTCCTTGAGGCCAACTTAAACGCCCAGGTCATCGGTGTCGCCCACATCGGATGGATGTCTCGGGACCCCGAGCCTTCGGCTTTAGTCAAGGGACGCCACATCGAGTACGGCAGGTCTGTTGAGGACCTCACTGGTGTCTTCTCGATTGAGAAGTTCATCCAGCTGTGGGGCAACTCGACATGCGGCGCTATCAGCGTTGACTGGCTGCCCTGCATGTAAAGATCGTAAAAACCTCACCCCCATAGTATAGAGTTGCAAGCTTCGGAGACTGTTCTCCTCCGGGGCTCGCGACTCAAGTTTTACGCTCCCGAAACTATGGCGGACTGCACACCTTGCGGGCCACATAACCCTCCGCTCTGGTTTCGTCTGCACATCCATATGTTGGTTGAGTTCCCGCAGGATTCACGAATACGCCCCCAGCGTCGTCTGGCTCCTCCCGGCCCTGGACTCCGTCTTCCCCTTCGCCGGGGCTCTCGGCTCCTCATAGAAGCAGAAGACCCGGTCGGCCAGCTCTGCCATCTTCTGCAGGTGCGGATCCATCGCAGGCGAGTAGAGCAGGATGGTGGCTTCCCGAGACGTCTGGCGCAGCCGCTGGGCCACGTACTCGACCATCTCCTTCGAGTCCTCGTAGAGGATGGGATCGTGCTCCACGATTAGGGAGGAGTAGTGGTTCTCCTCGAGGATGGTCATAAGCTGAAACGAGGTAAACGCCCGGCGGATGTCGAGCTCTGTGACGGTGCGGTGCAGGCGGCCGAGGATCTGGGAGAAGTTGCCGCTGACAAAGAGGGTCTTGTACTGCTGGATGCGTTGGTTGGCGTTTATTGCCTGGATCAGCATCTGTGGCGGAGCGACCAGAACGTTGAATGTCTCCTCCTGCAGCGAGACGGTGGGATGAAGCTCTATGTCCATGGGAGAATGCTGGGAGCCCTGGAGACTTGAGGCCAAGCCGGGAGCGGGGCGAAAGTGAGAGGTCCGAATGTGAGGGCAGGGTCACGGTGGGGGCAGGATTGATGGGCGTATTTGGGGATTCCGATCGAATGGGGATGGCGGTCGTATGGCTTGATGAAAGACCGCTGAACATCCGTCAGCTCCCGGAAATTCCCTTATTGCCCCTGGGGTAATATTACATCAAAGGTGTGTGTAGATAGTTTCGAGACGACTTCGCTCTTAGGATTATGCCATTGCGATTGCGGCAAACGTCTCAAAGATATTGTTATCCTCATTCAATTCTATTATATCGTTATTAGCATCGGCCAAGACAATAACAGGCTTATCATTTAGATAACCAAGTGGTATGACAAGACTCACATTGCCAGAAAAAGATCCTCCGGCACTCAATTGTGATATATTAATAAACTCTATTTTATTTGCCTCTAAGACGTACACCGCTGTAGTGAAATCCTCAATGATGTCCTCATTTCCAATATTCTTTATTATAAAATTTACATGAACCGAATCAATACTCGGCGAAAATTCTGCTGTATTTCTTGCGACTCTTACTCCAACGGCTCTTGAGAATAATACCATCAAATCGGGTCCATTGCCCTTTAGATTAGCTTTTGCACTATCATTTCCCGGTGAAGAAACTTGGAAATCTTCCACAGCAGGAAGATTTCCTTGATTTTCAGCAATATTAGTATTTATTTGAATATTTGAGTCGTCCAGCAGCGTTGTTCCTTCGCTGTACACCGCTACAAAATCTATTACTATTGTATTGGTCCCCTTCCTTATCACTCCAGTAGGGACTTGGATCTTTTTCCATTGATCTCCTTGATCAGTATATTCATTTTTCAGGAGTGGTAAATAATTCAATTCAAGGTCGATGCGACCGGTCTTGTCAGGCATATTGTATAGATGAAGGTTAATCGTTCCTCCAACATCTATATATTGGCTATCGAAATAGATAGTAGCGCTCTCTCCTTGAACAAAGGACTTCGAATTGTAACCGAGATCCTTGAATGTGTAGGTAGTATTACCTTCAGCCAGCGCCCCATCAGCGGAAACTAGACCGGTAGCTACAGCAAGAATTAGCAGAAGTCCTGCCATTCTCAAAGGGCGATCCGATGAGCATTCCTTTAAATCGCATTTCATTGTAAATCCTCCTATCGAATATCAGTAATCAACACGATAAATTGATATAAATGTTGCCGTGGAACTGGCTTCGGCCGTCTTGACGGTTACTTATGGCGAAGCTCTTGCAAGTTCACAAGAGGTCAAACGCCGACGACGTGCCGTCGCTGTGGGATTGCTGTCGCTGGATGACTCGAAAACCAGAAGCCTTAGAAGCGGGCATCTGTATCCTGCTGAAATATTCACTCTTAACCGCACTGGCACCATTAGGCCGTTTAATTCCCCCCTAAGCACCTATTGCATGCTTGAGGATCACCCAAACTCTTTTCTCCGAATCCACCGATTAAACATCCGTAGGAGGTAGATCATGAGGATGGAAGGCGCGAGTCCGGCCGCAGGGGAGGAATTGTCCGAAGATAACCGGCCCAGGATCCCTGCCAGCGAGATCCTGGCTAAGATCGAGAAGGGCGAGCCTTTGAAATACGATGGTGTTGTCATCGAGGGTGATCTCGAGATCTCAAAGCTGGATCTCCCTACCGAACACGTTGAGAGAGCCGATTGGCAAAAAATCCTCGAATTGCTAGAGGATTTAAAAGTGATAAGATCCTCGATTGAGATAACAAATTCACATATCCAAGGCAACCTAGACTTCAGTAATTCAATTCTAAGAGGAAATGCCGACTTCATGGGATCAAGATTCAGAGGGGATGCCCACTTTTACGGGACCATATTCAGCGGGTATGCATTCTTCAGACTATGTACATTCAACAGAGATGCCAGCTTCATGGGATCCAAGTTCAGCGAAGATGCTGTTTTCAGGTTATCCATATTCGACAAGAGTGCAGATTTCAGACTATCGAAATTCAGCAAGAATGCCAATTTCATGGGATCCAAGTTCAGCGACTATGCTGTCTTCAGCGGATCCACATTCAGCAAGATTGCCGACTTCATGCGATCCAGGTTTAGCGGGGATGCTCTCTTCTCCGGATCTACGTTCAGCCAAAATACAATCGTCAGACTATGCACATTCAACAGAGATGCCGACTTCAGCGGGTCTACGTTCAGAGGGGATGCCCATTTCTCCAGATCCATATTCAGCGTGAATGCCGACTTCAAATTTTGCAGGTTCAACGGAGAAGCCGTCTTCAACGGATCCGCGTTCGGCAATAATGCCGACTTCATGGGATCAAGGTTCAGAGGGGATGCCCATTTTTACGGGTCTATATTCAATGGGGATGCGGACTTCAAACGCTGTAGCTTCAATGGGGAGCGCTTAGATTTCAGAGGCTCCAGATTCGACAGATTGCAGGATCAGGAATTCCCATGCAGACGTGCAAAGCAATTGGCGCAAAACCTTGGCGATAAAGAGGAGGCTGACAACTACTACTATCGAGAGATGGAAGGAAGAAGGATACGCCTTCAGGAAGAGGAAGCAGATAAGTGGGAAATGTCTTTTCCGATCCAACGCACCATTGAGCTAAATACAGATGCCAAGAGAGACCTATTTGACAAGTATAGGTATGTAAGATATAATTTATTTGAGGCTATTTTTATTCAAAGGATATTTGGATATGGAGTGCGCCCATACCAGCTAGCTGCTTGGTGGCTTCTAGCAGTATCCGTTTTCGCACTCATATACTATGGTTTGCAGGAAATCCACCGATCCCAAAATGGAACGATACTCGATAATAATGCCGTCACGCTGGGTCAATCTATTTATTTTAGCATCATTACCTCAGCGACACCCGGATATGGCGGATTCCGGCCAGAAGGATACAGCGAACTGGTAGCTAGTGTGCAGGCTATCCTTGGAACCTTCATGTGGGCTGCTTTCATAACCACATTCGTCAGGAAATACATGAGGTAGCTGCGATGGCAGCAAAGCCGCCCGATCGAAGCCTGGCGCCGATCAGCGACGACGTGCCCGCTGCTTGGGCTCGATGGTGGCGGGTGGCTCGAAAATCAAAGACTGTGGGGGTGAGCATTTTATCCGGCCGAAATTGAGCACTTTAAACCGCTGGCGACAAGGGCAAATCAAGATATAATTGACCCCAAAATGAATGTGAAAGGCGCTCTCTTTCAACAAACTGCCCTCAACATCAGCATATTATACAACATCTTCAACGTGCATTACAACGCCTTCGGAATATGATCCAACGAGTTCAGGATCTAATCCTTCATCTTCCACTACTCTAAGCGGCGGACAATTTGTGGGATCGGTTAAAGAATATAAATATCACTATCCATCGTGTTATTGGGCCACTCAGATCAGCCCGCAAAACGAGATCTGGTTCTACGGTCCGCAAGATGCTCGTGCGAATGGATTCAGGCCATGTAAAGTCTGTGATCCTCCAGGCAGCGTGCCGAAAGTTCTGTAATTTGGGTTAGCCCTGCAGTCCCACATTTC
>ENA-UOWE01006447-UOWE01006447.1-activated-sludge-metagenome-genome-assembly--contig:-NODE-6447-length-10356-cov-3.735851_pt1 | contig 10356 bp, 8 predicted proteins | sample MGYA00249841_ERZ761562 | MGnify/ENA primary metagenome ERZ761562 (study PRJEB28883, sample SAMN05720200) | activated sludge metagenome | isolation source: Anaerobic digester | place: Japan... | reverse complement strand
TGCCAAGGTTCATCATCATCGCGCTCGCATTCGCCTCAATGGTGTCGCGCTCAATCTTCTCACGCTCTGACGTCATTTCCTGCGAAAGAGCCTGCGCCAGTTGCGCCGCTTCGCTCTCGGCCTGAAACATGGCGCCGTTGACGAGTACGGAGTAGGTGGAACTCGCCTCGACGACGTTCCTGAACGCTTCGGCATACTCGACCGCAAGGCTCGCCGCTTCTTCCATCAGCACCACACGCGCAGGGTCCTGCAACGCGTAGATTCCCTCCTCGGCGGCTTGCGCGAAGGCGTTCAGTTTGCTTCTGGCGGACTCGGCCGTCTTTGGGTTCTGATCGTGCAAGTAGCGTTGGGCGCTTAACCGGGCCTGCATCAGCTTGTCGAGGACAAAGTATGCGTGTGCAGCCGGCTCGAAGTCGGCTTCCCCCATTGCCGAATCGATGATCCGGTTCAAGTTGTCGGCAGCGGTCTTGTCGACGACGTTCAAACGCTTTTCGATCTGCTCATCACGGCGAGCCCGTGCCGCACCGACGCGTTCGATATTCGCAACGTAGTCGCTGATGTGCTTCGAGATTTCCGCCGAACGTTCTTTGCGGGCCGGGTCGAGCATGCTCGCGGTCAGCGCTTGCGCTTGCTCGGTCAGGTTGGCGCCAATCTTCCGTGCCTGGCTGAGATCGTCGGTGTCGCCGTCGAGCACGAAGCGCAGCACAGCTTGCTGCATGTCGCTCAGCCGTGCCCTGATGCTCAGCACGTCTGCGGTCTGGTCGCTGAAATGCGCGTACGCACGGCTGCGCTCGCTCGCTCCCATCAGGCTCGAATAGCCCGTGTAGGCGAGAACCGCCATCAGGCCGAGGACAATCACAAAGCCGGCATAAATGCGCGTGCCAATTCTGAACCGCCCCATCAGAGCGAGAATGCGCATGACGTTAATCCTTCGTTCAAACGGGGGCGTGAACACCGCACAGATGCAGGCGCCCAAGACCGCGATCGGGGCGCAGACTCCCCTGTCTTTGCGAAGGATGATTTAGGCCGCGCTGCCTTAAACCGCGGTTAACGGAAGCACGCGGCTACGGCTCAGCGAAGGGAGCTTCTCACGCAGGTGCGAGACCAAGGCGGCGATCACGCTCGCGCAGCCACCACACGACCGGCAGCGTGAGGACGACCATCCACGCCTTGCCGACGATCTGCCCCGGCAGGTAGGTGAGGCTGCCGAAGGCGAGCAGCAGGAACAGGGCGGAATCGACGACCAGCCCGGCGATGCTGCTCAAAAAAACCGCGAGCACAAGGCCGCGGCGTTGCAGCGGCGTGAACACGGCGCAGTCGGCAAGCTCGGAGACGAGGAACGCGACTGCTGATGCAAGCACCAGGGAAGGCGGTGCAAGCGCGGCCGAGAGCAGCGCACCGGCAAGAATTGCGCCGAGCACCCAGGCGAGGCCGAGCCGACGCTGCACAAGGTCGCGCAAGACAAGGGCAAGGCCGATCATCAACACGCCGCTCGGTGCGCTCAAGCCGGGTGCGACCGGGATCAGGCACGGCCCGTGCGGAACGCAGACGGTCCCGACATGGCCGATCAGCCAGTTGGCTGCCGGGATGCAGGCCGCAAACGCGGCTAGGAAGGCCAGACCTTCCGCCCGGCGGCGATCGATTGGCATGCGTCGTCGACCCGCTGATGGTGCCAAAGCCGCTCTACTTAACCGGCCTCTCCTGCCCCCGGCAAGCTTGGTAGCGCCGGTAGCCGTCGGCACGTAAGCTGCACGCGGGGCAGTTTCCGCAGCCGTACCCCCAGGCGTGCCGCACCGAGCGTTTGCCGCGATAACACGTGTGCGTTTCCTCGATGATCAGATTGACAAGCGCTTGGCCGCCGAGACTCTCCGCGAGCGCCCAGGTCGCAGCCTTGTCGAGCCACATCAGCGGTGTGTGGATGACCGCGCGGGTGGCAAGGCCGAGATTGAGCGCCACCTGCAGCGCCTTGATGCTATCGTCGCGGCAGTCGGGGTAGCCGGAGAAGTCCGTCTCGCACATGCCGCCGACCAGCGCCCCGATGCCGCGGCCGTGGGCGATGACCGCGGCCAACGTCAGGAACACGATATTGCGCCCGGGCACGAAGGTCGAGGGCAGGCCGTTGGCGGGGACGGTTATTGGCTGGTCGTGGGTGAGTGCAGAGGCAGTGATGCTGGCGATCACGCCGAGATCGATTGCGTGATGGCGACCGAGCCGGCCGGCCCAATCGGGAAAGCGCACTGCGAGGCGGTCGCGCACGCGCGCCTGGCAGTCGAGTTCGACCCGGTGCCGCTGGCCGTAATCGAAGGAAACCGTGTCGACGGCAGAAAATCGTTCAAGCGCCCAGGCGAGGCAGGTCGTCGAGTCCTGCCCGCCCGAAAACAGCACGATGGCGCCGCCGGAAGGTGGGGCAGCGGGATTGGCCGGATCGGCGGTCATCGGTGTCGGTCTGGTCCCTGCATCGGCGTTGCTCTATAAGTCCTTGCGACAGGCCGATCGAGGAGCATCGTTGCGCATGCGTGTGTTGTTCGTCCACCAGAACTTCCCCGGCCAGTACAAGCATCTGGCGCCGGCGCTGGCCGCGCGCCGCGATTGCGAAGTGGTGGCGCTCGCGATCAATCGGCAGCCGACGCCGGACAACATCAAGCTCGTCTGCTACGAACCGAAGCGGGGCAGCTCGCAGAGTCTGCATCCATGGGTTTCCGACCTCGAAACCAAAGTCATCCGAGGCGAGGCGGCGGCACTGGCGGCGGCGCAGCTGAATCGGGAAGGCTTTCGTCCGGACGTCATTTGCGCCCATCCAGGCTGGGGCGAGGCGCTGTTTCTCAAGGACGTCTGGCCGGACGCAAGAATGTTGTCGTTCATCGAATTTTATTACGAGTCGCAAGGGAGTGACTTCGCATTTGATCCGGAGTACGCGGACACCAGCCTCGCCAGTCTTTGCCGCCTGCGGATGAAGAATGCCAACCATCTCCTGACGCTGATCGCGAGCGATTGGGCAATCAGTCCGACCCAGTTCCAGCGCGACCAGGTGCCGGCCCTGTTTCACGATAGGATGAGTGTCATCCATGACGGCATCGACACCGCTCTGGTTCGGCCGAATCCAGCCGCAAGATTGGCGCTGGAGAAGGCGGGCGTGACGCTGTCGCGCGCGGATGAGGTCATCACCTTCGTCAACCGCAATCTTGAGCCCTACCGCGGCTTTCACGTCTTCATGCGGGCGCTGCCCGAGATCCAGAAGCGTCGGCCGAACGCGTGGGTGCTCATCCTTGGCGGTGATGAGGTCAGCTACGGCGCGTCGCCGCCGAAGGGGCAGACATATCGGCAGATTCTCATGGCCGAGGTCGGTGCCAAGCTCGACATGAGCCGGATCCGCTTCCTCGGCCGCGTCCCATACGGCAACTTCCTGAAGCTCCTGCATGTGTCATCGGCGCACGTTTACCTGACTTACCCGTTCGTGCTTTCGTGGTCGATGCTGGAGGCGATGGCGGCGGAGTGCCTGGTCATCGGCTCCGCCACGGCACCGGTGGAGGAGGTGATCGTCGACGGCGAGAACGGCCTTCTGGTCGATTTCTTCTCGCCCGAGGCCATTGCGGATGCGATCGACCGCGTTCTCGACGATCCCGACCGCCTGCAGCCGCTGCGGGCGCGGGCTCGGCAGACGGTGATCGAGCGCTACGATCTGAACACGGTCTGCCTGCCCCGCCATCTCGCCCTTGTCGATGCGGTTGCCGAAGGCCGGCTGCCGCCGCAAGGACAGGACGCCCCGCCCTCACCGACCGCGGCCGCCATGCGCCGGGCCCTGCAGGCCAAGCGCGAACCGGAATACCGCCGGCACGTGAGCCGACGGCGCCGCTAGTGCACCGGCACAAACAGAACGTACATCCCGTTTGCGCCAAAAGTGCAAGCGATTCAATGTGTTGTGCAGCGACAACCTTGCTCGGGCGTGAATCGCCCGATTGGGTCGCTGCACGAGGACCGGCTGCGGCATCCCTCGCAACGCCGCGCAGAAATTGCCATAGTGAAGGGGAGTGCTTGCGTTGCTGAGGCCTTCAATGCGCAGTCTGATGCTCTTGATGCTGATCGTCGCCGTCGTCCTGCCTGCGTCCGGCTGCGGCCGTAAGGATCAGCCGGAACCGCCGCCGGGCTCTGAGCCGCGGCGCAGCTATCCTGCGTCTTAAGCGCTACGGAGCTGCCATGGATCACTTCCAGTACCACGGTCGCGTCCTGCATGCGGAGGCGGTCTCGCTACCGGACCTCGCCGAGGCCGTTGGTACGCCATTCTACGTCTATTCCTCGGCGACGCTGAGGCGGCACTATCAGGTGTTCACGGCGGCGCTCGCCGGCCTTGATGCGCTCACCTGCTTTGCCGTCAAGGCGAACGGTAATCTGGCTGTCATCGCCACGCTGGCGCGCCAGGGAGCAGGCGCCGACGTCGTCTCCGGCGGTGAACTGGAGAGCGCGCTTGCGGCGGGCGTACCGGCGGAGAGGATCGTCTTTTCTGGCGTTGGCAAGAGCGCGCGTGAGCTCAAGGCTGCGCTCGCCGCCGATATCCTCCAGATCAATGTCGAATCGGTGCCGGAGATGGAGGCCTTGAGCCGCATCGCCTGCAGCGTCGGAACGACCGCTCGCGTCGCCTTGCGCATCAATCCCGATATCGACGCCCACACGCACGCCAAGATCACGACCGGCGTGCGCGAAGCCAAGTTCGGCATCGAGTGGACGGCCGCGCATCAGGTTTACGCCCGTGCTGCGGCGCTGCCGGGGCTGCAGCCAGTCGGCATCGCTGTGCACATCGGCTCCCAGCTCACGGAAATCGAACCGTTTGCCGCCGCGTTTCAGCGGCTGCGCGATCTCATCGTCATGCTGCGCCGGGACGGCCACACGATAACGACGCTCGATCTCGGCGGCGGCTTAGGCGTGCCCTATGGCGACGAGGAGGGACCGATTCCGGGCCCGGACGCCTATGCCGCCGTCATCCGTCGCGCGGTCGGCGATCTTGGCTGCCGCTTGATCCTGGAACCGGGCCGGCTGCTGGTCGCCAATGCCGGCCTCCTCGTCACCCGCGTGCTCTACATCAAGGAAGGGGCGACGCGCACTTTCGTTATCGTCGATGCCGGCATGAACGATCTCATGCGGCCGGCCATGTACGGTGCCCATCACGCGGTCGTGCCGGTGGTGAACCCGGAAGTGAACGACAAGCCGATGGTGGCCGATGTCGTCGGTCCGATCTGCGAGACAAGCGACACGTTTGCCAGCGGCTGCACGCTGCCCCCGCTGCGCGCGGGCGATCTGCTGGCCATCCGCACGGCCGGCGCCTACGGCTCCAGCATGGCGTCGTTCTACAACGCGCGGCCGTTGTGTCCGGAGGTGCTCGTGGCTGATTCTACTCACGCCGTGGTGCGCGAGCGGATCCCCTGGCAGGCACTGTTGTCCTGGCAGCGGCTGCCCGCTTGGCTCGCGCCGGCTGCAGACGAAGGCCAGGGCCAGGCAGACGGGCGATGAGCCGCGCGCGCGGCCTCGGCTATCGCCTCCTCGTTCGTCTTGCGGCTGCCAGCCTCGCGTGGGAGGCGCTGTGGCCCCGGCTTTGGCCAGCGGTCACGCTCATTGGCGCCGGCTTCGCGCTGGCCTTGCTCGACGTTCTGCCGCTGCTGCCCGCCTGGCTGCACGCGGGTGTATTGATTGTTTTCGCTGCAGCACTGCTGGCTGCCCTGGCGTGGGCCGGTACCGGCCTGCGCCGGATCGACCGGCACCAGGCCCTGCGCCGGATCGAGCAGGATTCAGCGCTCAGCCACCGGCCGCTGTCGGCACTTGAGGATCGGCAGGGCGCCGGCGCTGATGATCCGTTGGCGCGGCTGTTGTGGCAACGCCATCAGGCGGATCTTCACGCCGCCCGTCCCCAGCTCCGGCTCAAGCTGCCCGCGCCCGGCGTCGCGCGTCTCGAACCCTGGGGCCTGCGGGCGGCGGTGCTGCTGCTGCTCGTGATCGCTGTTGCTGCCGGCGGCCGGCAGGCCCCGGAGCGGCTGGCGCGCGCTGTTCAGCCCGCTCTCGGCAGCGGCGCCGTCCAGCCACGGGTCGAACTGTGGATCACTCCGCCAGCCTACACCGGCCATGCGCCGCTGTTTCTGAAGGCCGGCGCGACGGCCGAGGGGCAAGGCGGCGCCGGCCATGCTGCTCCAGCACCGGCGAGTATCCCCGTGCCGGATGGCAGCGTGGCGGTCGTGCGCGCCACCGGGATCAGTTCGGCGCCGACACTCGTCCTTGCCGATCAGCGCACGCCCATGACAGCGATCGGCGCCGAACAGGGCGGCAGCGGTGGCGCGTTCACCGCTTCGGTCGTGATTCGGGACGGCCGGTCACTGAGCGTCGACGCCGACGGCCGTATCATCGCCCACTGGCCGTTAACGCCGATCGCCGATCAGCCTCCAGCGATCAGCCTATCCCGGCCGCCCGAATCGACACCAGGCGGCTCACTCGACCTGACCTACACCGCGCACGACGATTACCCGTTGCATGCGATCACGGCGATCATCACTCCGGGCAGCGAGCCTGGCGCTGAGTTGGCGGCCAAGTCCGATACCACCCAGGCAGCCGAATCCAGTCTGCGCGTGCCGCTGCCGCTCGGTGCCGGACGTGCCGGCGTCGTCACCGGCCGCAAGCAGATCGACCTTGCCGATCATCCGCGGGCGGGGCAGCCGGGGTCGATCGTCCTCGAGGCTGAGGATGCCGCGGGCCAGACGACGCGGAGCGAGACGGTCACGCTGACGCTGCCGGAGCGCACGTTTACGCACCCGGTCGCGCAGGCGTTGATTGCACTTCGCAAACGGCTGATGACGGCAGGGGAGGCGGCACGCGGCGATGTGGCGGAGGGTATCGCCGAAATCGCCGCTCGGCCTGATGATTTCGCGGGTGATGTCGTGGTTGCACTGGCATTGGCCGTCGGGCACGGGCGGTTGGTGCACGACCGTGCGTCGGTCGCCCTCGCCACGGTTGCCGATCTGCTCTGGCAGGCGGCCGTCCGCCTCGATGAGGGCGAGGTGCCGCTGGCGCTGCGTGCCTTCGAGGATGCGCGCGAGCGGCTTGAGGCCGCCTTGCGCGATCAGGCACCGCTCGGTGAGATCGAGCGTCTGATCGATGCGCTGCAAGAGGCACTCGATGCCTATCTTGCCGCCGTCGTCAACGAGTTCGTCCGCCAGGGCGACTCTGGATTGTTGACGGAGGAAGGCAGCACGAAGGTTCACACCGCCGATCTGTTCGATCTCCTCGACTTGGCGCGCCGCTTGGCCAGGGCTGGTGCCCGCGAAGGCGCGCAGCAGCTGTTGGCCGATCTGCAGGAGCTTCTTGCCGATATCCGCGCCGGGATGCAGATGAGCGAGCAGCGCAAGCGGGCACGTGAAATGCAGGCGCTTCTGGAGGAGGTGCGCGGCTTGACGGTGCGCCAGCAGGAGCTTCTTCAGGAGACATTTGGCCGCGAGCTCAGGGAGCGCTCACGCCACGGCAGCGGTCGCGGCGCTGCGTCGGCAGACGCCCCTTCGGTCGATCGCCAGAATGCCTTGCGACAGGCAGTAGGCGCGGTGATCGGGCGCGCGGCGGAGCTCTTGGAACGCGTGCCACCGCCGCTTCCCGAAGCCGATCAGGCAATGGGCAATGCGGCCGGCGCGCTGCGTTCGGGTCGTTTCGGAGACGCCGTGAACGACCAGACTCGCGCCGTCGATGCCTTGAAGCGGGCGGCCGACTCTGTTGCCGACGCGCTTAGCGAACGCTTGTCGGGGATCCCCGGTCTGCTTGGCGCTGAAGGCAGCGGATCGGGCCGTGGCCAAGGCGACCTGTTTGGTCGCGGGCCCGCCGGCGGCCGGCGTGGCTTTGCCCACGGGCATGCGCAAATTCCGGAAGAAGCAGGCTTGCACCGCGCCCAGGAACTCTTGGATGAGCTGCGCCGCCGTGCGTCCGACCAGCGCCGCGCGCCGCAGGAACTCGACTACATTGAGCGGCTGTTGCGGCAGTTTTGACCGCTTGCGTGACGGCAGCGGCTTGAGCAAGCAGCCATATCGGGCGTTTACGAAGTCTTTTCCGCCGCCGGCGTGGCGAAGCTCACGCGGATGCGCTGGGCACTCAAGGAAGGATTGGCAATCCGTGCCTCGAAGCGGACCGATTCACCCGGCTTGATCCGGTTCTGATCGTTCGGCACCGTCACCGCCTGCACCTCCTGATCATCGCTGTCATAAAGCGCGACGCGGACCGGCAGCAGGGTCGCCGGATCCTTGAGGACGTTGGCGACAACACCTTGAATGACCAAGACTTCCTCGGCGCCCGACCATTCCCGACTGGACGAGACGTCGCGGAACTCAAGCCCGGCGCCAAGGGTCTGCTGGCCACCCATGCCGAGCGCGCTGTAAGCGCCGGCGGTGGCCGGAAAACGGCGGACGATGCCATCACGCGTAACGATGAGGCCGCCCACGACGACGACAAGGGCGGCGACAGCCGCAGCTGGAACGATCCACGCCCGGCGCTGGGGTGGCCCTCCCCTTTTCTGGGCAGCAAGCAGCTGCTCGCGGGCATCGGCGCGTGCCGCGGCCGACAGCGTCGGCTCGACACCGGCTGCGGTGGCCTCCGTCGTCGGCTCGGCGGCAGCCGGTTCGGGTTCGGTGGCGAAATCCAGATCGCCTTCGGCGCTATCCTTCTCCTCGGAAGAGCTGATCCAGCCCCGTGCCGGCGCTTGGTGCTCGGCCACTGTGGGCGGTGGCGAGGCCACGGTCTCGGGTGACGAAACGGGTGCGGCTGCGGCGGTGCCCGCTGCAGTGGCGGCGGTCGGCAGGGGGGTGTCCATTGCCGGCGCGGCTTCAACGGCGGCCGCTGCGGGCTCCTGCGGTCGTTTCGGTTTCGCCGGCGCTGCGCTCGGCTGTGGCATCGGTGCCGGCTTGTCTTGTGGCCCGACGAACGGTGCCGCCGCACCGGGCTTTGCCTCCGCCCGGCGCGCAGCCTTGGTGCGGGCAGTCGTAGGAGGTCCTTCCAGCGCCGGCGCCGCTTGGCGCTGCGGCCGTGGCGCCTTCTTGCGCGGTGGCGGCGGCGCGTCAACGGGTGCGCGCGGTGTATCCGATGCCTCCGTCTCACCAGTCTGACGCCAGGCATGCCCACACGCGGAGCAACGAACCGTTCGCAACTGGTTGCCGAATGCGGTGCTGTCAACCGTGTATGACGTTGCGCATTTCGGGCAGGCTATGATCATCGTGGTTTGCAGGCCCCTGAATAATCCACAACCTTTTATAGGCGCGGCTCTACCGCAACGCAAGCAACCACCGGTCAGGCGGAAGGTGACCGCGCCTAAACGCTGTACGATCTCGCAAGAAGATGAAGTTTCCGTGTAGAACGGCCAGTGCCTCGGCGCCGCGCCGCCCGTGTCCATCCGGTTGCCTTGGAGTGTGCACCCGTTGCTGCCGACTCGAAGGCTGCGCTCACGCCACGGACGGGTTTGGACATCGCTCGCGGTCACGTTATGCTTCGCCGGTCGCCCCCGCATGAGGCTGTTTTGCGCGGTACGGCATGGCTGCAGCTGGGTGAAGGATATGGTGCGGAGTGAGCAAGATTGTCCCCCGATGCCGGTCATGGATGTGTCGCATCCTTAAGCGAGGGGTGCGCGGGCGCGGCTGTGGTGGCGCGGGCATGACCGCGAACGCTGGCGCGCTCCCACCCTCCCAATCACCGTAGCGGCGTGAGCACAAGGAGCCGGCATGCCCGCTGCCCGCCGGATCGGACTTCTCGTCGCGTTCTCGGTGTTTGCCGCGGTCCTTGCTGCCTGGGCGGTCGGCCTCGTTCGCTTTGCCGCAACCATTCCGGCGATGGTTGAAGACGCGGAGACGCCGACCGAAGCGATCGTCGTCCTCACCGGCGGAAGCGAGCGGTTCACGACCGGCTTGCGGCTGTTGGCGCAACACAAGGCGGAACGGATGTTCGTCTCCGGCGTCCATCCGGATGTTGACGTTGGCCGGCTCCTGGTGGTCGCCGGGCAGCCGTCGGCGGATCTCGCCGAGCGCATCGAGACCGGCCACGCTGCCCTCGACACCGCTGGCAATGCTGCCGAAACCGCCGGCTGGATGCAGCGCCGGGGCTACCATTCGCTCCGTCTCGTCACGTCCCACTATCACATGCCGCGCAGCCTAGCCGAGTTCCGCCGTGCCTTGCCGGACGTGAAGGTCATACCGCATCCGGTTTTCTCCGCGGGCGTTGCCAAGACAGCCTGGTGGCAGCGCCCGGCGACGATCGCGCTGGTCGTCAGCGAGTACAACAAGTACCTCCTGTCCTCGCTCGCCGTTCGCGCCGATGTACCGGCGCTGGCGGTTGCCGAGAGTGGCACATGACACG
>ENA-UOWE01006445-UOWE01006445.1-activated-sludge-metagenome-genome-assembly--contig:-NODE-6445-length-10359-cov-4.042605_pt1 | contig 10359 bp, 8 predicted proteins | sample MGYA00249841_ERZ761562 | MGnify/ENA primary metagenome ERZ761562 (study PRJEB28883, sample SAMN05720200) | activated sludge metagenome | isolation source: Anaerobic digester | place: Japan... | reverse complement strand
CGCCGGTAAAAGGATAGGAAGTTATATTATTGTCATCCTGGTATAAATAGGTAGGCACTATTCTAAACCGGTAAGGTCCGATCTTTATTTCTTTTACAACGGTGAACCGCATTTTTAGCATGCCGCCCAAACCTTCGGCCTGTGTAACCATTGGTTTTCTTTTTTTCAGAAGAATGGCACTGTCTTTTGCAAAACGTTCACTCATTAAAAAGCAAAGGCCTGCACCAGTATCAAAATAAAAATTAAACGGCATTTTTGTCCGGTCTTTCACCTGCATAAATTGTATGGGGAGCGAAGTAAAGATGGGGTGTAGCAGTGTTCCCCGGGAAGGATAATCAAATTTACCCGGCCGGTAAACTTCCATTTGCATGCTGTCGAAATCTATTTTTACGATATAGCGGCTAAAAAAACTATAGCCGATAATGCCGTCTATTTTTTCTCCGTAAACACTGCTTAATATTTCGTAATCGTTTATATGGAAATTAAGGTGTTCAACAGTAAGGCCCGGCAGTTTAAGGCTTTTATCAAAAGCAAAATGTACTTTTCGCATACCTGCAATACCCGTGATCGTGGTATCTGTTTGAACGGTATGGATATTAAATTCACTACAGGTACTGGAATCAAGTGATATGCCGCCACTGCCGGTATCCAATATGAAATTCAACGTATCTTTTATATCGTCCACCGTAGCCTGAATTACCATTACGCCTCCGCTGTACTGTTTGAATGGAAAACTGGTGATGAATTTTGCAACCGGCTGCGGAGACAGGATCTCTTGCGCAGCAACGCTTTCCACATAGGTAAAAAAACATAATATGGCCAGGAAATACCTCATAGCAAGTTGTTTATTAAAAATACACCCGAATGAATGTAATTTTGCTGTTTATTATATAAACGGGTTTTATGGAACTGAATGAACTATATAAAAAAGCGTTGGCTTTTGAAATGCTCACCGTAGAAGAAGGTATCTTTTTGTTCGAGAACGCTGCATTGGCTGAATTAATGTATGTGGCAGATGAGCTAAGAAAAAAACAGGTACCCCATGGAAAAGTGACCTGGCAGATCGACCGGAATGTAAATACCACCAACGTTTGCATTGCCAATTGTAAGTTCTGTAATTTTTACCGCATTCCCGGCCATAAGGATGCTTACATAACAGATATCGAAACTTATAAAAGGAAAATTGAAGAGACCATTAAATATGGTGGCGACCAATTATTACTCCAGGGCGGACATCACCCTGAATTAGGGCTTTCTTTTTATGTGAATTTATTCCGCCAGCTAAAATCACTTTACCCCAATATAAAATTGCATACACTGGGCCCGCCGGAAGTTGCCCATATTACCAAGCTGGAAAAAAGTACACACAAAGAAGTATTGACTGCCTTGAAAGAAGCGGGCATGGACAGCTTACCTGGTGCCGGTGCAGAAATATTAACCGATAGGGTGAGGCGCCTCATCAGCAAAGGAAAATGCGGAGCACAGGAATGGCTTGATATCATGCACGAAGCACACAAACTTTACATCACAACTTCTGCAACAATGATGTTTGGACATGTTGAAACATTGCAGGAACGCTTTGAACACCTGGTAAAACTAAGGGAAGTACAAAGCCGCAAACCCGAAGATGCAAAGGGGTTTTTAGCATTCATTCCTTGGACCTTCCAGGATGCAGATACATTGCTTGCAAAGATCCGTGGCGTACACAATTTAACTACAGCCGAAGAATATATACGCATGATCGCTATGAGCCGTATCATGTTGCCCAACATTAAAAATATACAGGCTAGCTGGCTTACCGTTGGAAAAGAAGTTGCACAGATCTGCCTGCGTGCCGGTGCCAATGATTTTGGAAGTATCATGATAGAAGAAAATGTAGTAAGCGCTGCGGGTGCTCCTCACCGTTTTACCAGTAACAGCATACAAAAAGCCATTAAAGAAGCTGGATTTGAACCTCAGCTTCGTAACCAGCAATATGAGTGGAGAGAAATGCCTGTGATGGAAGAGCAGGTAATAGATTATTGAATTATTCATTGAATATTGAGCATTGAGTATTATAAATGCTCAAGTATAAAAGCCCAACATGACCCCTAAAAAATTATTACAGTTATTCAGAATTGTTGCGATTGCTGAAGGTGTTTCTTTTCTTGTTTTACTGGGCATTGCAATGCCATTAAAGTACATGATGGATATGCCCATGGCGGTAAAAATAGTTGGCTACCTGCACGGGTTTTTATTCATTGCTTTTATAGCACTGGCCTGGAATACAAGAGACCAACTGAACAAAAGCTTTGTTTGGTTCGGCAAAGCTGTACTTGCTTCTTTATTACCCTTCGGCACTTTTGTGTTTGACAGGGGCTTGAGGAAAGAAGAAGCTGCGTTGTAAATATTAGATCATTAATGCTTCGATCATTATATCGGGATCATTTCTATCTTTTTCATGATGCCCCAATCTATAACAGGTGCAATTTCGACTTCCCTGTTTTTTAGACATTTGTCCTGTGTCATCCATTTTCTGCATAGCATCTTTGCATAATCAAACGAACAATCTAAAACGATTTAATTATGCTTTTAAAGAATATCACTATGCTAACGCTGTTGGTCTACAGCATCATTGTAAGCCAGTCTTTCATGTATATCCTCTCGTTAAAAAATGTACAACTCAGTCTCGGAGGAGACTCTTACACCGAAATAAGAAAATTGATAGATACGAGTATGAGGGGCGGTTTCAAATATGTGATCTATGCGGCGCTGCTTAGCAATTTTTTGCTGGTTCTTCTAACGGTGAAGAATCCCGGCAGTTTACAATTCATCACTGCAGCCATTGCATTCATAGCATTGATCATCGACACAACATTAACGGTAAAAGGAAACTTGCCTATCAATGATATTATCAATACCTGGACTCCGGATAATTATCCTGCAAACTGGACAGCGCTCAGAACAAAATGGTTCAACATTTTTCAATACCGGCAGGTTGCCAACATAGCTGGTTTTATCAGCCTTCTGGCAGGCACTGTATTCGGTTCAAAATAAAAATAAAATAGCCCGTGCTTTTTACAAAGACACGGGCTTTCAATTATTCTGTTGGTTTATTGCTGAATAGATTCACTCGCATTTTGCTCTCCCTTATTGCTTTTTCTTTTGAAAAGTGAAGCATCCAGTTTTCCGAAACGATAAGATAAATTGAGGCGTACAAATTGCGGATCCCGCAGGCGATCGTAATTCTGTACAAAATAATCACTGCTCGAATACTGGCTATTGATACGTGTTTTAAAGATATCACTGATGCTCAATGATACAGATGCTGCATTGTTTTTAAGGAAACTTTTCTTGAATGCTATATCCATTCCCCAGGAAGGTTTTATATAACCCTGGGAAGAACTCTGGCTCTGCATCATTGGCGGGCCGCCCATTCCACCACCATTACTTACCGGAAGATTTGTTTTAGATTGATAAGTAGTGGTTAACTGTATTGCAAAATTTGCCGGTAGTTTAAAATTACTGTTGAACTTTCCAAACCAGCTCCACAATGCATCCTGTTGTACTGTGGTCACATTAGCTGTATTCACTTTTGAATTATAGAAATTCAGGTTTGTACTGATATCCCACCATTTCGTTAGATTATTAACCGACGTAACTTCTGCACCTGCTGAATAACTCGAATTTGCATTGATATAAGTGTTTATCAATTCAGTATTGCCACTTACCGCATCTGTTTCCTGCGACAGGTAACGTGTGATCAGGTTATCGGTATGTTTGTAATAAACGGATCCCAGTAAAGTATTGTTTCCTTTAAATGTTTTCAAGTAAGATAATTCCAATGATTGTGTGAACTCGGGAACGAGGTTTGCGTTGCCTCTTGTGATGTTTAATTTATCTGTATAATCTGTGAACGGTATCAGTTGAAAAAAGTTCGGCCTGTTGATACGGCGACTGTAACTCAACTGCAACTCCTGCTTGTTCTTTAATTTCTGACTAAGAAATACTGAAGGAAATAAACTCACCGGGTAACTGTTTTTAAATTTGCTTCCGGTATTGGTAATCTCTCCTGTATAGTTAGAACTTTCTGCCCTTACTCCCAGTTTATAACTAAAGTCTTTGATACTGCTGCTGATCGTTGCATAAGCTGCATATACATTATCGGTATTCTTATAATGACTGGTTGCAGATGAAACAAGCATATAATCATTCACATTATTATCAAACAAATAATTATCGTTCACATTTACATTGCTGCGGATAGCAGCTCTTACACCCGTTTCCAGTTTCATTTTTTTGCCGATCGGTAAGGTATAATCAGATTGTATCACAAAGTTTTTCATAGTTCCATTTCCTATTGCTTTTTGCAGCTCGGTATTTGTAACATTTCCGTTGTTTGCCAGGTAATTAGTAATGTAAAGCGAATTGCTTTTATTGTTTCCTCCAAAGTAATTGGCATCAATGGTCAGCTCTTCTCCCTCTTTCGGAAACAAATGTTTAAACCCTAACACCAATCCCTGGCCGTTAAATTCACGTGTGCCTGTTGAGGTACGTTGGCTAAGGTTACTGATCTTTCCACTGTTGTAAAGGCTATCGGTAGTTATATCAATTGTTTCATTTGGGTTGAATTGTCCGTGTACTTTTATTCCCGATAAAGAAAATGTTGTTCTGTTGGTTGCGAAATAATCTATCCCAACTTTTCCAAAAAGAAAACCACCGGTTGTTTTGTTGTAATTGTTTTGCGAAACAACTGTTTGTGGATCATCTAATATACTTGTGCGATCTGTAGTTCCTGTTGTACGTTGTTTATTTTGATTGCCATTAACAGAAGCGCTCAGGTTTATTTTACCCTGGCGCACATTAAAATCAAATCCTCCGTTCAGGGCTCCACGCTTATCAATGCCTGCTCTCACATTACCATTGTAGCCCGTTTTCTTGTTCTTCTTTAAAATAATATTCAATATTCCTGCTCCGCCTCCCGATGCATCATATTTTGCAGAAGGGTTTGAGATCACTTCAACACTTTCGATAGCATCGGCAGGGATCTGATCGAGCGTAAGCGTTGTCGGACGGCCATCAACCAATAATTGTGGAGCGCTGTTACGCATGGTTATATTTCCGTCGATATCTACATTCACAGAAGGCACATTTCTCATTACATCAACGCCCGTTCCTCCTGCACTCATGATATTTTTTTCTACATTGAATACTTTTTTATCAGCATTCAATTTAATAGAGGAAGCTGTTGATGTTATGGTTATTGCCTGGAGCTCCTTTACATCGCTTGTCAGTTTAATATTGCCAAGATCTTTTTCAAAAGATGGCATCGTCCCGGGCGCAGGCGCTCCTTTATTTCCAGAAAAGAATGAAACTGGCTGATCAACTGCCTTATAACCTGTGTTGCTTATTTTCAACAAATAATTTGATCCAACCGGCAGGTCTTCAAAACTAAAATCACCATTGTTTGCTGTGATCAGGCTTTTAAATAAAAGTTGCTTTACTTTTTTAGTAGCAGTATCAAACTTGTTCTGCATCAGTAAAACACTTGCTTCAGCAACCGGCTTGTTGTTCTGGTCTGTTATCTTTCCATAAATATGACCGTTGGCCGGCATCCCTTGTCTATCACCCGGATTACCTTGTGGTATTTGTGCAAATAGTTTTCCGCTTATAAGCAGTACCGCTATTATTGTCCATATCTTTTTCATGACTAAAATTTATTTGTACAAATCTACCTGCACGAACAGCTGCTTTTGAGGCAAAAGAGATAATATGGAGAAATGTTGCGACGAAACAGGATTATAATAAGGGAGGAAAAGAGGGCACTGTGTTTTTATAACAAAGAAGTGGCAAAGCTGAATAGAATAATATGCCTATGTTGTCGAAATTTAAATTAAATCTTGCTATGCTATTAAAAGACAATTAAACTTGCCTTATGCCTAGCATGTTGTGTGTAGTTTTTAAAAGTGTGACGTCATAATAGTTTTGTGAAATCTAATAGCGAAACGCGTTAAGGTCTATTTACCGGTGATCTGGGCAATGGCATCCCGGTAATTCTCACTCACAGGCAATTCGATCTTATCAATGAATACACTTGTTTTACGAACTGCTGTAATATGTGCGATGGAAACAATATAAGATTTGTGTATCCTCACAAAACCACTGGATCCAACCTGTTCCTCTATTGTCTTAATGGCCATACGGGTAATGACCGGACGTGAAGTGCTTTGTAAATGGATCTTTATATAATCTTTTAATCCTTCTATATAAACAATATCGGCAATCGTTATTTTAACAAGGCTGTATTCCACATTCACAAAAAAATAGCCGGGATTAGCCGCAGCAATATTGTCTTTTGAAGAGGTTCTCAGATCAAATAATTCCTTCGCCTTATTACACGCTTTAAAAAAACGATCCAATGAAACCGGCTTTACGAGATAATCTGTAACATCAAGGTTAAATCCTTCCAATGCATATTTTTCATAAGCCGTGATGAGTATGATCATTGGCTTTACCGTCAAGCTCTGTATGAATTGTAGACCGGTAAGGCCGGGCATTTGTATATCCAAGAAAATAAGATCAACGCTTTGTTGTTCCATTATTCTCATGGCATCGATGGCATTGTCGCAGGCTGCTACCAACTGCAAAAAAGGAACCTTACTGATATTATCCTGCAACAATTCCAGTGCAAGCGGTTCATCATCTATGGCAATGCAACGGATCATTAATTCAAAACTATTTGAAGTGAAACGGTAAAGGTATCTGCATTTTTGCTAATGAGTAAACTATGCTTGCCGTGGTAAAGCAATTCAAGCCTGCGCTGCACATTGGTTAATCCTATGCCGCTAGCTTTGTCCTTTATTTCCGATGAATCCGGATCAAACTTATTACTCACATTAAATAACAATTTATTTTTTTCGGCTTTTAAACTGATATCGATCTTTGCGTCTTTTATTATCCCGGTTCCGTGTTTAAAGGCATTCTCTACAAATGGTATCAATAACATGGGTTCAATGTCGTATTGACTGTCGGCCGGAAGGGAAGAAACATTTACAGTCAGCTTGCTGCCAAATCGTTGCTTTTGCAGGTCGATATAACTTTGCAAATACTCTGTTTCCCTTTCCAGCGAAACTTTTTCTTCCCCTGTTTCATACAACATATACCGCATGAGAGATGAAAGTTTGATAAGGGAAGGTTCTAATAGTTCAGACTGCTTGCGTGCCAGCGCAACCATATTGTTTAAAACATTGAACATGAAATGAGGGCTTACCTGCATGCGCAATAATGATAATTCAGTTTTCAGGTTCTCATTTTCTCTTTCCTGGGCTAGGTTATCGGAAATAATTTTATCACTGATCGTTTTATAAGCAATACTGCATGCCAAAATGAACAGGAAAATAAATGTACAAAAGAAGATATGCTTGTCGAACGTGAATGAAGCCTCTGTAAAAGCAAACCTGCTTGACAAAAGCCATGTAATTTCTGCATATGCAGCAAAGCAAAATCCGAGCATCAATAGGTAAATAATTATTTTTCGTTTGTAAAAGAAACGAGGGATCAATACGATTGCATTGAAATAAAAAAAAGAGATCAATAAAAGGTCGCTTATCCTTGCAACAACAAACTTTGCAGTTGCATTTGCCGCTTCAGGATGTTTTGCCTGTTCCGTATTATATGATGGGCGTAATAAATATGGAAGGGAGAACAGCAATACCCATGCTGCTGTATGCATTAATAGTATTACCCATTTTTGCTGATACCATATCTTTTTCATTTTGTGAAAATAAACATAGAATCTTATTATTAGAGCCGAGGAGGGAAATGTTGCGACGAGATCGCTGTTTCCTGCTACATAACGAATCTATACCCGATACCTTTGATGGTTATGATCTGTAGGGTTTCATCTTTTTTTAAATAGCTGCGTAATTTTGTAATGTATACATCCAGGTTCCGGGAGTTGAAAAAATTATCATTGCCCCATAGCTGGTTCAGAATATCCTTGCGGTCGATGATCCTATCCCTGTTGCTGTACAATACTTTCAATAATTCTGTTTCACGGAAGGATAATTTTCTTTCTTCACCATCATGCCTAAGCAACTGGTGATTGCTTTGAAAACGGTATGTTCCGATGTTCACTTCAGCTGTATTCTCTGGAATAGCAGTTTTGTTTTTTAGCAGGTTCTCAATGCGAACGATCAGCTCTTCCATGCTGAATGGTTTTTTTATATAGTCATTGCCGCCAGTTTTAAAGCCTTTTACAAGATCCTCGGTTTGCGTTTTAGCTGTCAGGAAAATGATCGGTACATTCTTATTGATATTCCTGATCTCTTCTGCAATACCTAAACCGTCTTTGTTTGGTAACATAATATCCAGCACACAAATATCCGGTTGCAGTTGTGTGAAATGCGACAATACTTTATTTCCATCAGCTTCCATTAGAACTGTAAAGCCCCGGCTCTCCAGGCTTTCTTTTACGATCTTGCCCAGGAACAATTCATCTTCTGCATATAAAATTTTAATACTCATAAATTAATATCTCTTTTGGTCGTACGGCCTTTATCATAATTGATAATATCTGCTGCTGAAAATGGAAGTTTTACTATGAACGTACTGCCCTTACCCGGCTCGCTTTCCACTTCAATAAATCCCTGGTGGCTCTGTACAATATAATTCACGTAACTCAAGCCCAGTCCATATCCTTTTATATCATGTTTATCGCCATGCGGCACCCTGAAAAACTGTTCAAATATTTTCCTGTTGTATGCTGCAGGAATGCCGATTCCATTATCGCTCACACAAAACTCTAAATAACCAGGCTGATCGATCACATGAATAGTTATCTGCGGATCTTCTTTGGAATATTTCAATGCATTGTCGAGCAGGTTATAGATAACACTGCTGATATGCCGCTGATCTGCTTCTAAAATAAAATTTGTACCGGTTGTTTGCAAGCTTGTTGTTGCATGCTTTTTTTCAAACTGAAGCTTCATTGACTCCATCACTTCCTGTATCAATTTAACCAGGTCGAATTTTTCTTTCCTGATCTCTATTTCATTCCTTTCAAACTTCGAAAGACTGAGTACTTTATCAACCAATAAAGACAGGCGTTGCAATTCGCTTGAAGATATATCAAGATATTCCTGTGTTCGCTCGGCGCTTTGTAATGCATTGAAATTTTTCATGGCTTCTATGGCTACACTTACTGTAGCGATAGGTGTTTTAAGCTCGTGGGTGATATTGCCGATGAATTCATTTTTAATAGCGGTAAGCCTTCTTTGCTTCAGAAGATTCTTATATAATAAAACAAAAGACACAATTGTGATGCACATTAATAAAAATGAAAATAAAATGGGAAGGCTGATCTGTTTTAGCAGGTAAGGCAATGTGTTGCCCAGCTTTAGCCTGTAAGTTACCGGATGTGCAAGTCCAATGGTTACTTCATTGATCTTAGGTACATCATTGTTATGATTGCTGTCGAGTTGGGAAACAACAAAAGGAACAAGGATATTTTCCTCTTTCAAAATACCTGTTAATGCAGAATCAATTTCCTTTAATGTGATTGGTTCCTGCAGAGAATCCACTCCATATAAAAACTGGAATACATGACTGCGGCCGGGTTTACCATGCTCATCTGTAACAGAGGTGAGTACATCATAGTTACGGTCGACTGTTGTTTGTTCTTTTCTTATGAACACTGCTTTGGGAAGCTGGGAATTTTTTATAAAAGAATCACCCATTGTCTTCCTTATCACATTGATGGTTGAAACGATCCCTTTTTTTGCATTTACTTTTATATTGATATTCCCATTCAGGCTGTCCGCCGGCATTAATTTTAATTTTCGCAGCTCACCAGAATCAGCAGGGTTACTGTCTAATTTCAATTTGGAGACCTGCAGGTTTTGTACAGCATCCCTGAAAGCTAGGTCCGTTTTAATTAAAAGCGTTTTTGCTTCCTGTGCATAGGTTTGCTTTAACCAGAAAGCCTGGAAACCTGTTACACCAAGAATAGTGATCAGCATCAATAATATTTGCAGCTGCAGTTTTTTCATTGCGCCTGTTGGCAAACAAAATTAAATGATTGTTCCTTCCCGTTGTTGTCGCATTAACCTTAATTAACCTTAATGAAAGGAGGCTTAACCTCACTTGCTACATTGCTTATATAGTTTTGATCAAAAACAAATAATATGAAAAGGATACTATTTACAAGCAGCGCCATTTTACTGGCCGCCATTTGCATCGCACAGCAAAAACAAGGCAAAGTAACTTACGACAGGATCGCACAGGTAAGGATCAATATTGCCGACAGCCACAATGGGGAACAAAGCCAGCCACAAACACGTACCGACAAATTTGAACTCAGCTTTACCGAGAATCAATCTC
>ENA-UOWE01006438-UOWE01006438.1-activated-sludge-metagenome-genome-assembly--contig:-NODE-6438-length-10362-cov-5.244688_pt1 | contig 10362 bp, 5 predicted proteins | sample MGYA00249841_ERZ761562 | MGnify/ENA primary metagenome ERZ761562 (study PRJEB28883, sample SAMN05720200) | activated sludge metagenome | isolation source: Anaerobic digester | place: Japan... | reverse complement strand
TCTCGGTCGTCCAGCCTGATGGAACCGCCGTGATTCTGGACGACCGAGAAGACGATCGCGAGTCCGAGGCCGGTTCCCTTCTCCTTCGTCGTGAAAAAGGGATCGAAGATGCGCGCCCTGATCGCGGCGGGGATGCCCGGCCCCTGGTCCTTAACGTGTATCTCGACGTAGGCGCCGCTCGGCATCGGCTTCCCGTCGAGATCGAGCGGCCGCTGGCCCGCGCTCGCACGCCTGAGGTCGCGGTTGCGCGCCCGCACCTCGATGATCCCGCCTTTTTGCATCGCGTCTACCGCGTTCCCCACGAGGTTCGTGATAACCTGCCCAAACTGGATTCGGTCCGCCTTGAGGGGCCAAACGCCGGAATCGATGTCGAAGAGGCACGCGGCTGAGGTGCCGGTCACGGCGACCTGCGCCGAGTCGGTTAGGAGCGCGCGCGTGTCGCAGACATCGATGACCGGCTTCCCGCCGCGCGAGAACGCGAGCAGCTGCCTGGTCATCTCCCGGGCGCGCAGGCAGGCCTCCTCGGCCTTCTCGATCGGCGCACGCACGTGCTGATCCGTCTCGCGCATCTTGGCGAGCCCGATGTGCCCCAATATGACCGCGAGGATGTTGTTGAAGTCGTGCGCGATGCCTCCGGCCAGGATGCCGATGGTCTCGACCTTCTGCTTCCGCTCGAGGGCCTCGCGAAGGCGCTCCTGCTCCGTCACGTCGGCCACGGAGACGAGGATGCGCCGCGACTCGTCAAGGTCGAACGAGACCGCCGACATGCGGCAGTGACGAACCGCGTTGTCCTGGTTCCTGAACGAGACCGCGAACTCCGGGATGGAACCCTCCATTAGTATCCGGTCGACGAACGACTCGTACGCCGCGCGCTCCATCTCGAGCCCGACGTCCACGAGCGACCTACCGAGCAGGGCCTTGGCGTCGCGTTCGAGAATCTCCTCCATGGCGGGGTTCACGTCCGTGATCAGCATCGTGTCCCGATCGATAATGACGATGCCGCTCGGGTTGAATATGAACATCCGGGAGAATTTATTCTCGGACAAGGCAAGGTCGCGGGCCGCGTACTCGCGATCGGTGATCTCCTTCATCAGCTGACGCATGATCCGCGTGTCGTGCGCCGAGAGAACGTACCCCGAGACTCGCTTCGAAAGGTCCGCGAGCGCGATGATCCTGAGGTCGACGGGGATTTCCTCGCCCGCTTTCGTCGAGATGAAGGAATCTATCGATTGCGGGCGCGACTGCGACGCCGCTCCTTCCCGATAGGCGTTTCGCTCGAGCCATTCCTTCCGCGTCTCCGCCATCAATCCCGGGTCCGCGACGAGCAGCTCGATCCCCGCCGAGATCGCGCGCACCTCGGAGTACCCGGAGAGCTGCGCGCAGCGCCTATTTACCTTTATGATCCGCCCTTCGGCGTCAAGGATGATGACGGCGTCGAACACGTTATCGAGGATCAATTGCGTCTCGAGGCTCCCCGGCTGATGGTATATCCCCATGTAATGCAGGGCGATGTGGATTACCATGTACCATATCCCGAGAAGCCAAAACATCCCCGACAGATAGTGCATGGCGCTGACGATGAGCCCTACCGAGAACGAGAAGAAAACCAGGATGAGCCATTGTCCATTCCGCTGGGCGCGCACGTCGTTCGTGAAGCGAACCCACATGATGAGGCATCGGAGCGTAAAAACGAAAAGCGCGGCCGTGGTCGCGATGGTAAACACGCCAACGCCGGCGGGCCACGGGAGCGCGACCGAGGCGCCGGCTATGGGCGCCGGCAATAAATACAGCAAGCCAAACCGCTTTGGGCGCGGAAGGCAGGTTAGCTCGATCACGAAGGCGACGAACCACACGGCGGTCGTCCAGCAGAGGGAAAGGAGAATGAAGAGATAGCTAGGCGAAAAATGGATGATCCCCACGCGCCGGAGAAGGTATATCCCTATCGAGACCGTCATTCCGAGCCCGAGGGTCGCGAAGCGTCGAAGCAGCGGGCGCAGCTTTTTCGTCGTGTAATTGCACGCCGTCGCGAAAGCGAGGATGCAAACGACCGCTGCGGTGTTGGGGAAAAAGATCGAGTCCATCAACGACCCTCCGATTGACGGCTCAGGTCCCATAAGGTATCCTTGAGACCATGAAAATCTGGATCAAGTACCTCGCGGGCGTCGTCCTCGGCGCCGCGATAGCCCTCGTCTCGCAAGTCTCGGGCGGTCCCTTGGCCGACCTCGCCGCAAGCCTCTCAGACCTCGCGGTCCGGTTCGGCAGGTATGCCCTGTACCCCGTCCTCTTCTTCAGCTTCACGATCGGGGTATACGAGCTTCGGGAATCGAGGAGCCTCCTCCGGCTCGCGGCCGTCACCACGGTTACCATAATTATAGCAACTTCCGCGCTAACCGTCACCGGCCTTCTTTCGGTGCTGATCCGAAATCCTTCCCGCATCCCGATCTTCGTCGAGGGCGGCGCGGATGTGGCGGGCATCGGTCTACTCGAGTCCCTGCGCCAGCTTTTCCCCTCAAGCGGGTTCGAGGCCCTCGGCAACGGGCTTTTCATCCTGCCGCTGTGCGTGTTCGGCGGTTTCGCCGGCGCTGGCTGCGCGGTCGACAAGAACGCCTCGAAGGCAACGCTCACCCTCTTCGACTCGCTGTCGCGCGTTTCCTACGCCGTCATGAGCTTCTTCGTCGACGTCCTCGCGATCGGCATGGTCGCCGTCTCGGCGCACTGGGCCATCCAGTACCGCGCCATGGCGACGTCGAAGGTCTTCACGGACTTCGTCGGCCTCCTGTTCGCCAACTTCCTCCTCGTCGCCTTCGTCGTGTACCCGGCGATCCTGCGCTTCGCGTGCAAGAAGACCAATCCCTACCGCGTCCTCTACGCGGCGGCGGCGTCGACCCTCGCCGCGTTCTTTTCCGGCGACGCGAACATGACCCTCCCCGTCCTCTTACGCCACGCGAACGAAAGCCTCGGCGTCCGGCGCCGCATCTCATCGGTCACGATGCCCATATTCTCGATCTTCGGGCGCGCAGGCACGGCGATGACGGTGACCATGTGCTTCGTCGTCATCCTTAAGTCGTACTCGAGCCTCGGCGTGCTGTTTCAGGACATGGTGTGGCTTATGGGGATATCGATCCTATTCTCGTTCTTTCTCGGCAGGTTCCCCTCAGGCGGCGCCTACGTCGCCCTCGCGGCGGTATGCGCCCTCTACGGCCGCGGCTTCGAGGCGGGTTACCTAATCCTCAAGCCGGCCGCGTTCTTCATCTGTTCCGTGGCGGCCGCGCTCGACGCCCTCACCGCGATCATGGGAACGTACGTCGTCGCGCATCGCTACGACATGATGAATCACCGGGACCTTCGCTTCTTTATCTAGCGCGCGTCAGGGATGGTGCACGACGTCCCGCGGCTTCGAGCCGTTCGCGGGACCGACTATCCCCCGCGCCTCCATATCCTCGACGAGGCGCGCCGCGCGATTGTACCCTATCTTAAGCTTTCGCTGAATGTACGAGGCCGAGGCCTTGCCCGCCAAGAGGACGATCTCGAGCGCCTTGTCGTACAGCGGGTCCTCACCGTCGGCGAATAGGCTCGGCTCCATCTCCTCGCCCTCCTCGTCGTCGACGAAAATTTCCTCGTCGATGTACTCGGGCTCGCCGAGGGTCTTCACGTGCTCGACCACGCGCTCGACTTCTTCCTCCGAGACGAAGGCTCCCTGGATGCGCACGGGGAATGGGTCGGTCGCGCTCGAGTAGAGCATATCGCCCCTTCCTAGGAGCTTCTCGGCGCCGACCTGGTCGATGATGATGCGGCTGTCCATCTTCGAGGCGACCATGAAGGCAATGCGCGTGGGGATGTTCGCCTTGATAAGTCCGGTGATGACGTCGATGGACGGGCGCTGCGTAGCGAGGACGAGGTGGATGCCCACGGCGCGGCTCATCGCGGCGAGTCGCGCCACAGTCGACTCGAGCTCCTTCCCAGTGGTCGCCATCAAGTCGGCGAACTCGTCGATGATGACGACGAGGTACGGCAGCCGATCGGTCGCGATGTTCCGTTCCTTTATGCGCTTGTTGTAGCTCTTGATGTCGCGCACGCCCATGCCGTCGAGCAGGGCGTATCGGCGCTCCATCTCGCAAAGGCAGTACTGCAGGGACTGGAACGCGCGCTTCGGCTCGGTGATGACAGGCGCAAGAAGGTGACCGATATCGTTGTAGAGCTTCAGCTCGACGATCTTCGGGTCGATGAGGATCAGGCGAACCTCCTCGGGCGACCGCTTGTACAGGATCGACAGGATGATCGAGTTGACGCACACCGACTTGCCCGAGCCGGTCGATCCCGCGATCAGTAGGTGGGGCGTCGCCGCGAGGTCAATGATCTGCGCCTCGCCCGTGATGTCCTTGCCGAGCACGACGGGGATTTCCATCTTCTTCGCAGCGGGGTTGTCTCCCTCGATAAGCTCGCGGAAGCTGACGATCGCGCGCTTTTGGTTCGGCACCTCTATGCCCACCGCGTGCTTTCCCGGTATCGGGGCGACGATGCGCACGCTCGACGCCGCGAGCCTGAGGGCTATGTTGTCCTGCAGGCTCACGATGCGAGAGAGCTTTACGCCGGGAGCCGGGAGTATCTCGAACATGGTGATGACCGGGCCCTTGCGTATGCCGGTGACGTCCGCCTGGATGCGGAACTCGTTTAGGGTATCCTTCAGCGCGGCGGCCGACCTTCTCGTCGCGTCGTCGACAAGCCAGTACTCGCCGTCCGGGTAGGACGTAAGAATATCGAAAGGGACCGAGTACGAGCCGCGCCGCTTCCGCGAGAACAGGCCTTTTTTCCCCGCCGCGCCGGACGGCTCGCCGGGTACCGGGGTATTGCCGGTTTGCGGCGGCACGCTGATCACGGGAGGAAGGTCGTCGTCGATCAGGGCAAGATCTTCTCGCTCGTCCGCGTCGAGGCCCTCCGACGCCTCCATCGCGAGGACATCGCTCTCGTAGTCCGGGTCGATCTCGGCTTCGGCGTCCGCGTCGGAAGCATCGCCCGCGCTGTCGCCCGTCCACTCCTCGATGACGGGAAGGTCGAACGGCGCCTTCATCGTTTGGAAGTCCACGTAGGTCGGTGTCTCTGCCTCATGGAAAGCTTCATGCTCACCCTGAGGTTGGAACTCGCCGGGCGCTAAGGGCGCACTGGGCGCTTCAGGCGCACTGGGCGCTTCAGGCGCACTGAGCTCTAACGGCGCCACACGCACCCTACGTGCCATCGGTTCCTCGGGAGCCTCGTACGGCTCGTTCACGGACGCCGCCGGGCGAACAAGGAAATCGGCGAAAGCGGCGAGCAGGATGTACTCGACCGCGACGGCGAGAAGGGCCGAGAGGGCGATACCCCAACCGACGAGCGTTCCCGCGCCGCCGAGCTCGGGCACGTACTTTCTTGCGAGATACTCGGCTACCGCTATGGTGAAAAACGGCAACGCCGATCCCGCGAAGAGAATCCCTGAACGAAGGGTCCAGCCGGGAACGAACAGTATAAGGGCAGCAGCGAGCACGTACAGGGGTATTAGGAACGACGAGAACCCATATACCGCGAAGAGGACGGCGCCGGGGAACGAGATCGGGCCAGATCCCGACCCGCCGCCCAAGAAGGCGGCCATCAGGGACACGGCACAGGCTGCCGCTACGAGAAGAAGGATTATACCGATGGCGACCGAACCGAGGCGGGACGCGCCCCGATGCGCGGGAACGTTCATGCAAGACCCCTTACGCTTTGATTGTTCACATCCCGAAGTAGCAGGCAAGCGCGATCCCGAGCGGCACCAGGTAAAAGGCGAACCAACCCAACCGCCCGCGGTTGATCAATCCCAGAAGGAACTTCAAGGAAAGCAATCCCGTGGCGAAGGCGGTCACCAACCCGGCGACGAGGGGTAGCGCGGAAACACTGCCTATTAAGGTATCGGCATCTTTTAGCTCAAGGATAAACGCGGCGAGTATGGCGGGAATAGACAGAAGGAACGAGAATTCGCCCGCGGCGCGGCGATCGAGCCCGCCGAGGAGGGACGCCGAGATCGTGCTTCCAGACCGGGAAATTCCGGGGAAGACGCCGATCCCCTGCGCGAGACCCACGATCAGGGCTTGGCGAATCCCCGGCACGGAAACAGGCGAGGAGGGAACAAGGCGCCCGGAAAGGAAAAGGACCGCGCCGGTCACGACGAAGCAAAGTGAGATGGCGAAGGGGGACATCATCTCCGCGAGATCCTTTACCGCAAGGCCGATCGCGCCGGTCACCGCCGTGGCGATCACCAACGCGAGGATCATCCTCCGCCCATCCGCGTCAGACTCGCGCCCCTTGCCGACAAGTAGACGCCCAAGAACGGCGAAGAGGGACACGATGCGGGAACGGAAAACCACGCACACAGCCACGAGGGTCGCGACGTGAAGGCTAATGTCGAACAGAAGCGGAACCTCGGCGAGGTCCATGAACTCGGCCGCGATCGCGAGATGGCCCGAGCTCGATATCGGGAGGAATTCGGCGACGCCCTGTATGGCGCCGAGGACGATGGACTGCGGAAGGGTCATGTCACTCTCCGGGATTTGGATGGTTGAACAGCTCGCCGACTACCTCGGCTGGCGTTTTATCGTAATAAAGATACCCGTAAAGTACCGCGGCCGCAAGCACCTTCCTTCCGTACTCGCGCGTCTCCGCGAAGGGCAACGACTCGAGAAAGAGGTCGTCGGGCAAATCGCCGGCGGCGGACCGCCACTGCCTGACGCGGGTAATCCCGGCGTTGTAGGCGAAAAGGGCGGGCATCCAGCGCCCGTCAAGTCGGCGGGCGAGCTCGGCGAGGTAATAGGCGCCGAAGGCGATGTTCGTGCCGGGGTCCTCGAGATCGAAGTCCGCCGCGCGGAGCCTTCGCGCGACGTCTGCGGCGGTCGCCGGCATCAGTTGGGTCAGGCCGACCGCGCCCGCGCGCGAGACGACCTCGGGGTCGAAGTAGCTCTCGCTCCGCGCGAGGGCGTAGACCAAGTACTCGGGCACGCCGAAGCGCCGCGAGGCAGCCGCGACCTCGTCGCGCCAGGGCCGCGGATACACGAGCCGAAGGTCCCCCATGCCGACCTCGCCTCCCGTCCGCGCGACGGTTCGGGCCATCACCCTGATCGACTCGCCGACAAGGCCGACCTTCGTGAGCTCGTCAGCGACGCGCTCGGCCGCGGCGCGAGAGAGCACGCGACCCTCGGCGACGAGCAGGGGATAGACGCGCCTTCCGAGCCCATAGCGAACGTAGGAGAGAAGAACGCACTCGACCCGTTCCTCGTCGTCGCCCTCGGGCGACTGCCCGTCCCGGGTCCCGTCCGCGCGCGCGCCAAATAAGGAACGCGCCGGGTCCGCGAGCGCGCGGCCAAGCCTATCCGCCGCGAGGGCCCTATAGTAGAACGACCCATGGTCGCCCTCGAAGGCGGCGACGAGCGCGGCCTCCGTTTCCGCCGGGTCAAGACCGTCGAACCGGGCGGCGAGATAGGCAACGCGGGCAGCGTCCTCGCTCGCTCGCCGCTCGGGCAAGGAAGCCCACAGCGCGCCGAGCCCGACGCGGTCCCGCCGCGAGACAAGCGCGACGAGGGCCTTATCGAGTAGGTCGGAAAAACCTTCGGGGTTCGACCATCCAGGCGCGCGCGCGGTGAATTCGGCGAGAAAGCGATCGGTGCCGATAGCGAGCGCCGTGTCCAGTAAATACCAGAGGGCATCGTCGCGAGCCGGACCGTCGGGGGCGAGGGAGATTGCCCGATCGAACCTTCCGATCGCGGCGACAAGTTCCTGGCCCGAGCCCTTCGCGAGCGCGCGACCGGCGTAGAACGCGAGAACGTACGGCGCCTCGCCCTTAGAGCCCGCCTTAGTGGCGGCGGCCGCTTCCAAAACCCGCGCCGCGACGGCCCGATCCGCCGAGCCGTAAAGCGCCGCCTTGCACAAGTCCGAAAGCGCCGCGCGCCGAAACGCCTCGCTCGTTCCCGACTCAAGGAGGGCGCGGGCGGCGGGCCACGCGGCCGCGTACGCGCGATCCCAGCACAGGCGGCGCACGAGTGCCACGGCCCGCGCGTTGGCGGGAAAGTTCTCGGGCAGGGACGCGAGCGTCTCGGCGTGGTCGGGACCGAAGGGTTGATCGAGGTACCAGGAAACGAGGGCATCCCGCGCGGCGGGAGAGCCCATCGCGAGGAGCGCGCGAGCGCGAACCGACTCGAGCGCGGCCGCCTGAGCGCGGGTAGGCTCAAGGCCGGGAAGGACGGCCGCGTCCACCGCCTCTCTATGCCGCCCAAGGTCAAATAGCGCGCGTGCGCGCGCCACGACGACATCGCCATCGGGAGGGAATATGCCGAGGTATCGCTCGGCCGACTCGAGGCGCTCGGCCGCCGAGCCGGTCGTCGCGAGCTCGCGCATAGCCATGCCGTCGAACGGCGCGGGGCTTGCCTGCGCGATGAGCAGGAAAGCGCGGGCTTCCGTCTCGCGGCCCGCTTCGCGGCTCGCCGCCTTCAGGTGAAGGCCAAGGAAAAAGGCCGCCTCGTCGCCAAGGGATCGGCATGCTCCGTAATCGGAAACCGGAACGCCGTCGAGAAACGAGTAATCGCGCGCGGCCAACGCAGAAAGAATGGCGTCGCGCGACCGCCCCCAAAGGGCGGAGGCGCTACAGGACGCGAGGGGAAGTTGAATGAGCAGGATGCCCGCGAAGAAAACCCGCGCCGCCGCGCGTGGGTTACTTCGCCGGGATCGTGATATAGGTGCCGGCAATGATCAGGTTCGGGTTCCGAATCTTGTTATGCTTCGCGATGCGGGGGTACAGCCACGGGTTGCGATAGTAAGTCTCGGAAAGGTCCCACAGGGTGTCACCCCACTTAATCTTGTAGCGAACGTCCTTGGCCTCGGCGCTCGGCTCGGGCTCCTTCGGCGCGGGCGCGGGCTCCTCGACGACGACCGCCTCGGGGGCGGGCTCGGTAGCCGGAGTCTCGACCGGGGGCGGGGTGACCGCCTCGGGCTCAGGAGTCGGGGCGGGCGGGGGCTCGACGGCCGGCACGGCCGGCGCCTCGGTCACGGCGGGCGCGGCTTGCGAACCGGCCGACTTGTCAAGAAGCAGGGTACGGGCCGCGAGCAGCAGGGCGAGCGCGAACGCGAGCACGCCGATGATCAGGAACAGCACGCACAGCCACGCGGGCATGAAGACCCCGCTTTTCTTTTCTTCGTCTTGTGTCATATCGTATAGTCCTTCGGGGGCGTTGCCGGGAATAGTCCCGGACAGCACGACGTTCTCCCGGTCGGGATCCGCGCCGAAGGTCATCGTCTGGCCGATCGGGGCGAGGTCGAAATCCGGAAGGTCATAGAGAGTATCCTTGTCGAGGGTCTCGAGGGAAACGGTGAGCACCTGGCGGGTGCCGGACTCAAGGTCGACGGCCTCCGCCGAAAGCTCGTCCGCGCCGTCGAGGGCGAGGGTCAGCTCGATAGTGGCCTCGCCGGCCTTGCGCGGCGCGATGTCCTCGATGATCAGGGTACCGACGTACTCGGCCCCGTCGAGGCTGTTCGTGTCGCTGCGGAAAAGGTTGATTTGGACGCTCGTCTGGTCGTCCCGGACGGTCGTCAGGTCAAGAATCTTGCGCGCCGGGACGCCATCCTCGAGAACCGGGAAGAATTTACTGTCGGCGAGCTTGATGCCGATCGCGGAAGATGCCATCGCGCGTCTCCTTTTCGCTATATTCTATAATGTAGTACGTCAGAGTCCGCCTTGTCAACGCGAATTGTTGACACCTAGGGGATTGGGCCCCATAATATACCTATATGGCATCAAGTTTTACCGTCGTCGTCATCGTCATCGCGGCGGCCCTTACCATACTCCTCCTGAGCTTGATCGGCAGGAAAAAGGACGCGAAAAAACCGAAGCGAGAGCGACGACGGGACCGCGCGGCCATCATCAAGGAAGCGACCCGACGCCTCGCGCAAAACCCGCGCGACCCAGAGGGCCTTTCCGCCATGGGCGCCCTCTACTACCAAGAGCAGCAATGGGACAAGGCCTTCGCGGCCTACGAGGTGCTCGTCGACCTCGCCGCCACTACTAAAAAACTCGACGAGTTCGAGTGCTCCCTACGCCTGGGCATCTCCGCCGTCAAGCTGAACAAGATGCAGGAGGCAATGAAGGGTTTCCTGCTCGCCCGAAAGATCAAAAGCGACCACTTCGAGGTAAACTACAACCTCGGCTACATCTTCTACACGCTGAAGGAATACGACAAGGCGATCCCGCTGTTCAAGCAAGCCTTGCTCGTCGATACCGAGAACGTCCTCGCCCAGCGATACATGGGCTTTAGCCTGCACAAGGCGCACCGATACCGCGACGCACTCGCCTACCTCAAAAAAGCGATC